>VFQQ010002241.1_pt1 | contig 22673 bp, 20 predicted proteins | sample 3512341 | NCBI WGS metagenome assembly VFQQ01 (sample SAMN10412373, study PRJNA504923) | tailings metagenome | isolation source: Relicate 2 Philex TSF1 revegetated site | place: Philippines: Tuba, Benguet | collected 2017-08-29 | reverse complement strand
CTACGTTACGCACGATCAGGTCGAAGCGATGACGCTCGCCGACCGGGTGGTGGTGATGAAGGATGGCTGGGTGCAGCAGGTCGGCGAGCCGCTCGAACTCTACAACACGCCGGCCAACAAGTTCGTGGCGGGCTTCATCGGCTCACCTGCGATGAATTTCGCGAACGTGACAGTGACGGGCACGAACGGCTCCCTCTACGCCGAGAACAAGGGCCTGCGCGTCAAGCTGCCGGCCGAGGTTGCGCAGCGGCTGAACGGGCACGCGACCCGCGACGTCACGCTCGGTATTCGTCCGGAGGACATTTATCTCGCGTCCGGCGCGCCCGACGAACTCGCCTTCGACGCCAACGTCGAAGTCATCGAACAACTCGGCTCCGAGATCGTGCTGGACATGAAGGTCGGCGACAGCACCATGGTGGCGAGCATCGAGCCCGCCACGAAGGTGAAGCTGCACGACACGCTGCGGCTTGCGATGCGGCCCTCGCGCCTGCACCTGTTCGACGCCAAGACCGATATGGCGATTTAGAGCATGAACCCGAAAAGTGGGAACCGGTTTTCGGACAAGATCATGCTCAGATAAGATCTAATTCGCGGATGCATAGCGGCGCAGGCGGCGGTCGAGCGCCAGCAGCGCCGCGGAGGCTGTGGTCGCGAGCACCACCAGCAGCAGCGCCAGCGACATCACGGTGCCGGTGTCGCCGGTCTCCATCGCCTTCACCAGCAGGTAGCCGATGCCGCGCTGCGAGGCGAACATCTCGCCGATCAGCGTGCCGAGCAGCGTGAGCGCGAAGCCGATGCGGAAGCCCGACACGATCTCCGGCAGCGCGGCCGGGAGCACGATGGTGGTCGCGGTCTGTGCCAGCGTCAGCCGCATGGCGCGCGCGGAGCGCAGGTAGACGCCGCGGATGTTGCGCACCGCGTTCATGGTGAACAGGATCACCGGGATGATGCCGTGGATCACGCCGAACGCGATCTTCGCCGACAGGCCGAGGCCGAACAGCAGCAGGATCACCGGATAGAGCGTGATTTTCGGAATTGAGTAGAGCGCGGTGAGGATCGGCTCGGCGACTTCGCCCGAGAGGCGATGCGCCCCGAGCGCGAGGCCGATGATGAGCCCTGCGATCAGCGCGATCGCAAGCGCCGTGAAGAAGGCGCGCCCCGTTTCCCACGCGTGACGCGGAAAATCCGAGTCGCCCATGATCGCCATCAGCTTGGTGACGGTGGCAATCGGCGAGGGCAGGGCGTGGGGGCCGAGAACGATGGAGCCCACCTGCCACAGCGCGATCAGCCCCACGATGAGGAACACGGCGTCGAGCGCGCGCGAATAGTCGCGGCGCTCCGCGCGCTCGGCGGTGACGAGCGGATCAGCGTCCTGCGCGGCGGGCATAAAGCCTTCGCTCCCCGATCCAGAGCAGCGCATTGACCGTGCCGACCGTGGCGAACAGCAGCACGATCAGCCCGTACATCATGCGGCTGTCGAACGAATTGTAGGCGAACGCGATGGCGTGCCCCATGCCGGCGCCGGACACCACGAACTCGCCGGCGATCACGCCGATGAACGAGTACGCCACTGCGAACTTCACGCCGGTGAATAGCCACGGTGCGGCCGCCGGCAGGATGATGTGGAGCGCATATTGCGACGGCGTCAGCCGCATCGCGGCGGCCGTGCGGGTGAAGACGCGCGGAATGCGCGCGAGCCCGTCGAGCGTGTTGATGATGACGGCGACCACCGCGAACAGGAAGCCGATCGCGATCAGCGGCCAGCGGTTGAGGCCGAACAGCACGATGAACAGCGGATAGAACACGAACGTCGGCACCGCGTAATAGCTCGCGAGCAGCGGATCGAGCGCACGGCGGAAGCGCGGCACCTTGTGCAGCAGCAAACCGACGATGGCGCCGACGATCACCGACAGCACAAACGAGAGTGCTACGTTCTGCAGCGTCCAGAAAATCTCGTTGCGCGTCTCCGCCAGCGCCAGCGCGCGCCATGCGCCCTGCAGCATCACGGTCGGCGGCACCACGGCTTCGCGGCTGACGTAGCCGTAGCGGCACGCCCATTCGAGAAGAAGGAATGCGCCGAGGATCAGCGCGATGCGGATGAGGCTCGCGCGGCTCATGACGCCATCGCGAGCGCCTTGATCGACTGATCGCGCAAGCTCGCCCAGATGCGGCCGGTGATCTCGCCGAACCGCGCTTCGGACACGATCTTGCTGTCGCGGTCGCGGCTCCAGCCGGTCTCCACCACATCGATGAAGATGCCGGGGCGCGCCGACATCACGCCGATGCGGTCGGACAGCAGCGTCGCCTCGTCGAGGGAGTGCGTGATGAGCAGGATGGTGGCGCCGGTCTGGCGCCAGAGCTTGAGCAGTTCGTCGCCCATCAGCAGGCGTGTTTGCTGGTCGAGCGCGCCGAACGGCTCGTCGAGCAGCAGCATCCGCGGGCGCATCACGAGCGTCCGCGCGATGCACAGCCGCTGCCGCATGCCGCCGGAGAGCTGCGCCGGATAGGCCTGCGCGAATGACGAGAGCCCCGTGAAGGCGAGCGTGTGGTTCACACGCTCGCGGATTTCGGCGTCCGCGACGCCCGCGCGGCGCAGTGCGAACGCCGCGTTGTCGTAAACGGTGAGCCAGGGAAAGCTCGCATCCTCCTGGAACACGACGCCGACGCCTTCCGGCACTTCGCCGAGTACTGGCTTCCCCTCGAACGTCACCGTTCCGGCGCTCGGTTTCGCCAGCCCCGCCACCACATCCATCAGGGTCGACTTCCCGCAGCCGGACGGACCGACGACGGAGAAAAACTCGCCCTGCTTCAGCGACAGATCGATAGGGCCGAGCGCATGCACGGCGGCATGCTGCTCGACCGGTGGATAGACGCGCGTCACGCCCTCGACGCGCAGGTGCTCGCTCATCATGAGAGACGCGGCACTCAGGACTTCGGCTTCGCCTTCAGGGCATCGGGCAGATAGCTCTCGTCCACGATCTTCGACCAGTCGAACGGGCCGGCCTCGACCGCCTTCACGAGTTGCAGGCCCTTGAGCATCGTGTTCATGCCCTCGTAGTCGAAGTCGCCGGGGCTCCAGTACACGCCGCCGCCCGCGAGCACGTCGCCGATGGCGGCCTTCGCCTCGGCTTCGGTGATCTTGTATTCCTTCGCGAGGATCTTGGCCGACTCATCGGGGTTGGACTTGATGAACTCGACGCCCTTGCGCCGCGCCTCGATGAGGCCGCGGATCAGCGCCGGGTTCTTCTTGAGGAACTCGGTCTTCACCACGCCGACGGTCTGCATCACGCGCGGGGCCCATTCGGACGAGCGGAACACGAGGCGGAAGTTATCCTTCTCGCGCGCCCACACCGGCTGCGTCACGTAGGTCATGTCGACCGCGCCTTCGCGCAGCGCCGTCAGCCCTGAGCCGATGCCGCCGATCGACTTGCGCTCCACCTTGCCGGTGAGGCCGTTCGCGTCGAGCATCATCGAGGTGATCATGTCGGTGACCGACTTCGGGCTCGAATAGCCGAGCTTCTTGCCGGCGAGGTCTTGCACCGTCTTGACGCGCTGGTCGTCCTTGCGGCTGATCCACACCTGGTCGGACACACTGGCGACGCCCGCGTGCACGATGGTGAGTTCGAGGCCCTGCTGCGCGGCCGCGATGACGGCGGGCAGCGCGACATCGCCGTACGGGAGTTCCGAGGCGAGCACGTTGCGCACCGTGGTGCCACCGCCCGCCGACGTGAGGAAGCCCGTCACGTCGAGGCCGGCCTCCTTGAAGAAGCCCTTCTCCTTGGCGACGGCGTACGGCACGCCATACATGCCGGTCCCGAAATGCGTGACGTTCAGCTCGACGGCCTGCGCCGGAGCGAAACACAGGACAGCGGCTGCCGCGGCGGCAGCGAACGTGGTGCGGATGGTCATGGCGTCTCCTCGGTCTTTGATCTTTGTACGGACAACTTTAGCCCAACTCGGCGGCCGAGGCCAGCCGAGGGCGTCCGTCTTCGGATGCGAGGATCGTGCGGTGCGTCGACGCGATCAGGACGGGACGTAGCGCGTGCCGATCGAGGGCTTGCTCTGCCCGAGGCCGGGCAACTCCCACACGCCGGCACCCGCCGGGTTCGTGTCGGCCGCGATGTCGACGTCGATGAGATACGGCTTGTTCGCCGCGATGCCCTTGCGGATGGCTTCCGCGAGGTCTGCGGCGCGGTCGACGCGCACACCTTCGACGCCCGCCGAGCGCGCCATCGCGGCGAAGTCGGGATTGTAGCGCTCGCCGGTTGTCGGATCGTGGAAGTCGGTTGCGAGCTCGCGTCCGCCGAGATAGCCGCGCTGCAGGCCGCGGATCGACGCATAGGCGTAATTGTTCCAGACAACCCACACGACCGGCAGATTGTACTCGACCGCGGTGCCGAGCACGTTCGCATGCATGAAGAATGCGCCGTCGCCACACACGGACACGCACGGACGGTCCGGCGCCGCAAACTTCGCGCCGAGCACGCCTGCAACGCCGTAGCCCATGGCGCCGAAGCCCATGCAGCCGATCAGCGAGTCCGGGCGGCGCGGCTTGCAGTAGCCGAGCAGCCAGTTGTGGTGCACGCCGATGTCGCTGACGAGGATCGCGTCATCGGGAAGGCCGCGCTGGATTTCGTGGGCGGCGCGCTGCGGATTGATCGGCTGGCTGTCGTCGGTGAAGCCGGGCGCGACCAGCTTGTCCCACTCCTTGCGATAGCCATCGATCTGCGCGAGCCATTTCTTGCGCGCGTCGAGCTTCTTGTTGACGTTGCTGCGGCGGTCGAGTTCGGCCAGCACCTGCCGCAGGAACGTGCGCACGTCCGCCATCAGGCCGAGCGCGACCGGATAGTTGCGGCCGATCTCCTCCGGATCAATGTCGACATGGATCAGCCGCGTCGGCGGGGTCGTGAACGAGTAGCCGGGAATCCACGAACTCGACGTGCGGTCGTCGAAGCGCGTGCCGAGCGAGAGCAGCACGTCGGCCTGCCGCGTCGCGTGGTTCGCCTGATAGTGGCCGCCGCGCGCCACCATGCCGAGCGCCAGCGGATGGTGCGTATCGATGGCGCCCAGCCCGCTCATCGAGGCCGCGACGGGAATTTGCAGTCGCTCGGCGAGCGCGAGCAGTTCGGCCGCTGCGCCGCCGTGACGGATCGCCTGTCCGACGAACAGCACCGGCCGCTCGGCATCGAGCAGCATGTCGACCGCCTTCACGACGCCTTCGGGGTCGGCGCCGCAGCGGCTCGAAATGTTCGCGCTCCACTCCTGCGGGTTCGGCGCTTCCTCGGCGGCGGACTCCATGAACACATCGAACGGCACATCGAGCACGACCGGCCCCGGACGGCCCGTCACCATCGTCTTCCACGCCTGCCGCACTGCGAGCGGCACCATCTCGCCGCGCGTCGGCTGATACACGCGCTTGCAGATGCTGCGGACGGTTGAGGGGAAATCCGCCTGATGCTGGCGGTACATTTCCTGAAACGCGCCGCGATTGAACTGGCTGGTCGGAACGTTGCCGGTGACGGCTAGGAACGGGACGGAATCGAGATACGCGGTCGCCAATGAGATCGGCAGGTTGGCCGAGCCCGGCCCGCAGGACGTGAACGTCGCGACCGGCTGTTGCGACACGCGGTAGTACGCGTCCGCCATGAAGCCGCAGACGCTCTCGTGGTGGGTCGAGATCGTTTTGATGTCGGATGAGCGCTCGTACAGCGCGTCGATGAACTGGATGTTGCCGTGGCCGCACAGGCCGAACGCGTAGGGCACTTTCTCCTGAATCAGATAGTCGACAATGACCTGCGCGCCGTTCAGCTTGTTGGTCGCGGACATGCACTCTCCTCGCGCGAAGGGTCGCTTCTATCGCTTGGCGAGACGCTATGTCTCATAATGCTGTACGTCAACCGGCATTGTGATATGAAGGATATCCTCGGAGACACGGCCCCATGGCATCGAAGCGCAAGTGGTTCATCCGCAACATCGCCGAGGTGAAATGGCGGGAGTTTCCCGATCACCATGGCGGCGCGCTGTCGAAGCCGCTGGTCATGCCGGAAACCGCAGGCTCGCAGCACATCGACTACCGCATCTCGATGTACCAGCCGATGGCCCATGTGAAGCTGCACAAGCACAAGGTTCAGGAGCAGGTCTATCACGTCATCGAGGGCGAGGGCCTGATGGAGATCGACGGCGAAAAGCGCGTGGTGCGCAAGCACGATTTCATCTTCCTGCCGCCCGGCGTGGAACATTCGATCGAGAACACGGGCCTCGTCGATCTGGTGTTCCTCGTCGTTACGTCACCGGTCACGGACGATGCGACGTCCTGACAAGGGCTTGTGCGGCGGCGAGCCCGGCCCCAATGATGGGCCGGCACACCTGAGTCCGGGGATCATCCGTTGAGAACGCGCCAGAAGACCAAGGCCGCCGAAAAGCCCGCCCGGACGCCGGTCGCGCGGTCCGCGCCGCAGCGCGTGACGGCGGAAGCCACGGACGACAAGCAGCGCTCCGGCATCCAGTCGCTGGGCCGTGCCTTCTCCATTCTCGAAGAGATCGCGCGACACCGCGAAGGCATCGGGCTTGCGGACCTCTCGAAGCGTGTCGGCCTGCATAACTCGACTGCGTTTCATCTGGCTAAGACGCTCGTTTCGCTCGGTTACGTCCGGCAGGAAAAGGACACCAAGCGCTATCGCATTGGCCGCCCGTTGTTCGCGCTCGCCGCAAGCTGCCTCGACGAAATCGAGATGGTGAATGTCGCGACGCCGGTGCTTGAGGATCTGTCGCGCGAGACCGGCGAGAGCGGCCACTTCGCGGTGCGCATGGGCGATGCCATCGTGGTCATCGCGCGCACCAGCGGCCCCGGTGCGTTCCAACTCACAGACCGCGTTGGCGTGATGCGGCCGGCGCACTGCACGGCGCTCGGCAAGATGATCCTCGCCTCGCTCAAGCCAGAGCAACTCGAAGGCTTTCTGCAGCGCACCGACATGAAGCCGTCGACAGAGAAATCCATTACCGACATCGCGGCATTGCGGCGCGAGATCGACGACATCCGCCGCAGCGGCATCGCGTACGATGACGGCGAGTTCAATCTCGAGGTCCGGTGCGTTGCGGTCGCGGTGAAGGATTTCCGCGGCGAGACCATCGGTGCGCTCGGCATTTCGGGCCCGGTGTGGCGCCTGACAATTCAGGCGCTGCAATCGCGCGCGAGGATGCTGCAGGCTGCGGCGGATCGCCTGTCGGCCGAACTCGGCGCGGCGTCCGCATGATTCGTGTTCGCGCACGAGGGGCGTCATTCCACAATATAGAATACGTCCTCACAATATGAGATTTGAGCGGATGCGGGTCCGCAGGCCGCTTCCCGCCAGCGATGTCGAGCAACGGCAGGCCGCCGGTCGCACTGGGTAACATCGTAGCGCCGACGCCTCTCTGTTGCCGCCGAAAACAGGCAGCCGAAAAACCGCATCATCACGTAGCGGCGGCGGCTCGCCGTTCCTATGTGACATGCCGCGTTTGTGATTCGTCCCCGGCGGAACCTCAATTAAGTCGTGGTTATTCATAAGCCCTGCGCGCTGAGGCGGTCGTCCTTCGCAGGCCCGGTCGCGATTGAGAGATTTGTGGCTGAACTGCAAAGCGGTTGCACGAGATGACGTTTCCCAAGATTGCGATTGCCGCCCTGTCCGTCGTGTTGTCCGGAACGACCCTGTCGGCGCAAACCGAGCGCGCGCCGCTGGTGACGGATCAGGTGCGCGTGGTGCTCACGCCACCGACGGAGCCCCGGCACCAGCCGATCCACGACATGATGCAGGCACGCGACGTCGCCGGATTGGTCAGGTCCATCCTGAGCCCGATCCGCCTGCCGCGACAGCTTTCCGTCGAGATCAGGGGCTGCGACGGCAGCGAAGACACCTATTACAGCGAAGGCGTCGTGACGCTGTGTTACGAGTATGTCGAACTGCTTCAGCGGCACTCGCCGGTTGTTGGAACGCCGGGCGGCGTCGCCCGGGTCGATGCGCTGCTCGGCGCCATCATGGACACCCTGCTGCATGAGGCCGGGCACGGTGTCTTCGATTTTCTGGAGATCCCGGTTCTCGGACGCGAGGAAGACGCAGCGGATTTCTTCGCCGCCTACATGGCGTTGCAGCTTCGGCCCGAGGACGCGATGCGCATCGTCGAAGGCGCCGCTTACATGTTCGCCAGCGAGGCGCGCACCGCGTTGTTCACGCCGTTCGGCGTCGGGGCTTATGCGGGCGAGCACAGCCTCGCGCCGCAGCGCTACTTCAACTACCTGTGCATGGCGTACGGCTCGAACCCGAACATGTTTTCCAACATCGCCATGGATGGCGGCTTGCCGCTCAATCGGTTCGAGCCCTGCGTCACTGAATTTGCGTTGCTCAAGCGCGGGTTCGAGAAGGTCATCGGATCGCAGATGGACAAGGACCTGGTGGACAAGGTGCGCGCCCAGGTCCGATTCCAGTGGAGCCCGATGCTGTTCTCGTCGCGAAGGCTGGACGCGCAGCCGCTCCGCGACTGGATGTCGCGGGTGGGCTCCGACGATGGCCGCCCGTTCCCACGGCGGCCCTGATCTCGCGCCACGCGCGCCCGAACGGCCCGCGAAAGCAACCAATCGCAAAGCCGGCAGCGCTTTTCCCGTGGCGTCCGCGGATGCGCCTCTGTTCCGGACTGAACAACCGTTTAGCTCAACCTGAATGTCTGTTAAGTTATTGAGATGTAATACTTATTTTCAATTTTCGTGTTGCATCTTCGCTCTCCCGGCTTTACGCCTCCTGTCGGGACCGGGGTGGAAGAGTAACGATGCAAAAATCTGTCCGCGACGTCAGCCGCCAATCCACGAGCGCGACCGTCACTCAATTGCGCCCGCAAGCGCGCGTTCTTCGCGCCGCCGAGAAAACCGAAGAGACGCCCGAGATCGTTCGTCATCGCTTCGGCCCGCCGCAGATCGTCGTGCGCGAGCACGCCAACAACGCGGTGCGCTGGAAGGCGGGCGAGCGCCTCAATCATGTGCTCGAGGAAGTCTGCATCCGTTTCGCCGATCACGACGCGGTCGTGACCGAGGCCGAGACGCTGAGCTATCGCGACCTCAATCGCCGCGCCAACCAGATGGCGCGCTACCTGCTCGCGCAGGGCATCCGCTCCGGCGACCGCGTCGGCCTCATCTTCGACAAGTCGGCCGAGACCTACATCGCGATGTTCGCCGTGATGAAGGTGAACGCCGCTTACGTTCCCCTCGATGCCGCATTCCCGGCCGAGCGCCTCAACTTCATCATCGCGGACGCCGAGATGTCCGCCGTCATCACGATGTCGAGCTTTGCGGAGCGGCTCGCCGCGCTGTCCGCGAAGAAGATCTTTCTCGACACCGACCGCCGTCTGATCGACGCGAAGGCCGCCGATCCGCTGACCGAAGTCGCGGCTCCCATCGAGCCGCTCGCCTACATCATCTACACGTCCGGCACGACCGGTAACCCGAAGGGCGTCGGCATCGGCCACGCCAGCATTTGCAATTTCGTGCGCGTCGCCGCGGAGCTTTACGGCTACCAGTCGGACGACCGCATCTATCAGGGCATGACCATCGCCTTCGATTTCTCCATCGAGGAAATTTGGGTGCCGATGATCGCGGGCGCGACGCTGGTTCCGGCCAAGCCCGGCGTCACGATGCTCGGCGAGGAACTCGGCCAGTTCCTGGCGGAGCGCGACGTCACCGTGATGGCGTGCTGCCCGACGCTGCTGGCCACCATCGAGCAGGATCTGCCGAAGCTGCGGCTGCTGCTGGTCGGCGGCGAAGCCTGCCCGGCGAACCTCGTGAAGCGCTGGTATCGCCCGGGCCGCCGCATCCTCAATTCGTACGGCCCGACCGAGGCCACCGTGACGGCGACGCTCACCGAGCTGACGCCGGACAAGCCGGTCACCATCGGCATTCCGCTCTCGACCTATTCGATCGTCATTCTCGACCCGCACGAAGACAAGACCGTTGCGCCGGGCGAACTCGGCGAGATCGGCATCGCCGGCGTCGGCCTCGCGCTCGGCTACATGAACCGCGACGAACTCACGATGAAGAAGTTCATCCGTGACTTCCTCAACATCCAGAACAATCCGTCGGGCCGCATCTACCGCACCGGCGACCTCGGCCGCATCGACGAGAACGGCGAGATCGACTACCGCGGCCGCATCGACACGCAGGTGAAGATTCGCGGCTACCGCATCGAGCTGAACGAGATCGAGGCCGTGCTGCTCGACCAGCCGGCCATCGCGCAGGCCGCCGTCACGACGTTCGAGCCTGAGGAAGGCGTCGTCGAGATCGTCGCCTACTACGCGCTCAAGCAGGGCACCGAGCTGCCGCGCAACGAAATCTCGCAGGCGTTGCGCGCCAAGCTGCCGGCCTACATGGTGCCGGCGTTCCTGGAACAGCTCGACGCGATCCCGATGACGTTGTCGAACAAGGCGGATCTCAAGAAGCTGCCGAAGCCGCAGCTTCAGCGTTTCGCCGCGGCTCCCGCGGGCGTCGTCGCGCCGAAGACCGAGAACGAGCGCGTCATCCACGCCGCGATGGCAAGCGTCATGCGGGTCGAGCGCGTCTCGACCGAGCAGCACTTCTTCGACGATCTCGGTGCGAACTCGCTGATCATGGCGCGCGTGTGCGCGGCGATCCGCAAGCAGCCGGGCTTCGCGAACGTCTCGATGCGCGACGTTTACATGAACCCGACGATCGCCAAGCTGGCGCATCATTTCGAAGCGTCGGCCGAGAGCGTCGTCGCTCCGCAGGTCGAGCCGTTCCACGTGCCCTCGCGGCTCGCTTACTGGGCCTGCGGCGCGGGCCAGCTCGGCTTCTATGCGGCCTACACGCTGTTCACGCTGTTCGTGCTCGATGCCGGCTACCGCTGGTCGGTGGAGGCCACCAGCACGGCCGAAGCCCTCGCGCGCGGCGTCGTGTTCGCGGCGGGCTCGCTGGTGCTGCTGACGGCGATCTCGATCGCCGCGAAGTGGCTGCTGATCGGCCGCTTCAAGGAGCAGGCGATCCCGATCTGGAGCTTCGCGTATTTCCGCTTCTGGGTCGTCAAGACCATGATGCGTTCGTCGCCCGCCGCCGCCTTCATGGGCACGCCGGTCTACAACGCATACCTGCGCCTGATGGGCGCGAAGATCGGCCGCAACGTCGTCATCGCGTCGAAGAATGCGCCGGTGTGCGCCGACATGATCTCGATCGGCGACAACTCGATCCTGCGCAAGGACTCGATCGTGCTCGGCTATCGCGCGCAGTCGAACTTCATCCAGATCGGTCCGGTGAAGCTCGGCCGCAACGCCTTCGTGGGCGAGGCGAGTGTGCTCGATATCGATACCGTGATGGGCGACAACACCCAGCTCGGCCATGCCTCGTCGCTGCAGAGCGGCCAGCGCGTGCCGCACGGCAAGCGCTACCACGGCTCGCCCGCGATCGAGACGACCTCGAACTATTGCCCGATCGAGAGCCGCGAGATCGGCGCGCTGCGGACCGGCCTGTTCCTCGCCGCCGAGGTTGGCCTGCCGGTGCTCGTCGCCGGCGCGATCCCGGTCTTCACCTACAAGCTCTGGCAGTCGTTCGACCTCGGCACGGCCGCGACGCCCTCGCTGCTGACGGTCTCGGCGCTGCTGTTCTTCGGCTCGCTGCTGCTCGGCATCGCGGCGGTCTACGCGATCCCGCGCCTGTGCATGCTGTTCCTGCGCACCGGCGTGACCTATCCGAAGTTCGGCGTGCACTACCTGTTGCAGACGATCATCCATCGCGTCAGCAACTCGCAGTTCCTCAACGTGCTGTTCGGCGACTCCTCGTTCGTCACCACGTACATGAGCCGGATTGTCGGCTGGAACCTGAACAAGGTCGAGCAGACCGGCTCGAACATGGGCACGAACCAGCGCCACGATAACCCGTTCCTGTGCAACATCGGCTCCGGCACGATGGTCTCGGACGGCCTGTCCATGATCAACATGGAGATGTCGGCGACCTCGTTCCGCCTCGCCGAATCGAAGATCGGCGAGCGCAACTATCTCGGCAACGACATCCACTATCCGCCGAACGGCAAGACCGGCGCCAACGTGCTGCTCGGCACCAAGACCATGATCCCGGTCGATGGCCCGATGCGCGAGAACGTCGGCCTGCTCGGCTCGCCCGCGTTCGAGATCCCGCGCATGGTGGACCGCGACCGCGACATGAATGCCTCGTTCGACGAGCCGACGCGCCGCGCGCGCCTGCGCCAGAAGAACGTGTACAACTTCGTCACCGCGAGCCTCTTCCTGCTGTGCCGCTGGATGGTGTTCTTCGCCGCGCTCGCGGTGTCGACCGTCTCGCTCTCCTGGTACGAGACGTTCGGCGTGTTCGCGCTGTTCGGCGCCGTCGCGGCGATCGCGGCTGGATACCTCGTGTTCTTCGTCGCCCTCGAGCGCGCCAGCCTTGGCTTCCAGCGCCTCGTGCCGAAACTCGTCTCGATCTACGATCCGTATTTCTGGTTCCACGAGCGGCACTGGAAGCTGTCGGACTCGCCGATCACCTCGTGGTTCGCCGGCACGCCGTTCCGCAACATCATGATGCGCGCCATCGGCATGAAGGTCGGCCGGATGGTGTTCGACAGCAGCCAGTCGGTCACCGAGCGCACGCTCACCGAGGTTGGCGACTACGCGAACCTGAACGAGGGCGTCGTGCTCCAGCCGCACTCGCTGGAGGAGGGCGTGTTCAAGTCGGATTACATCCGCATCGGCAACGGCTGCTCGATCGGTCCCGGCGCGTTCGTCCACTACGGCGTGCGCATGGGCGATCACGTCGTGCTCGACGCCGACTCGTTCCTGATGAAGGGCGAGACCCTCGACTCGCACACCGGCTGGTGCGGCAATCCGGCGAAGATGACCCGCAGCTACGCGGGCGGCGACGCCGCTTGCGCCATCACGGACGAGACGCTGCTGGTCGCCGCGGAGTAGGATCGCGGCGCCCGGCTGGCGTCATGTCAGTCCTGGCGGCGCGAGGCTTCGGATGAGCAACAGCAACGTCAAACTCAAGGACGTGACGGCGAAGAACTGGCGCAAGATCGCGCGCCTTGAGCTTGCGCCGGATCAAGTGGACCTGGTTGCGGACAACCTCCACTCGATTGCCGAATCCAAGTTCGATCCCGACGCCCGGCCGCGCGCCGTGTACGCCGGCGACGAGCCGGTCGGCTTCCTGATGTATGACGCCTCGGAGCGCGAGGCGCTGATCTATCGCTTCATGATCGACCGGCGCCATCAGGGCAAAGGCTACGGCCGCGCCGCGCTCGTTGCGGCGCTGGAGGAAATCAAGGCCCTGCCGAACGTGCGCAAGGCCGTCATCAGCTACATGCCGGAGAACAAGGTCGCGAAGGCGTTCTACGCGAGCCTCGGCTTCGTCGAGACCGGCATCGACGAGGACGGCGAGATGATGGCCAAGCTCAAGTTCTAGAGCGCGCGGGCAGGGCGCCGCGAGCGCCCTGCGACAATAACGCGTCGTGCCTTACGCCGCCTGTTGCTGACGCGTCCCGAACCACACTGCCGAAAGCGCATCGATCAGGTGATCGATGTCGGCGTCGGTGTGCACCGGCAGCGGCGTGATGCGCAGCCGCTCGGTGCCGCGCGGCACGGTCGGATAGTTGATCGGCTGCACGTAGATGCCGTGATGTTCGAGCAGTTCGTCGCTGAGCTGCTTGCAGCGCACCGGATCGCCGACCATCACCGGAACGATGTGGCTCGGGTTTGGCAGGTGCGGAATGCCCGCTGCCTCGAGCCGCGCGCGTACCTTCGCGACGCGATCCTGCTGCCGCGCCCGCTCCACAGAGCTGCCCTTGAGGTAGCGAATGCTCGCCGCCGCGCCTGCCGCGACCGCCGGCGGCAGCGACGTGGTGAAAATGAAGCCCGACGCGAAGCTGCGCACGAAGTCGCACATCGCCGCCGAGCCCGCGATGTAGCCGCCGACCACGCCGAACGCCTTGCCGAGCGTGCCCTCGATCACCGTCAGCCGGTCGCTGACGCCGTCGCGCTCCGCGACACCGCCGCCGCGCGGCCCGTAGAGGCCCACCGCATGCACCTCGTCGAGATAAGTCATCGCGCGATGCTTCTCGGCGACGTCGCAGATTTCCTTGATCGGCGCGATGTCGCCGTCCATCGAGTAGACCGACTCGAACACGACGAGCTTTGGCCGGTACGGATTGAGCTCGGAGAGCTTGCGGTCGAGGTCTTCCGGATCGTTGTGGCGGAAGATGTGCTTCTCGGCGCCGCTGTAGCGGATGCCTTCGATCATCGAGGCATGGTTCAGCGCGTCGGAGAGAATGACGCAACCCGGAATGCGGCCCGCCAGCGTGCCGATGCCGGCCCAGTTCGACACATAGCCGGACGTGAACAGCAGCGCGGCTTCCTTCTGGTGCAGGTCGGCAAGTTCGTTCTCGAGCAGCACGTGGTAGTGGTTGGTGCCGGAAATGTTGCGCGTGCCGCCTGCGCCCGCGCCGCAGCGGTCGAGGGCCTCGTGCATCGCTTCGAGCACCTGCGGATGCTGCCCCATGCCGAGGTAGTCGTTCGAGCACCACACCGTCACGTCGCGCGGGCCGTCCGGACCGTGCCAGGTCGCGCGCGGGAAGTCCCCGGCGTGGCGTTCGAGGTCCGCGAAGACGCGATAGCGGCCTTCGTCGTGCAGCGCCGTGATCTGTTTCTTGAAGAAGGCCTCGTAGTTCATGATCGCCTCCGTTGCCTGGCGAGTGCCGGATGAGGAAGAACGTTGTTGCGAGCGGGTGGATCGGGCTGCGCGGGCGGCGCGCCGGAACTCAGGCCGTCGCGCACGATGGTCACCACATGCGCGGACGGAGTTGCGAGATCCTGTTCGGACTTGATGCGCCACAGCCGCTCCAGCGGGATCGGCAGCACCATGAACCAGTGCTCCAGCACCGCCAGCGCCGAAAGCGCGGCCAGCAGCATCAGCCCTTCGGGGCGGATGAACTGCGTCGCGATGCGCCCGTCCACGAGCAGGACCGTCACGATGGTGGCGAGCGTCACCGACACCGGGAAGAAGAGGCTGATCGGCCCCTTTCGGAAATAGCTTTTCAGATGCGACACCGGCTTGGGCAGAAGCTGGTCGTTCAGCACCGGCACGCCGAGGAACAGGTTGAGCTTCGCCGAAAGCCTCATCACCCACAGCAGCGCGAAGGTCCACGCGCCGATCTGGTTCGGCATGCCCCAGGTCATCACGATGGCGGCGATGCCCGCCGCCAGCAGCAGCAGTTCGTGCCACAGGATCGCGCCGATGGCGTAGGTCGTGCGCAGCCATGGCTCGCAGCCGGGCGGGCAGTCGCTGCGCATCGGGCCGGTGACGTAGCCGGTGAGGAAGCTGATCTCGATCGCGCCCCACAGCAGGATCGCGAGCGTGAACGCCGCATAGGTGCCGAATATCGAGGCATCGTCACCGATCCGCCCCAGACCATAGAGCGACGCCGCGAACAGCACGGCGGCGCCGGCGAGGCACCACCGGTCCCCCGCGCGCGAGCGCCCCACGATGGCGAGCACGGCGCCGGTGGAGATCCACCACACCAGCACCGCGTACACCACCGGGAGCGCGTATTGCGTCATCGTCCTACCAGGCGGGCTGCATCAGTGTTTCCGGCGGCAGTTCGTGCTGCTTGGGCGCAACGAAGAACAGCCGCGTGAACGTGAAGCCGGCCGAGATCATCAGGCCGGCCTGTTTCAGCTTGCCGCCGATCCCGCCCTGCTTGGCGGCCGCCTCCATCGCCTCGGTGATGTGCCAGAGCCGGTCGAGGCCGGCGCGGAACACCGGGCTGTCGAGATCGAGCGTGATCGGGAAGACCTGCTTTGAAATCTCTGACGTGATGCGGAAGACGCGGAAGTCGTAGTCGGTCGGATCGACGCCAAGCGCCTTGTGGAACGCCGGGCGCATGTGGTCGCGCACGTACATCGTGGCGAACACCGCGAGCAGGAAGAAGCGGATCCACAGCCGGTTCACGCCCGAGAGCAGCTTGGGGTCGGCGCGCATCAGCAGCGCGAAGGCCTCGCCGTGGCGGAACTCGTCGTTGCACCACTTTTCGAAGTACCGGAAGATCGGATGGATCATCCGCTCCGGATGCCGCTCCAGTTCGCGATAGATCGTGATGTAGCGCGCGTAGCCGATCTTCTCCGACAGGTAGGTGGCGTAGAAGATGAACTTCGGCTTGAAGTAGTGGTACTTCTTCGTTTTGGTCAGGAAGCCGAGATCGACGCCGATCCCGAGATCCTTCAGCGCGTCGTTGATGAATCCCGCATGCCGCGACTCGTCGCGTGCCATGAAGCTGAACAGCTCGCGGATGTCAGGATTGGTGATGCGCTTCTTGATCTCGGCATAGAGCACGCAGCCGGAGAACTCGGCGGTGAGCGACGACACGAGGAAATCCACGAACTCGCGCCGCAGGTCCTCGGGCAATGTCGCCAGGTCGAGCTTGAATTCCTCCGTGGAGACGAAGTGCCCCTTGTTATGGTCCGCGCGCAGTTCGTTTATCACGCGCGTCCATTCGGCACGCACATTGTCGACCTGGAGCTTGTCCATCGCGTCGAAATCGGTGGTGTAGAAGCGCGGGCTCAGCATCGTGTCTTCGCGCGCCATATTGGTCGTGGTGGCCGTTCCAGGACCGGCGCCGCCTTCGATTGCGATCATGACGTCCTCCCTTCCGAGAAGCCGACTTCGTAGAGCTCGGTGATCTCGAAGTTGCCGGCGATCCGCGTCCAGAGCCGCTCGAAGGTGCCCGCACGCACCACGGTGGCATGACGCCGCACGACGAGACGCTCGCCGAACGGGACTGATGTCGGCGCGCCGTGAACCGTCACCTCGTCTCCGGGACGGATCTCGATGTCGCCGTCGAGCTCGACATAGGCGTGAAAGCTGTCGAGCGTATTCTCGATGTCGATCGTGCAAGGCACGTCGAACGTCTTCGGTCCGAACAGTTGACTCATAGTTTACCCTCCCCAGTCAGCAGCCGCGCGAATACGGCTGAATTCGTCGCTCCGAATGCCTCCAGATTGATCTGTTGTTTCGTCGATGGGTCTTCGAGCGAGAGCCGTCCGTCGGCCCATCGCGTCAGAATGAATGGCGCCGCGGCGCCGATGTCCTCGAGCTTGCGGGTGCGCGCGAGCCCGCGCAGCGCGCCGCGCGCAAAGCCGTTCGTGCCCGGATCGAGCACCGCGACGGTGCGCCCGTCCGTGTCGCTCACCACCACGGCGCCATCGTCCCGGTCCGTGAAGTGAAGCGCGCGCGCCAGCACCGGCGCTGCCGCCGGCATGCGCGTCACGCCGATGCCGCTCACACGCCCAACGCCCGCCGCCACGATGGCGAGGCCGACCAGCGCGGCTGCCGCAATCAGTGCCCCGCGAGGGAAGAGTTGGGTGTGTACGGCTTCGCTCATGACATCCTCACGCGGCGACGGCGGTCAGCGGTTGCGGCTCACCGGCCGGAACATCGAGCCTCGCCGAAACGGGCGGACGTGGCTCGTTCGTGGCGGCGACGAGAGCCTTCGCGAGAACCTCCGCGACGCGCGCACCGTCGGGCACCGCGCGCAGCATTGGCTCGGCTTTCGCAAGTTTCCACGGCCGCACATGCGGCCACAGCAACAGGTAGGCGGCGCGCTCCTTGCCGGTGACCGCGAGCGGAATGTCGCCGGTGCCGTCGGCGTAGGACTTGAGCGACGCCGATCCGACGATGCGCAGCGGCACGTTCAGCGTGATCGGCAGCGCGACGCCGAACTGCATCAGCACGCGGCGCGTGGTGACGCGATAGCGCGTGGTGCGGGCATAGAGCATCGCGAGACCGCACAGCACCGCGACCGAGAGGCCGCCCGGCACGAGCAGCCACAGCGCCGCCACGGATGCCGTCGCGAGCGCTGCGCCGTCCGCGATGTTCGACGCAAAGTGCCACGCCATGAAGAGCACGAAGTAGAGCGCGACCTTGCGGACGTGAAACGCCCGCACGGCGAGCGGCCACCACTGCGGACGCCCTTCCCAGAGCAGATGTTCGCCCTTCGGCAGCCTTTCGGCTTCGTCTTCGAACTCGCTCACAGCACCGGCCCCATGCGTTCGGGCGTCGCGTACAGCGTGCCGCCGGCGTAGTAGGCGCAAATGCGGTCTTCCTCGCGCTTGGTGACGGTGTCCGGCGCCTTCGTGGCGGGCACGTCCGCGAAGTGACGCGCCAGGATCGAGCGAACGATGACGGCGCGGCGCGACACGTTGATGATCGCCATCGTCATCGGAACGAGCACGCGGCGGCCGCCCGCGCCGTCCACCTCGACCTCGAGATAGCGGATCAGCATCTCGGCGCGGTCCACCCACACGTCCATGACTTTTCCGGCGCGCTTGTTGTCGCCGCCGATCACGCTCATGCCGCGCGGGTCCGGATCCTCGGAGACGAGCGAGATGTCTGCCACATTGCGCAACGGAACGATCGCCGGCACGCCCTCGTAGGACAGTTCGGGCACATCCTCGCGATCGGCCCACGAGGCCGGGCCGACACCATCAAGCATCGGGTTGCCGGTCGGCTGCATCGGCGCGCCGGGCCACGGCGCGGCCGGTGTCAGGGCCGTCACCGCACGATCGTTGCTCGCGCTCGGCACGGTGCGTGCGCCGTGCGCGGTGCGGAAGGTCTTGAAGCCGGGGAACGCCGGGAAGCCGATCGCGGTGCTCATGCGGCCCGGGCGATCCGCTTCGAGCGGATAGCCTTCGCGCTTGTCCTCGCGGCGCAGATAGAAGATCAGCCCCGCGAAGAAGATCCAGAATGCGTAGAGCGTGACCTGCGCGACGTCGATGTATCCTGTGATGGCGCCGGTTTCCATTTCGACCTCCGCTTTGTGGCCTAGCCGGGGAATTCGGCGAGACCGAACCTCGATGACGGCTGCGACGGTTCGCTCGCGAAACGCACGAGCGGGCCGATCGCAACCAGTGTGGCAAACAGCAGTCCGATTTCGATGTGGTAGACGAACGAGTAGCCGGTCGCGGGACCGGTGAGCGCGGGCCCGAGCGCGCCTTGCGCCGCGAGACTTGTCACCACGTCGCGCAACGCGCCGCCGAGGAAGATCGCCAGCCCGGCCGCGCTCGCCTGCACGGCGCCCCATGCGCCGAGGGTGAGACCCTGATGGCCGTTACGCGCGAGCGCCATCGCGGCAGTGAGTGTACTGACCGAGAACAGTCCGCCGCCGAAGCCGATGAGCACCGTGCCGACGCGGAACAGCGTGGGCGAGGCGAGCGGCGCCGCGAAGATGACGGCCGAGAACGCCACCAGCCCGGCGAGCACGCCGAGCGCCGCCAGGCGATATGGGTCCGTGCCGCGGCTCAGCCGCTGCGCCGCGAGCGCGAAGCCCGCGAGCGTACCGGCGGCGAACATCGCGGTGAGCGTCGTGGTCTCGCCGATCGTGAGCTTGAGAATTTCGCCGCCGTACGGCTCCAGCAGAATGTCCTGCATGGTGAAGGCCGCGGTGCCGAGCCCCACCGCGACGAACACGCGCATCGCGCGCGCGTCCTGCCGCAGCATCTGCCACGATTGCGCGAAGGTGGGTTGTCCCGCGCCGCCGCGCGTGCGCGAGGGATCGCGGGCTTCCTGTTTCCACAGCGCCACGATGTTCAGCACCATCGTGAGCAGCGCCGCGCCCTGGATGACCTGGATCAGCTTGATCTGGCTGAAGTTCGCCAGCAGCGCGCCGAACGCGAGCGAGGATGCGAACATGCCGGCGAGCAGCATCACATAAAGGAACGCCACCGCGCGCGGCCGTGACTCTTCCGGGGCGAGGTCGGTGGCAAGCGCGAGCCCGGCGGTCTGCGTCGTGTGCAGCCCCGCGCCGACCAGCAGGAACGCCAGCGCCGCGCCGAGTTGCCCGACCCACGCGGGCCCGTGCGTGTCGCCAGACAGCACCAGCAGCGCGAACGGCATGATGGCGAGCCCGCCGAACTGCATCAGCGTGCCCATCCAGATGTACGGCACGCGCCGCCAGCCGAGCGCCGAGCGATGCGTGTCCGACTTGAAGCCGATCAGCGCGCGGAACGGCGCGAACACCAGCGGCAGCGACACCATGAGCGCGACGAGCCACGTCGGCACGCCGAGCTCCACGATCATCACGCGGTTGAGCGTGCCGTTGAGCAGCACCACCGCCATGCCGACCGACACCTGAAACAGCGACAGTCGCAGCAGACGCCCGAGCGGCAACTCCTTCGTCGCCGCATCGGCGAACGGGAGGAAGCGCGCCCCGATACGCATCCATGCGAATGTCGCGGTCGTGCTCATAGGAACGTCAGCTCCAGAGCCTGCGATTGATAGAAGCCGCTGCGAATGCGCTGCATGCGCGCCGGCTGCCACAGTTCGAGGCCCGGCTCGCGCGCGATGAGATTGATGAGGTTGCGCTCGCCGACCGGCTCGATGGCGGGCGCGCGGTCGCCGCGCGGGAACGCGCGGCCGATCGTGTGCATCACGGCCAGCATCGGCGTGCGTGGCGCGAACGTGAACAGGATTGAACCATGTGTCCGATGGGACAGCCCGGCCAGCACGCGCACCGTGTCGCGCGCCGTGTAGTGGATGAGCGAATCCATCGCCACCACATGGTCGAACGTGCCGAGCGCCGGATCGAGCATGTCGCCGGTGCGGAATTCGACGCTGCCGGCGAGATCGGCGGGCGTGCGCTCGGCCGCGAGCGCGACCAGCTTCGGCGACAGGTCGATGGCGACCACATGCGCGCCGCGCCGCGCGGCCTCGACCGCCAGCGCGCCAGTTCCGCAACCGGCATCGAGAATGCGCGCGCCGGCGAGATTCTCCGGCAGCCACGAGAGCAGCGTCGCGCGCATCGCGTCGCGTCCCGCCCGCACGGTCGCGCGAATGCGCCCGAGGGGCGCGTCCGACGTGAGGCGCTTCCAGGCCTCGACCGCGGTGCGATCGAAATAGGTCTCGATCTCAGAGCGGCGCGCTGTGTATGAGACGTCAGCCATCAGTCGAACCCCAGCAGGTCGAAGATTTCGCGGTCCTTCAGTGGCGCGATGTCGAGCGGCGGGCCGCCGGTCCACAGCGTCTCGGCGAGGCGCAGGTATTCGTTCTGCACGGCGGCGATCTCCGGCGTCGCCTCCATCTCGAACAGCGTCGACTTCTTCAGGCGGCTGCGGCGGATCGCGTCGAGATCGGGGAAATGCGCGACGGTCTTCATGCCGACGCGATCGTTGAACTTGTCGATCTGGTCCGTGCCGGCCGAGCGATTCGCGATCACGCCGCCGAGCCGCACCGGATAGTTCTTCGACTTCGCCTGGATCGCCGCCACGATGCGGTTCATCGCGAAGATCGAGTCGAAGTCATTCGCCGCGACGATCAGCGCGCGGTCTGCGTGATGCAGCGGCGAGGCAAAGCCGCCACACACGACGTCGCCCAGCACATCGAAGATCACCACGTCGGTATCTTCGAGCAGGTGATGTTCCTTCAGCAGCTTCACGGTCTGCCCGACCACGTACCCGCCGCAGCCGGTGCCCGCGGGCGGGCCGCCGGCCTCGACGCACATCACGCCGTTGTAGCCCTCGTAGACGAAGTCCTCCGGCCGCAGCTCCTCGGAATGGAAGTTCACCGTTTCGAGGATATCGATAACGGTCGGCACGAGGCGCTTGGTGAGCGTGAAGGTCGAGTCGTGCTTGGGATCGCAGCCGATCTGCAGCACGCGCTTGCCGAGCTTTGAGAACGCCACGGAGAGGTTCGACGACGTCGTGCTCTTGCCGATGCCGCCCTTGCCGTAGACCGAGAACACTTTCGCGCCTTCGATCTTCTGGCCCGGATCGAGATGCACCTGCACGCTGCCGTGGCCGTCCGGCGGGCGTGCGGCGCTTCTCATCAGGTCCGGGCGAATGGCGATGTTCATGCGGCAACTCCCACGCCGACCCCTTCGAGCCGGTCTTCGAGTTCTTCACTGGCGCGGCGCAGCGTTTCGAGCGTCGCGGCGTCCGGCGTCCAGTATTTGCGCTCATGCGCTTCGAGCAGGCGGTTCGCGATCTTCATGGACGCCGCCGGATTGAGTGCGGCAAGCCGCTCGCGCATCGCGGCATCCGCGATGTAGGTCTCTGTCACCTGCTGATAGACCCACGGCGCGACTTGCCCGGTGGTTGCGGACCAGCCCATCGTGTTGGTCACATGCGCCTCGATGTGGCGCACGCCCTCGTAGCCGTGGCGGAGCATGCCCTCGAACCACTTCGGGTTCAGCATGCGGGTGCGCGTTTCCAGCGCGACCTGCTCGTTCAGCGTGCGCACCGTTCCGGCGCCGCGCGTCTGGTCGCCGATGTAGACCGGCACCGTCGCACCCTTGGCGCGCTCCACCGCGCGGCTGATGCCGCCGAGATTGTCGAAGTAGTGGTCGACCGTGGTGACGCCCAGCTCGACCGACTCGAGATTCTGATACGCGAGATCGACGTTGCCGAGGATGCCCTCCAGCAGCTTCGTCTGCTGCACCGGCTTGCCGTTGCGCCCGTAGGCGAAGCTCTTGCGGCGGGAATACTGCTCGGCGAGTTCGTTCTCGTCGCTCCAGCAGCTCGCGTCGATCAGGTGATTGACGTTCGAACCGTAGGCGCCGTCGGCGTTGCCGAACACGCGCAGCGACGCGGTCTCGAGATCGCAACCGTGCGCCGCCTGATACTGCAGCGCGTGCTTGCGTACGAAGTTCAGG
>VFQQ010002240.1_pt1 | contig 22700 bp, 45 predicted proteins | sample 3512341 | NCBI WGS metagenome assembly VFQQ01 (sample SAMN10412373, study PRJNA504923) | tailings metagenome | isolation source: Relicate 2 Philex TSF1 revegetated site | place: Philippines: Tuba, Benguet | collected 2017-08-29 | reverse complement strand
CCAGCGGTGCTGCTGCGCTGCTACAGGTGGCGGCAGCACGGAGCGGTTCCATTGAGCAGGAGCTTGAGGACTCGCCACGTGGAACGCAGCAGGCACAGCAGGCACAGCAGGAGAAGCCACAACAGGAGGCGGCAGCTGCGATGGAGGTCGATGGCGGTTCCAGCCGGCCAGCGGAGGCGGAGCAGCAGGGGCAGGAGCAGCAGCAGGAGCAGCAGCAGCAACAGCAAGATGAGCAGCCGCCACAGGACGAGCAGGCCGGCGGTGTGGAGCACGAGGGTCAGGCGCAGCGGGCTCAGCAGGGAGAGCAGCAACAACAGGAGCAGGAGCAGGGCGAGGAGTTTGATACCCTGGCTGAGCAGCTGGAGAGCATGCTGGAGGAGGAAGGTGGGTGGGAGTGGTGGGTGGCATGGGCTATTGTGCGATCAGAGTGCAGCTAGGCAGGCCAGCGGCTGGTACAGTGCAGCCGGTCTCCGCTTGCAACCGCAACTCGTGCGTGTAGCTGTGCCCTTTACCCACGCACCCCTGCCCCACATACTGCCCGTTGCCTCAGTGGTGACGACGTTGGAGGACGCTCAAGCCGCGCTGCGCAAGCTGGCGGCAGTGCTGCGGGCGGCGGGGGTGGGCCATGCCGGCCTGCACGACCTCCTGCTCATGTACGCCTCGGTGCAGGTGAGAAGGCGCTGTTATGGGACATCTGTGCAGGGGTTTGGAGCTAGGAGGGCAGGTGCAAAAGGGGGTGTCCTCAGCCAGTGGGGCCAGACCAGCTGCTCATGTACGCATTGTTGCAGCTGAACAAGGGGGCGCCCTTTTGAACGGCGTCCAGCTCAGTTGCTCAGTGGGCAGCGTCGCGATTCTGTAGCTCACAGCTACAGTGGGCCCCCAGGGGTGAACTAAACGCAGCACGGCAGCGGCAACTCTGGCCAGGCAGTGGTGCACCCTGCATGTCCCTTCACCACACGCACGCTTCATCTGCCTTTTCTTTTGTGCAGCGCTGGATTGGCGTGCCCGAGTACGAAGTCTTCACCGCCCAGCTGGCGAATGTGAGGGGGCTCACTGTTCGCTCCCCTATGCTCAAGGTTCTAAGCCTGCTGCTGGTGTCATCTGCTTGCCCTGCGGCCCATTAGAACCGTCCTCCATTGCACCTTGCACCCCCCAACTTGGCAGGGTGAGGAAGGCGGGCGCTACCGCTCCCAGCACCTGTGGGCCACGCTCTCCTCCTGGTGGCGCGCCGGCACCAGCGCCGACCCGACAGTGATGGTGAGCTCACTCCTGCTGACCTGGCTGTCAACACCTCATTGATGCAGTCAATCGCAACCCCTCAATGCCACGAGGCTTGATCATGCCGCCATCCGCACTGCCTCCCTTCCTCCCGCCCGACAGCTCACCAACGACCGGCGCGGCTGCCTGAACCTGCCGGAGCCCGAGTGCTGCTACCTGCCGGTAAGATCACAGGACTGAGGGGGCAAGCAGTCCGCCCGTCGCTCCTATTCAGGATTTGTTCACCAACACAGGGCTGCGCGACACTGCCTGGCAGCCCAGGCATGTTGTCTCGCCATCAGTTGCCTGTCTTCTCGCCCCTGACGATCAAAGGTAGCGGTCACCTCCCAACTACAGTATGCCCCTCTTCCTCCTGCTGCTCAGGTCTTTGCCAGCGGCAACTATGTGCGCAAGGGGCACCGCCGCGCGCTGCTGCGCCACATCGCCACTGCCGCCAAGGCGCCGTGGCCCACCTCCACCCCCTTCACCTTCAAGAACCTGTACAAGTGAGCGGGGCTGTTGGTTTGGTGGTTTGTTCTGCTACACAGTGTGCTAGGCGCTGGCTGTTTGGGGCCGGACAGACTTGTCAAGCAGGTGGCTGTGCATGCTGTACAGCCCCTCAGCGCTCCCACTTCCTCAATCGGCTTCTGTACTCCCAAAGCCTGAGCAAATGCACCAACCAAGCATGCCTTTGTTTGCGTTTGTGCACCTCACCCGCAGGGTCTACGGCAGCCCCCAGCTGGACGCTCTATTGGAGGGCAGCGACGAGCGGCTGCAAGAGCTGCTGCAGGAGCTGGGCCGCGCCTTCTGAGATGGATGCGCGTCTGATGCCTACGCACAGCCTAGCGGCTGCAAGAGGCGCTGGCCCGCGCCTTTTTGAGGCGGGCGCATCTGGTGCCTGCCGGCCAGCCAACAGCTGCGGGCGCTGTCCAGCAGCCGGGCCTGCCTTCTGCGCCCGGGCTGACCTGCACCTGGGCAGCCAGAAAACCGTCCTACCATACTTTCCAATCAGTGCCTTACCAGTGAACACAACTACCAGGGGGCCTAGGGGCCCACACATGTACCCAAACACCGCAGTTGGCATGCAACCGTCGCCCTGTAGTGGTCATGACCATGCCGCTGCAACCGTCACTCTGGATAGGCATGCCCTTTACGCAGTCCTGGCATACCAGGAGGCGGCCTTGGATGGCGAGAGCGCAACAATTCGAGTACAGGTTTACACGGGCACAATCACATGTGCTTTGCGAGCGGGCGGGTGGGGTGGAGGGAAGGAAGGATTGGTCTGAACAGCCGTCAAGCTACACAGTCAGGCATGCGTTGGTCATTTATCAAAGAGCACAGTCAATGGAAATGTACAACATGTATGCTACGAAGCAACAGCAGTACCGGTGCGGCGTGCACCCTGTTATGCCTTGCGCTTGGCTGGCGTCAATCGCCGGCCGTCGCCGCCCTCTTGCAGCCCCGCTTCACTGCCGCCACCGACATAATTGTTGGCTGCTGCCGCGGCCGATGGCTGCCGGCCCTGCAGCGCTTGCTGCGCCTGCTGCCGCTGCTCGCCGCCGCCCTGCTGCTGCTGCTGCTGCTGCTGCTGCTGCTGCTGCTGCTGCTGCTGCTGCTGCTGTGCCTCGCCCGGGGCCGCTATCGCCGGCGGCGCGCCCTGCTGCGCCTGCCGCGGCGCAGGCTGGCTGGCGCCAGCTGTCATGCCCGCTCGCTCCATTTGCAGCATGGCGGCAGCCAGCGCCTCGTCAGGCAGGTTGAGGCTCTCCAGCTTGCCGATGTTAAAGGAGGGGGCGCGGCCGGGGGCAAACAGCGAAGCTGCTCCGTCTGGCAGCGAGCCCTGCGCCATCAGCAGCTGCTCCAAATCTCCGCTCATCATGCCCTGCTTTGCAGGGTGGCATGCGAGCCCGGATCGATAAGCTGTCGAATGAGCTTATCGGAGTCCACTGCTGATGTGGCCACAAGCAGTAGACCGTGCAGGCATTGCATGCATGATAAAAGCCAGCGGCGTCCACGCCATGCCCTGCAATAACAGCCCGTGCCTTCCCAAGTTAAGCCAACTCACCGGCGGGATGGACGGGAAGTTGGCCAGCCCTGCCAGCTGCGGCAGGCGGGACAGGTCCCCACCAAACAGGTTTGCCAGGCTGAGGGCTGCCGCGGGACCGCCCGCTGCGCCCGCTGCGCCCGCTGGGCCTGCTGGCTCGGGAGCCCGCCCCGCCACTAGCGGCGGCGGCGGCATTGCCCCGCCTGCTGCCGCAAATGGCGTGGCCGCGCCTGGTGCACCGCCTGAACCATTTGTGGGCAGCTGCGCTGCGTTGGCGAATGCAGAGGTGCCCGCGGCATCGCGAGGGCTGCCGTCCCGCCCGCCGCCGCCACTGGAACCAAGACCCGGCAGGCGCGGCGGGAGGCCGGCGCCGCCTGCCAGCCCAGCCAGCGGGCCCGGCATGCCGCCTGCAAGGAAGGCAGGTTGGAGTGGTGATGGAATGGAGGGTGCAGCTTCAGTGAGCAGTCACGATGCGCAGTGCATTCCCAGCCGCCACGAGCAAAGCAAAGCCTGGCGCCCCCATATAACTAACCACACATCCGCACCTGCTGCGCCGTGCAGGAAGGGCGACATGGCTCGCAGTAGCGCCTCGCTTGGCAGGCCGCCCGCTGAGCCCATGAATGCCGATGCCATAGCTGGGTTGAATGCCGCCGCTGCCGCCGCCGCTGCCGCTGCCGGCAAGGGCGGTGCGCCCTGCAGCGCTGCTGGCAGGGCCACCGGCGGCGAGCTGACGTTGCCGCCGTCTGAGGAGTTGGGCTGCCCAAAGCTGGGCAGGGCACCCATGGGTCCCAGCAGGGGCTCAGTGGGCATGGGCAGCGCTGCGCTGTCCAGTGTTCCGGTTGCCAGAAAGGTCTCCGAGTCGACTAGATAGATGGCCCAGCCGGGGTGGCCCTGCTGCCACCAGGCCGCCACCGCTTGCGGCTGCAGCTGCCGCACCTGCGGGGCAGCGAGCCGGGGGAGGGTAGGGAAGGCTGGTCATACAGAAGGCAAGGAGAGTAAGTTGAGGAGGCGCCAGGTATGGCCTACATCAGGGGGCCGACTCAACGGCAGAGCCAGCGTGCGTGGCAGTGCCCGCACACAAACCATCAACCCAATTAATCAAGGGCACAACAGCATCCCCGGACAGAGAGCCCCTGCGGCGCTGGCATGGGCAGCCTTTGCATGCACACCTGCTCGCGCTGCGCGGGCGTCTGCTGCGCCATGAGCGTGGCCTCCATGGTGGTCTGGGCTCCCTCCTGCGCCTTCTTGGTCAGCAGGCCTGCTCCCGGGTAGGGGCAGTCACAGGAGGGTCGACAAAGACGACGTGCACGAATGCAGGCATGCTGGACTTGGCAGGGCGCAAGACGCTCCACATAAGGATGTGCCATGCCACTCCAAACTCGGCAAGAAGAGCCCCACCGGTACGCCAACGCCACCACAAATCAGCACTGCCGCAGGGGCCCGTCCAGGTCCACGTCTTCGTGACGATGTACACACCTTGCAGCCATTCAGGTGATTCCAAACAAAACAGATGGATGGGTGCTGCACGCCCCTGCCTCACCCACGGGCCGGTCCAGGTCCACGTCTCCCAGGCGGCACGTGAACAGCAGGCCCACATCCATGTTGGACTTGTCGGCGTACCTGGGGGGAGGGGCAGATGGGAAAGGGTTGACAGGGTTGGGGAATTGACGGCAGCAGCTGGGAAATGCAATGCATGTGTGTGTGCATACTGCATGAGCAAGTCCGGTAGAAGCAGCAGGCGAACCCGGGCCTGCCTTCCCTGCCCCCTGCACACGCACCAGATGCGCATGCGGTTGTCGGCGACCACAGCGCGCATGGCGTGGTCCCGCGCCTCGTCCCACTTCTCCTTGCTCAGCTTCAGCACCTGCAGGGTTGGGTTGGGTTGGGTAAGGGGTGCAAATCGGTTGGGCAGCTTGCTTACTGAGGAGTCGCTGCAAGGGCCGCCAAAACAGATCGCAAGCTGTGTTTGCAACTTGCAAATACAACTTGCAGGGCATCGCTCGCAGCAAGCAGCCATGCCGGGAAGCTCCACCCAGGGGTAGCCCGCCAGCAAAAGCCCTACCCTTCCGCCCACCTGCTGCAGCTTCTGGCGCAGGTGGCCGTCTGCCTCCGCCAGCAGCGCCAGCCGCCGAAACTCGCCGACTGCATGGGGCAGGGTCAAGCATAAGGGGGAGCATTGAGTGTGACCGCTGCTTGTTGCTGCCGCCCTTCTACCTGTGTCCACCCTCGACCCTCAGGCAACCTGCATTTGCCACTCTCGCAGGCAACCCAGCCCCGCTATACACCCAGGCATCTGCTCAGCAGCAGCCCACCCTTGTTGATGGTGTTGTCGGGCACGTTGATCTCCATGCCCGACGCCTGCACAGCGGGGCAGGAGGGGCGCGCATCAGCACACATTGAATGAGCGAGTTGCAACAGCTCAAGCAGCTGCCATTTGGCGTCAACACATGGAGTTCAGCCAGCCGCACCGGCCCACTGCCATTACACGTTGGCCAGTTGCTGCGCTGCCCCGCACATGTGCACCGCCCCAACCGAAAGCAAAACGCGCACCTGCGCGCTGCCGCGTATGTCTGCCAGCTTCTTCACCGTCTCCTTGCCCATGTGCTCCAGCTTGGAGATGTGGTCGTCCACATTGGGGATCTCCACCTGCGCTCAATAAAAGCAAGAGGATGTGGGGTGTGTGGGTGGAATGGCAACATGAGCCACTGCCGTGTAGGAAAAGAGAGACAGGTGGCAGCAGAATCTTGGCTGTCCACATTGGATGAACATGGCTGTTTGGCAGCAGGAATGAGCACATGCATGTGCAGGGCGCACTTCGGCCAACTCCAGCAGCCTGCCCGTTTGTACGCTCCGCCATGCGTCATAACTTGCACCCGCACTCCTCCTACACGCAGCCGCAGCGGCCCACACCTTTCCAGCCGTGCGCGTGCGGCGGGTGGCCACCACGAATCCCTCAGACACGGCGTGCCGGATGTTGATGTGCGCGCCCCGCAGGTGCACCGCCTTGACCAGCAGGCGGAAGGGCGGCTTGCGGCCCGACAGCATCGCCTCGCTCGAGTCTGGGGGGTGGGCGTGGAGGAGACTGAATGTGTATTTGTGCAGCATGTTAGGCCCAAGTGCGCCCAGAAAGCATCGCCTCACTCAGATTTGTGGGCGGGCGGCGGGGAGAGGCGGGATGAGCCGGTGTAGCAGTTTGACACGCAGCAGCACTGCATTCCAATGGCAAGGCAACACTGCCGGCGGCAAGGCTTTACTACTGTAAATGCAACAACTGCATCATGCCACACACAGCAACGGGAGAGGCCGGCAATTCAGCCCAGGTCCGCACCTGAGATGTGCAGGTCGGGCAGCACCGCCACGCCCTTGGCCAGCGCCATCTGCACCTTGGAGCTGGCGTTGTGGGTGGCGCCTGCAGTGGGGGAGCAGGGGCAGGGGTGACAGGGAGCGAGCTGCACAGCAGACCCTGCTGGCCACGGCAGCCTTGCTCTTCACCACATTTGCGCTGGGAAATGGAGCTGGCTGGCGCGCAGTGCAGCAGAGCTGCGGAGCCGTGCACCAGACCCTGCATGCAAGCAGCATAGCAGCGGCAGCTGGACTAAACGCCACTGCTCTGCATCTCGGCACCCGGGCGCCTCACCTGGCCCCGCCTGCAGCAGCGCCTGCGCCTTGTTGTTCAGCAGCAGGGCGGCCGCCTCCAGGTCCTCCTCACGCTCCTCCCCAGCCTCCACCACCTGTTGTTTTGATGGAAGACGTGCTTTTGGTTTTGCAATGGTTTTGCAATGGGAGCCAGAAGGCAGGGATTGGATCAAGCAACCACAGCCAGGCCCTCTGTTCCGCCAGCCAAGCCGCTGTTCCGTCGGCCCAGCCGGGGCGATACGTGCAGTTCGACATACGGTATATGCTGTTCCGCCCAAGTGCGTACCTTGGTGTCGTACGCGTTGCCATCCAGCACGCACATCTGCAGGCAGAGAGCGGCCAGCCGAGGCAATCTGGATAGCAAATAACTGCAGCGTCCACAGCGGGCAGGCTGAGCAAATACCAGCACGCGAGTGATCAAACTTGACATCCCAGGCAGAAAGATCAAGCCGCCGCCACCGCAGCAGCAGCAAGCAGGCCCCATCTGTGGCCTTCCCAACCTGCCGCACGCAATGTCATTCCACCAAAACAATAAAAATTGCACGCCGCACCTCGAGCACCACGTCTGGCAGGTCCTCGCTGATGGGCTGCCCTGTGGCCCGGTCAATCAGCTCAACTCGAATGGGCGCCTCGCACTTGGCCTGCGGCACCACACAGCGCGCGCAGCATGGGTACACCAGCAATATAGAAGTTGGCTTGATGGCCACCAAAGGCAATACAGCATCACGGGCCTGCACCCGGCACATGGCCCGTCCAGCTTGCGGCATCCTTGCCCTCAGCACGCCAGTCCAAGATCCTTCAAGGCAGTGTCGTGCTCAGTGCAAGCAACTTCCTAGCAGCCTAATGCAAGCAACATTGCACAGCATGCTTGCCTTGAGCACGTCATTGACCAGGTACTTTGGCGAGAAGTTGACGGAGCAGCGGCGGTGCGGGTTGTGCTCGCACAGCACGCACTGCGCGTCCAGGCAGCCCAGGCTCCTGCACAGCGGTTGGGCGCAGGTCCCACGGCAGTGAACTCGTGTGCAGAGAGTGGCAGGCTGAGCAGATATGGCCGCAGCCCAGTTAAGCAGGCTTAGCGGTACGGCCCCGCGAAGGACAACAGCGGCACCATCGCCCACCAGCGCTTGCGCAGCACCAAACCAACTGCCATCTGCATGGCAGCCCCCACTCCCTTTGCTCACAAGCAGTCGTGGCGGAACACCAGCTGCAGATCTCGATGCTCCAGAGCCACACCGCTGTAGTCGGGCGGCGGCAGCGCCTGCAGGCAGTCGAGCGCGGCCTGCTGCACCACCGACGGCGCGACGGTGGGGTTGAGCCGCGCCGCAAATGCCTGCGCAAACTGCAGGATGCGCGCGCGCGTGTACTCCTGTGTGGCGGTGTGGAGGGAGGACGGGCGGTGTGTGGGCGGCCCGCTCTCTGCGGCGGCGGCACCTGCCTTGGACAGTCGAGCGAGCTTCGGGGGCGCTGCGCTCGTGCCAGATCGTCCATGCACAAGTAGGGCTGGCAGATGGGCGCCCCCAGAGGCCTGCAGCTCGCCCCACAAGCCTCACCTCGAGTGTGCGCGGCGGTGCGGCGTGCAGATCGGGCGGCACGCGCACACCCAGCTCTCCTGACGCCGCCATCGGCCCTCTGGCGCGCTGTTCAGGCGGGCAGGAGCTCACAAGCCCCGCGACCCAGCTGGACTTGGCCGCTTGCGGGCCCCAGGCGAGGCAGCAGCTCAATTAGAGGTTCACAAGCGCTGCTGGGGAGCGTGCCGGGCCACCAGCTTGGGTGAGGTCCGGTGCCCCGCTACGAAGCGCTCAAAGGACTTGGGCGCTGCCAGGAAGCTCGGTGCAGCCGCGGTGCAGGGGCACAGAAGTCAATCCGCTACTGCCCCGGCTTGCAGAGTGATGCAGCTTCCCCAGGGCTGCCTCGCGGGCGCCAACGCCGCCGCCTTCCCGCAGCCTGCGCCGCTGCCAGCAGTGCACGGGATGGGAGCGCCCATTGTCGTTGCCCGCCCGCATTTGGCCACTGCGCAGATGCCACAATCTGCTAAGCAATGACAGGCTCGGGTTCCGTTCGACACATTGTGGCTGCTGGTGGCTGGCAGCGTGGCTGGCAGCGTGCACTAGCAAGCAGCAGATGAGCATCGACTCGGGCCCTCGCTCAAACGTCTCTGCCCCTTGGCAGCGTTTTGAGCGCCGTGGCCATGCTGCTCTTCAAAAATGCTACCATGATTGACGGCCGTCAGCACTTGACACACAGCAACGTGGCAAGCAACAAGCATTTCCTGGTCTGGGCACAGCGGGACGCCTGGAAAGGCATTGCCAGCATGAGGCCAGCAGGCGCCGTGCAGTAGGGCTGCCCAGCCGGTGTGCTTGCATGCTGACAGCCAAGCCTGGACTAGTGGATGCAGTGCATCTTGTGTGGACCCCAACAGCCTCCCTGTCTGCCGGGGCAGCAGAACAAATGGATGCAAAATGCATTGAACGCACCCCCATCGGCGCAGGTGCGCTGTGCGGCCACTGCTGCCGCCCCAGCACGCGCTCTGGCTGAGGCCTGTTGGAGCAGCGCAGCATTTCAAGCACTGACCAAGCCCTGCTGCAGGCGATCATGGGGCGCGGGGAGGTGAGCGGCGCCTGTGCCGGCACAGCTCGATGGGGTGCGCGCCTGTAGGGCCTGTCAGAGGCCCATCTGTGCTCCGATCACTTGCCCCAAAACACACCGATTTGCAGTCCAACAACAAGCGGCGCATCAGCGCCGAGGAGTGGCAGCGGAAACTCAGGGAGGTGCCGGTGCGCAAGGAGGACATGAACCGCGTGGTGATGAACTTCCTGGTGACAGAGGTGCGCTACAGGGCTTGCCGACGAGGCGCGGGAAGCTGCCAGCGGCGGCGGCGGCGGGCTCGGTTGCCGCCGCTAGTGCCAGTGAGCAACGAGCACTTGTGCGGTGCTGTGCAGGGCTATGTGGATGTGGCACGCACATTTGAGCGGGAGAGCGGCACAGCGCCTGGCGTGGACCTTGACCAGGTGCAATGCTTGCTATCTGCTTTGGTTGCTGCTGCCGCTGTCGTGTGGCGCTCGGCATTGCCGCAGCGCCTTGCTTGTGAGCCCCGCTGAGCTGCCCCGTGAGCTACCTTCAGAGCTGGTTGCACAAACCTTAGCTGTTGCTCACTTGCTTTCCGCTGTGCAGATCACAGACCGCATGGAGATCCGCAAGGCGGTGCAGAGCGGCGATGTGGAGCAGGTGGGCGCATGGGCAGGCCAGCAGATGCTGGCGTAAGGGCGATGCAAAGGCATGCTGCGGTCCTGTGCCGGCAGCTGCTGTCTGCCCTGGTGCCGCATAGCTGGTTGCTGAATCCCTTGCGCTGCTGGTATTTGGTATCCCTTGTGCCACAGGCCATTGAGCGGGTGAATGACCTGGACCCCGAGATCCTGGAGGAGCAGCAGGAGCTGTTCTTCCACCTGCAGCAGCAGCGGCTCATCGAGCTGATACGCGGCGGGCAGCTGGCCGAGGCCCTCGAGTTTGCGCAGGTGGGTGGCAGTGGGATTGGGACCAGAGAGTGCAGGAGTGCAGGCTGGGGTGGCATGCGGGATGTGCCCCTCCTGGCGAGGGCGCGTTGGACGAGCGTGCAGGGGCCAAGGTGCTTGCAAGAGCAGCTGCTGGCCAGATCTATGACAGCGTGCCGCTGAAACCCTCAGGAACACAAACTGCCGGGCACCCTGCTGCCGCCGTGCCTGCAGGAGTACCTAGCTCCTCGAGGGGAGGACCACCCAGAGCTGCTGGAGGAGCTGGGTGAGCTATGCAGGAGGCACCCACCCATGTCCCCTGGCTGCTTCCCTGTGTGCGGCTGTGTCGTTGACCTTCTAACGCGTTCAGCCAGCTGGGCCCACTTTTGTGCCCAGACCCTGCAACCTTGTTGTGCCCATCCACCGATTGCATGCCAAGCTCCGCCCACCCCCACACCTCACCCCACTCCCGCAGAGCGCACGGTGGCGCTGCTGGTGTTTGAGGACGGTCGCTCCTCGCCGCTGGCCGACCTGATGGACGTGGCGCAGCGGCAGAAGACGGCCAGCGAGCTGAACGCGGCCATCCTGGCCAGCCAGTCGCAGGTCACTGGGGAGGGTGGGAGGCGTGGGACTGGGGGAAGGGGTTAATGGGGCTGGCTGTGGGGTGGTCGGGGCAGCGGGAGCGGCTCGACAGCAGCAGCAGCAGCACAGCAGGCTACCCACAGTTGTGGACAGCAGTTTCAGCCCCTGCCACACCCCCAATTCTCTCCCCTTGAACAAACATCCTTTCAGGAAGCGGAGCCCAAGCTGCCCAACCTGCTCAAGTTGCTGGTGTGGGCGCAGAAGCAGCTGGACGAAAAGGCGGTGTACCCGCGCATAGAGAACCTGACGAGCGGCGACCTGGTGGAACCGCCGCCCGCAGACGACTGACGGCGCCGCGCCACGTGCGTGTCGGGCGCCCGCCGCTTGCGGCGGCAAGGCTTCGGCGCTGTTGCCGGCGGTGGCGGTGGCGGCCAATGTACACTATTCACGCTGTACTCCTCTCATTTACCATCTGTATTGACCGACATCTGCAGCTCTTGACCACTCCCTGTGCTGTTGGAAAGCACCACCTAGTGCGCAGCAAGCGCCCTGCTCAATGCAACAGCGGCGGCCAAGAGGGCTAGAGCGCGCTGGCTGTGGCGGGCAGCAGGGTTTGCTTGCAAGCTTCCAGGTACTCCTGGGAGGGGCGAACGGCCCGCTTCCAGCACACTCTGGGACCTTCTCGTGCCGAGGACCATCTCGGCCCATGTCGGGGCCGCGTGAGGGCCTTCGAAAGGCCTGATCGCCACTGCTTGGCCATTCCTTCACTGATCACTGAGCAATTGCAGCCGTGCACTCCTCAGCGCTGCACACCGCAAAAGCAACCCTACCTCCGAGCCAGCCTTTGATGCAAACGAAGGCCGCATTCAGCACTGACCACCAGCACATGCAGCTAGCCCGTGAGTGCGCCAGGCTGCGCGGCGGACGCTCTACACTGTTCCTGCCACCCCCGCCAGGCGCCGCCCACGCTCTCTTGCCGCCCCCACCCTGCTGCAGGAGCGGCAGCCAAGGTGTCTAGGAGCTTCAGCATGCTGCGCGCCGCACCGCTGCGCACTGCAGCGGCGGCGGGCCGCAGCCCGGCGGCGGCAGCGGCGGCACCCCGCCTGCACACGCCTGTCAGCAGCCTGCACACCTCGTTCCGGCGGCTGCATGTGCTGCCGGCCACCGCACTGGCGGCCAGCAGCTTCCTGCGCGGCGACAGCCTCAGCCGGCATGCGCTGCTGGCGCCGCAGCGGTGAGACGTGGTGGCGGAAGCGAGGGGGAGGAAGGGTCGTGGGGTACCGTCGTTGCGAGTGGGCAGCAGGCTCGTCTGCTACAGCCAACAAGTGGGGTCGGATGGGTCCTGAAGGTGACGAATCAGGCATACATTGTGTGCCTGTGCTGCTGCACTCGCTCGTGCCGGCCGTACTCTGTGCGGCGCCGGTACCAAACTTGCTGCCTCGATTGTTGTCCGGCAGGCTGGCGAGCCCTCGCCGCGAGCAGGTGCGCACATACGCGCAGGGCGGCAGCGGCGGCGGCAAGCGCATCAGCCAGAACGACTTCACCGGTGGGTGGGGCTCTAGATGGCTGTGCAGCAGGCGGCCGTGCTGGTGTTTTCCACGCCGAGAGCAGCGCACTGCTCGGCAGCCAGCTTGCAAGCTTCCGGGCTGGTCTGGAATGTGCTTTCGCACCCCTGAGCACAGTGCACTGCAGTTTGCTCCCAGTGGCTGCTAACGCACAGCTGCATCCCCTGGTGCTTCCATTTGTTTCGTGTGAGCAGAGAAGGCATGGGAGGCCATCATTTCGGCGCCCGAGGTGGCCCGCACCTACAGCCAGCAGGTGGGGCACGCTAGCGAGTGCTGTCGCGGAAGCCAGAGGGCTGACCTCCAACATGGAGGGATTCGCTATTTGCTGTGTAAATGCATAAAGATTGAGTCCTTTGCTGCCTGCAGGTACATCAGCGTCAATACAGCATTCCACTGTTGACACTTGGTTTCCTGCTTGCCCTGACATCTGCTCATCTTGTCGCAGCTGGTGGAGACGGAGCACCTGTTCAAGGCACTGCTGGAGCAGCCCAACGGCCTGGCCCGCCGCATCATGTCCAAGGCGGGGCTCAACCCCACGCAGGCAAGGCGTCCGTGTTTTTGTGCGCTTATGAAGCTGTTGTTGCTAGCCGCATCATGTCCAAGGTGGGGCTCAATCCCACGCAGGCAAGGAGCTGGGGGCAGGGTGTGCGCTGGTGGTGCACAGAGCTCTGCGCAGTTGCTTGACGTGGGCGCAGCCGGGTGCAGTGAGTGGCAGCGACTGTGCCCGGCTGGCCTGCTGCAGGCCGCTTTCATGCCATGCTTCATCCATTCACCCCTCCTGGCATTGTGCCCCCCACACCCCCTCACGCTGCTTCTGCTGGACAGCAATGCTCACCCACACTGTTGCATCTGCTTCCCTCCACCCCCCTTCCCTCCTGCAGCTGCTGGACAAGGTTGACGCCAGCATTCGCAAGCAGCCCACGGTGCGCGGCAACTACGAGCAGATCCTGGGCCGCTCCCTCGAGTCGCTGGTCAACCGCGCTGAGGAGCTGAAGACCAAGTGGCAGGTGGGCGCTGAGCTGCGGGTGTTGGGATGGGGGCTGCAACGAGAAACTGAACTGCTCGTGCCTGGTTGTGTGTGATTGAAATGTTTGCATGCTGACTTGCCCCACTGAATTTGCACGTTGTGCGATCATACCTTGTGCAGGACCAGTACGTGTCTGTGGAGGAGCTGGTGATGGCCATGGCGGACGACGAACGCTTTGGCGCGCAGCTGTTCCGCGAGCAGGTGGGTGGGGGATGTGTAAGGGACCTGCTTCTGGGCGCAACTGCAGCATGCAGGGGTGGTTTTTGTGTGGCAATGTTCAGGCGAGTGTTTGGTGTGGTTGCCAGGCTGGGCTGGCGCCAGCGCCTGCAACCATCTGGTGACGTTTGCCAAAATCCGCTTCATCTCACAGTCGCATGCCTGGCTGCTCATAGCAAGCCTTTATTGATGCAACCCTTCTGTCTCTCGTGCAGGGCCTGACCCGGGAGAAGCTGCAGGAGGTGATTGACGAGATCCGCGGCGGCAAGACGTGAGCTTGGTTCTGCTGATGCATGGCTTTGCATGCATTACCGACTTGCCTTGCTTGCGGTATCAAGGTGCTTGGACAAGACAGGAGCAAGGCTCAGAAGGGTAGCAATCCAGGCCTCCGTGCATCTGGCATGAGTATGCCTTCACACCACCACAACGCAGCCTGAGCATACTCCGCTCTTGCCCGCCTTGCTCCGCCGTCCCGCCCTGCAGTGTGCAGGACCAGAACCCGGAGGGCAAGTACGAGGCGCTGACCAAGTACGGGCGCGACCTGACGCAGGCGGCGCGCGAGGGCAAGCTGGACCCAGTGATTGGCAGGTGTGCTTGGGCAGCCGACTGCCGGGTTGTTGCAAAAGCATTACTGGATGCAAAGTGTGAAAGGTGGGCATGGTGTGCTCCATGATAAGACTGCATGGGACCACGACTAATGGGTGTGCAGCACATCAGCAGCCTGTCCCTTATGACCCAATTGCTGACCTACTGAACCACCTTTGTGCCGAGCCACCTTTGCAGGGATGACGAGGTGCGGCGCGCCATCCAGATCCTGTCCCGCCGCACCAAGAACAATCCAGTGCTCATCGGTGCGCCTTGGGTTGCGGGCAGCGGTTGGCGCTGCCTGGCAGCCGCAGTGGGCTGCAGCAGCAGCAACGGGAACCAGCAATATCAGCAATCTGGACCAACCACAAACCCGACCTGCCCCACCTGACCGAACTCCCACTCCACTCCCTGTGCCTCCCCTGCTGCAGGCGAGCCGGGTGTGGGCAAGACGGCAGTGGCCGAGGGCCTGGCGCAGCGCATTGTGGCGGGCGACGTCCCCGCTTCGCTGCAGGTGTGTGCGCCTTGATGCAGGGTGGCTGGCATGCATGTGGGGTGCTTTTGTCCGAGTGTGTCTGTGCAGTTCTTGGCAGGTGTTGCGTCCGCCTCTGGGTTGCCGCTCCCGCTGCTCATGCCCCCCTCCTGTCCTGAAGATCCAAACCTGTTTGCCTTTCGTGCAGGGCCGCGCGCTGATCGCCCTGGATATTGGTGCCCTGATCGCCGGCGCCAAGTGAGCCGCTGCTGCATTCTGCATTATAGCAGGGCCACAAAGTTGTTGCAGGGTGTGCACCTGTTGTACAGGGTGTGCACCTGTTGGGGTCTTCAGTATGGACAGCTGCTGCAGCCTGCAGGCGGCTGATACTCTAGCCTCCTCATCTGAACCTGACCGTTTATCTATAACTGGGCATTCCAAACTTGTTGTGCAGGTACCGCGGCGAGTTTGAGGAGCGGCTGAAGGCGGTGATCAAGGAGGTGCAGGACAGCCAGGGACAGATCGTGCTGTTCATCGACGGTGCGCGCCCAGGGGCGGTGCTTGGGCCGTGGTGCCGGCGGGATGGTGCTGGCGTGTGGTGCTCCTGTGGCCAAGGAGCAGGGCGGACGCACGTGTCGTGCGCTCCTGGTAGATGCAAGTTCAGGGCACGAGCTGCCTCCAACCCTCAGCAAGGCGCCCTCGCTCACCTGCTGTGAACCTACACCCCACACCTCCTACCTGCAGAGATCCACAACATTGTGGGCGCGGGCAAGAGCGACGGCGCCATGGATGCCAGCAACCTGCTCAAGCCCATGCTGGCGCGTGGAGAGGCAAGTCTCTGCTGTTTCTGTTCGGCCGATCACTGGGAGACAGGATGGTGGCAGCATGGACCCAAGCATGCCTTACACCAGCTTACTTGCCACCTCTAACGCATGTGCTGCCTTCGCCGCTCATTTCCCCTGTGTGCAGCTGCGCTGCATCGGTGCCACCACTCTGGATGAGTACCGGCAGTACATCGAGAAGGACCCCGCCCTGGAGCGGTGAGGGGAGCAGGCACAGGGACATGCATGGGGTCTGCAGCACAACGGCACAGCCCCTCGGCGCCCTCGGCGCTGTGCGTTGGGCTTGCAGCACAGCGCTTGCTGCAGGACACTGCTCAGCGCACCGGCCTGCAGCAGCTTGCTCTGGCCTGCTCCCTCGAGCTGCCAGCTCTCCTGACCCATGCCACCCTGCGCTTCCTTCCTTCTTCCCCTCCCCTCCCCGCAGCCGCTTCCAGCAGGTGTACGTGGACCAGCCCTCGGTGACCGACACCATCTCCATCCTGCGCGGCCTGCGCGAGCGGTGAGGGTGCTGGCCCGCAGATGTGCAAGGGAGGCACAAGTGCTGCTGCACATGCTCAGGGGGCATTTTTGCTGCGAGACTTCCAGCCTTGCACCACCTGCCAGCCTCATTGCCGTTCTGTCATCAACCCTCTGCCTCTCTGTCATCAACCCTCTGCCTCGCTGCTCTCCTGCTGCAGCTACGAGCTGCACCATGGCGTCAAGATCTCGGATTCGGCGCTGGTGGAGGCGGCGGTGCTGTCCGACCGATACATCGCCGACCGCTTCCTGCCGGGTGGGTGCTACTGGGAGGGTGCTCTTAGAGGGCGCTCCCAGAGGCTGCTGCATGGGTGCTATGTAGGTGCTGGCGGTGCGGCCCTATGCGGTGGCCTCCCACCAATCAGGGGTGTTCTTTGTGGGACAAGTTCCAGCCAGCACCGTAACATGCCCATGCATGCCGAATCGCCTGTGTCGCGTGTGATTCTGGGCTCATGCTGCGCCGTCCTGCCCTCCCTTGCACACACGTCCCGCAGACAAGGCGATTGACCTGGTTGACGAGGCGGCTGCTAAGCTGAAGATGGAGATCACCAGCAAGCCGCTGGCGCTGGACGAGGTGGGTGCTGGGGCTGGGCTGGGCGGAACGGGGGTGCTGGGATGGAGTAACTGCCACCCTTGCGTGCCGGCCTGCCTTGCCCCTCGCGTGCTGGCGGATGCGTTTGGGGACCAAATGAGGATCCTGTGCCAAGACTCGCCCAGCGCTCCCGGCCGGCCGCCCCAGTTCTGAACCCTGCCCATCCCACAGCCGCTGCTGCACTCGCCTCCCTTGACACGCGCCCAAGCCACCTCACCTTCTCTTGCCTCCCTCCCTGCACCTGCACTATCACGTACAAACTACCCAAGCCTCTGACACCCAACTCATCCCGCTGTCGTTCACCTCACCCCCTCCCTGTGCAGGTTGACCGCAAGGTGCTGCAGCTGGAGATGGAGCGGCTTAGCCTGGTCAAGGCGGCAGACACCGACCGCGGCGCGCGCCAGCGCCTGTCGGGCCTGGACAACCAGCTGGCGGGTGGGTGGGGGCGCAGGGCTGTGCCCGTGCTGAGCTCCGGTTGCGCTGCGGGGCCGTGGTGGATTGCGCTTGGTTGCACTCTTGAAGTGGTGGGTGGGGGGAACTGGACTTGGTGAGCATTCCATGTAGCTCTGCCCGCTTTGCTTGCCAGCCCGGCATGTGCCCTCGCCTCATGCGAGCCCCTTCCCTCCCGCCGCACCCCACACCACCCCTGCAGCCCTGAAGGAGCAGCAGGCGGAGCTGAACGCCAAGTGGGAGGCTGAGCGGGACGAGATGGGCAAGGTGCAGGCGCTCAAGGGGGAGATTGACCGAGTCAACATCGAGATCCAGGTGGGTGCTGGCTGAAGGGAGTGGGTGCTGGCCGGAGTGGGTGCTGACCGCTCAACGGCGCTGGGCAGAGCCTGTACCGTCAGTGCGTGTGCTATCTGCAGCAGGGCCTGTGCTAGCTGAGGTGTATCATGCATGCCCCCCGTTGCAGTCCCCTCGCTTCCACACCCTGCCGCTCCCTCCTTTCCGAACCTCATGCTTGCCAACCCCGCCCACTTGTTTGATTTCTTGCTTGGTTGTCAACAGGCTGCCGAGCGCGACTACGACCTGAACCGCGCCGCGGAGCTCAAGTACGGCACGCTGCTGGAGCTGCAGAAGCAGCTGAAGGACGCCGAGGCGCTGCTGGAGCAGGCGGAGCAGGTGGGAACTGCTCAGTTTATCGTTGAGGGTGCATGCTGTGGTGCAAGTGTTGGTGACAATGAAGGGTGCCGAGGCGATGCTGGAGCAGGCGGGGCAGGCGGGGCATTGTTTAGGCATGGTGTATGCTTTGTGCGGTGCTGCTGGGCAATGAGCAGACACGGCAGGAGGCTTGGGTGGGATGCAAGTAGTCAGGGTGCTGCTGTCAAGCAGCCACGGCCTGGCGCACACAGCGCACCCCCGCCTGCCCATTGCCCCGCCCTCCCCCTGCTCCCCCGCCCACCCCCGCAGACCAACCGCATGCTGCACAGCGAGGTGACTGAGGAGGACATTGCCGAGATTGTGTCCAAGTGGACCGGCATTCCCGTGTCCAGCCTTAAGGCCAGGTGCGGCAGGGGTCTTGCAAGGGCATATGAATGTGGTGCACAGATGTATATGGGCAGTCAATAGCAGAGGGCTCGCCATTCACTGCTTCCCTGCTCCCCAGACACACCCCTCCCCTCCTGTGCCCCCAGCGAGCACGAGAAGCTGCTGCACACCTCAGCAAGCCCCGTGTGCAATGTGCCTTAAGCAATACACCCACTGCTCCCCTCCGCTCCCCTCTCCTGCCCTTCCCCGCAGCGAGCGCGAGAAGCTGCTGCACCTGGCGGACGAGCTGCACAAGCGGGTGGTGGGCCAGGAGGAGGCGGTGGACGCGGTGGCAGGTGCGCTGTCGGTTGTGATTCAGTTTGTATGTGGGTTGTACCTGGCTGGACGTTAGCAGCTGCTGTCGCCGCTGTTCCTGCTCCTGCTGCTGCTGTGCGCAAGAGGCTGGGCTCAAGAGGTCGGGCCAGGACAGCGTGCCACCCTGCCATCACGTCACCTGCGTCTCACCTGCTCCGTACCTGCCCCTCCCTACCCACAGACGCGATCCAGCGGTCGCGGGCGGGGCTGGCCGACCCCAACCGCCCCATCGCCTCGTTCATGTTCCTGGGGCCCACGGGCGTGGGCAAGACGGAGCTGGCCAAGGCGGTGAGCAGAACAATGATGAGCTTACATTTGGACCTGGCCTTGAGTAATTGCTGGCTCCCAAAGCTGGATGTTTGGCTTCCGGCTGATTGTTGTGCGTGAGTGCCATCAGCAAGAAGCGTCTGGCCAAGCAGGAAGTGGAGATGTGCAAACAATGGCGCCTCACTCACATGCCGGCCATTCGCTCCCTCCCCCTCCCCCTGCCCCAGCTGGCGGAATACATGTTCGACACCGAGGCCGCCATGGTGAGCACCGTTTGTTGTGTCGCTAGCGCAGCACGATGCGCGAAGCACGTCGATGCAACCTGTTTGCGGCAGGTCTAGGCTCTTGCCTGACCAGTGCTCAGACGTTGCAGGGGTGTGCCTGCCGCCGTGGCTAACAGTGCCGGCACCTGTTCCCCCGTTGAACAGGTGCGCCTGGACATGAGCGAGTACATGGAGGAGTACATCCGCCTGCTGCGCATCAATCTAATCACGTTTTGCACCTGCAACTGTCCCTTTTGTCTGCCCAGGTGCGCCTCGACATGAGCGAGTACATGGAGAAGCACACGGTGTCGCGCCTCATTGGAGCGCCCCCCGGATACGTGGGCTACGAGGAGGGCGGCCAGCTGACCGAGGCGGTCAGGTAGGGGGCTTCTGCATTGTTTGGCAGCTTGGGGTTTTAAGTTTCCATGACAAGGTAGGCCTGCTGACCAAGGCGGTCAGGTGACGCTCCCCTTCTGTTAAGAGGCGTCGCTCTCTCTCCGAATGGCTGCTGTGCCTGGCCCCAAGCAATGCTCCCACCCGCTCCCACACCAACTATGCCCGCACGCTGCAACCCCCTCCCTCCTGACCACTGCAGGCGGCGGCCGTACGCGGTCATCCTGTTTGACGAGGTTGAGAAGGCGCACGCCGACGTGTTCAACGTGCTGCTGCAGATCCTGGACGACGGCCGCGTCACAGACTCGCAGGTGGGTGTCGAAAAATAGCTGGCGACATGGTGAACAGGCCGGTCATGTGGCGCATGTTTGCTTTTACGGGGTGGTTGGGCCCATGGGCTCGCTCGGAACATGCCATTGCCCGCACTGAGCATTTGCTGTGCGCATGGCGGTAGAACTGGACCTACCTGACCTGCTCCTTGCTGCACGCTGCTCTTTCCTTGGCGCAGGGCCGCGTGGTCAACTTCAAGAACACCGTCATCATCCTGACCTCCAACATCGGCTCCGCCACCATCCTCGAGTCCATGAGCGCCGGCGACTTTGACGGCATGAAGCAGACGGTCACGCAGCAGGTGGGTTATTGATGAAGCCATGGGGTGATTATCCACGGCCGGCTAAGCAATGTAGGCGGTGCAAGGCATGCAGCAGGCGGTCACGCAGCAGGTGGGCTGCTTCACACAGGCTTCAGGTGATCAGCCATCGCTGGTTTTGGACGCTGCGCAGGCGGCCACGCAGCAGGTGCCTGTGAGTGTGGCGCCGCCCCTCACACCTGCTGCAAATCTGTGCGGTTTGCCTTTCTCGTTCTTGCTGCAGGTTCGCATGCACTTCCGCCCCGAGTTCATCAACCGCATCGACGAGTTCATCATCTTCCAGGTGCGCTATTTTGTTATATGCTACTATATGGGTGGGTGGGTGGCTGATCAGGGTGGGGTGCTGCAGCGGTGTGTGCATTTGTGTGTGCATTTGAACGCATCATCTTCCAGGTGGTGGGTACAGCTGGGTGTGTGGCTGGTTGGTGGATGCCTGGCCGAACGCCCAGCTGCCAACCTGACGTCAAACCTGGTCCCCCATGCCACCCGCACTCCTGCAGGGCCTGCGGCGGGAGCAGATCAAGCGCATCGTGCTGCTGCAGGCCAAGCGGGTTGAGAAGCGGCTGGCGGACAAGAAGATGAAGATGGAGCTGCACGACTCGGGTGGGTGGCGTTGGGTGGGTGGATTTATACACGGCTGGCGTCAGTGTGGGGCTGTGCTGGTGGGTGCCCAAGCACAAAGGGCAGCGGGCAGCGGGCAGCCCCAGAGCTGCACGGCTCTGGTGGGTGCGGGGCAAACCATCAGTTTGTGAAACTGGGAGTGCATGGCAACGGTTTGTGGCATCGGTTTGCAGGTTGTGGTTGGGTGCACGAGCGCAAACGGCGGTTTGCATGCCGCAGCATCCGGCGCAGCTGCCAGTTCCAGGCAGGGTGTGCTTCCTGCTCTCTGCACCTCTGGCCGCGTACCCACCATTCGTTCTGTGCCCCTTCAGCTGCTGGTCCATACCAGCCCTGTCCTCACTTGCACCCCACACTCCCTCCTCATTTGTCCTGCAGCGGTGGACTACCTTGCGACGCGCGGCTACGACCCTGCTTTCGGCGCCCGCCCCGTCAAGCGCGTGGTGCAGCAGGAACTGGAGACGGCGCTGGCCAAGGGCATCCTGCGCGGAGACTTTGCGGTGAGTTTGTGTCAATGCTGCGGAGCCGCGCATAGCTCAAAGCAAAGAGCAGTTGGCCTGATGGGCCAGCCGGGTCATGTGGCGGGCAACAACACCAGGCACACCCTGCGATTCGGCTTGCACTCAGGTCCCACCGCGACCTTCATTGCTGATCCGTGCACCTTGCCTCCCTGCCCTCCCATGCAGGAGGAGGACACGGTTGTTGTGGAGGCCCCCGGCGGCGCCCAGGCCACACACCTGGTGGTCTACCGCAAGGGCTCGGCGGCTGGCCACCGCGTGGAGCAGGGCGACAACGCTGCTGAGCTGGCGGTGTGAGCTGTGGCCACAAACGGCAGGATGAAATACGACACCCTAGCACCGTGTGGAGCAGGGCGACAACGCTGCTGAGCTGGCGGTGTGAGATGTGCTGAGCAGCTTGGCAGCCGGCGCTTTTCATCCCCCAATCGACATTGCCAAGATGTGGCCATGTGCGGCACCCTTAGATCAAGCAGTGTGCGCCGCTGCTGCGCCGGCTTGGTCGGGTGCTTGCGCCAGGCAGCGGCGCTCCCCGGCATGCCTGCTGCCTTTTTTCCCTGTCTGCTGTTCAGATCACCTAGGTTGCAAGTGCTGCAGTTGCGTGTGCTCCCGTTTCTTTTCCTAACCCACCCGCCCATATGCCGGTGGGGCACTTCCGGTCGAGGCCGATCCGCTCTCTCTCTGTTATTGCACACTCTGTGCTGCACCAAGCACTCACGACCTTTGCCTGCACACATGTTCGGCCTCAAACCTCTCTCCAAGGTGGCAAGCGCTTGTAAAATATGAAAAGCAGCGCCGATTCAGAGTTGCGCAAAGCTGGGCGGGGACCAGCTTGTACACGGTTTGAAGCATCGTTGTGTGGAGATTTCAGCTGTGAGACCTGGCAGCTGGCGCGCTCCCTGGCCTGCTGCGTGGTTCCTCTGCTGTTCATTTTTGACACGTTGCATACTTCCAATCATTCAGGGGACCCACAGGCATGCCAAAGTTAGTTTTGCTAGAGATAGAAAAAATATCCGGCAGGAACAATTGCAGGACGATTTGGGAGGAGATGAGGACGCAATCAGTTTTACGGAGGGGGAGCCGGCACAGACATGTGTGCGGCGAGGGATGAGGACGTCATTGGGGCAACAAGGCCACAGTGGCAGCCGCATCGAAGGAGGGCGGGGGTGCAAGGTGAGGGTTCAATCAGGGGACGCAGAGCAGGGCATCTACGGGGCATGGGGTGGGCGGGCGCCTGCTACTGGCTGACCAGGCAACAAGGAGAGCCAGTGCAGCAGCAGCACGAGCCCTAGAGATCACGGGGAGGGGCAGCGATGCAGGCAATGGGCCCGCAT
>VFQQ010002239.1_pt1 | contig 22702 bp, 37 predicted proteins | sample 3512341 | NCBI WGS metagenome assembly VFQQ01 (sample SAMN10412373, study PRJNA504923) | tailings metagenome | isolation source: Relicate 2 Philex TSF1 revegetated site | place: Philippines: Tuba, Benguet | collected 2017-08-29 | reverse complement strand
TGCAAATTTGTTATCAGCAGCTGGCTGGGGCTGCTGGCTGTTGGCGTCTGCTGTTGCCGCCGGCTGCTGCTGACTGGGGGTGTCTGCTGCCGCCATCGGCTGCTGCTGGTTGGGGGTCTCTGCCGCGGGCGAGGAGGGCTGCAGCGACTGGCGCAGGGCCGCGGCTGCGGCGCGCTGCACCACGGCTTCCTCATCTAGCTGGGTGAGCCAGTGCAGGGTGCCGCTGTCGCTGGGCGCCGACAGCAGGAACTGCTGCCAGCGCCGACACCAGCAGGGCGAGCCGGCGGCCAGATCGGCAGCCCCAGCAGCCCCAGTCTCACGCCTGGCTCTCTGTGTCCCCTCGCGCATCACATGTGCCACAGGCCTTCCTGGGCGCCCAGTCTGCTACCGACAGGCTCATTGCCAGCCAGCTGCGCTCCTCGGTGAAGGCGGCCGTGTTCTGCAAAGCGCTGGAGGTCTGTGAGGCTTGCGCATGCACAGGCTGGCAGCAGCCGTCTTTTCACAGAGTCAATGTAAATGGCTGTGCTCCCCTGGCAAATGGCAAAAATTGGTGGACTCACTCAGCACTCACGCTCACATGGCTCACATGGCGGTGGCGGCGGCGGCTAGGACATGAAAATCTTAGGCGATTAGGGGATTCAACCACGCACGCCGCGGGCATCGAAATGATAGCAATTGCCATTCGATGCAGCTCCTGTCCCTGCCTCCCTGCAACAGCGTCAACTGGCTGCTCGTTATGTAGAAGGCAGTCTGTCCTTTTGAACAGAACCCTGGCTACACAGAGACATGGAGATGGTGGACTATTTGGCGAACGGCGTCAACCAGCTCTTGCCTGGGGCTGCAGCCGCATTCTCGAGGCTACACGCCTCCTGGGCCGGTGCTCGCATGTTGGCGCCTTTTCGAGCCCTACCGCCCCCCTGGACCTCCTGCTGACGTACAGGCAGGTTGCCTGCGCTGTTTTTGTTGTTGTCTGGGGATGCTGCAGCGAGCAGGCTGTGTGGGCATGCATGCATGCACCACTCGTGTGCCTCCGCCCCCATAGCCTTGCCCGCTCCTTTGCGCAGTCAATTGACCGGCCACAGGTCGATCTGCCCGGCGGCAGCGCCCCCACGCCCGTGTTTCAGGAGCCGAGTGCTCTCCCCTTCCGCCGTGGTGAGGGGGTGTGCTGCGTGTATGGGGCATGGTTCAGGTTGCGGTTGAGTTTGCCCTTGCTGAGCGGGGCAGCACGCTGCACGCAAGGCCCCAGCACGGCCCCCGACTGCACCTCTCCCCCTTCAGAAACAGGCCCACGACTGAGCAGGAGAGAGCTGGCGAGCCGATGAATTTGGACGCATCGGTGAACACCGAGCCGGTGGCCGCGCCGGAGGCGAAGCGCGCGGCCGCTCCCGCTCCTGCTGCCGCACAGTGAGTGGCACGTGGGCTGGGCAGTGCACAACCTGGCTGCTCTCGCAGCTGCCTTACATCTTGGTGCATTGATGTGCCTCGCATATGACTGCATCCGACTGCTTGTGACGGGCCGCTGCCGCAGGCCTGTCGAGGAGGAGGGCCAGCAGTCGGAGGCAGAGGAGGATGCGCTGCTGGCAGAAGGCCTGCTGGAGATGAGCAAGCAGGCAGCAGCTGCTGCCCCTGCATCCGCTTCCAACGGTGCCGGCGGCTCGGCCGAGGCTGCCGGTGCAGCCGACCTGGCGGCAGCAGCTGCAGTGGCTGCATTGGCCGCCTTGGCACCCCCGCCCGCGGCACCGACCGCCGGCGCAGCCACGCCGGCCGCCGGCGACCTCGCGACTGCGGCAGAAGCGGGCGGCAGCGGCAATGTCCTGGCGCCGCTGCCTGGCAGCGGCTTGGAGCTGCCCCCTTTGCCAATGGATGGCCTGCTCGGCGCTGCCGGTGGCCTGCCCTTCAGCAGCATGGTGCCGTTTGCCTGGTTCGAGCCGCAGCCGCTGCCGCCGCTGCCGCTGCCGCAGCCGACGGCGGGCAAGCGGGCGCGCAAGCCGTCGCAGAAGTATCAGGAGGCAAACGATCTGCTGCAGGCCCTGCAGCAGGCGCTGCAGCCAGCCAGCCCAGATGCAGAGGACACGGTGGGCCCCCGGCGTGCCAGCGGTGCGCAGCGCAGCAGGGGCAACAGCGGCGCGGCCAGCAGGAGCAGCAGGGACAGCAGCGAGGCCGGTGAGGCAGGTGGCAGCGACGATCGCAGCGCCAGCCCTGGCGAGCCTGACAGCAGCGCCAGCGATGTCGGAAGCGGAGAGCCGGATGGCGAGGCGGGCGACGCTGGCGATGAGCAGGCACGCAAGCGCCGGCGGGTTGGCAAGCCCCGCCAGAAGCTGAACAAGCCGGTGGAGCCTGTTGGCAAGCGCAAGTTCACCGCCTCAGAGATCTCGCTGGAAATACTGGAGAGCGAGGTGCGCTGTTTTATACTGGCAGCTGGGCTTTGAGAGGCCGGGCAGCCGGGAGAGGAGTGGTGGTAAAGGCATCTGTGGCGGTGTGCTTTTGCCTGCCGGTTGAGCGAAAATTTGGGCCAACAGATGGGGCCTACCAAACCAATTGCTCAACTGCATGCTATCTCGCCTGCCTTCAACCCTCTGCCCACAGGGCTGCTTCGATCTGGACCAGCTGAGCGCAGCGCGGCGGCTGGGCTTCACCTCCCCCACCACGCTCAAGGTGCGCCCATCCAGCCCACGGTGGGGCTGGTGCTGGTTCACACGTTGCGGTCAGTTTGCTGTTTGAAAATACCTTGAACCATCTCACGCCTCCTACATACTGCTGGCGCAGAAGGAGATGGCGCGGCTGGGGCTGTCGGACTGGCCGTATCGCACACGCGCCACGATTGCCGGCATCCGCAAGAACCTGCAAGTGCGTCTGCATCGCCCTCATTTGTTGTGGTGGGAGCTGGAACAGGATTGCAAAGTGTCAAGCGGCACCATGTCTGGTAGCGTCTGCAGGGCGGGGTTGCTTGTCAATGCTGGATCCCGCGGAGTCCATGCATGCTCAGGCTGGTCCCGCCTCTTCCTTGTCCTCCCAACAGCGCTATGTTTTTGAGTACGGGCACAAGCACTGCGCGCCACCCACACGCACCAAGATTGACGCGCTGATTGCATTCGTGGAGGATAAGGAGGCCACCGTGCGCGCAAACCCCAAAGGTTGGTGTTGTGTTGTAGGTAACAAGGCCGTCTGTTTCCATGGTTGTGAAACAAGACGTGGGTTCAAACACCTTTGGTGCTTTGCCCATGTCCCGGTCTAACGCGCCTGCAAATACCGTTGTGCGTCGTCCTAATCTTGTCTGACAAGCCGCGGTGCCTGCTCTGCTGCTGCAGTGCGCGTTTCGCTGGATGTTGAGTGGCAGCGGCTTCGGCAGCGGCTCTATAAGATCCATGACGAGGTCGCGCAGATTGAGGGTGAGCGCTCACACTCTTGCACTTGGTCTGTGGCCAGCTGCGTAGTCTTGCTTCCTGCAATGGCTAGCTGGCTCTTACCCAGCTGCACTTCTGGCCTTGAGTGCAGCAAGCGGCAAGTGGGGTCAGCGCATCAAGCAAGTTGTGGATGCAAGCTGCCAGGCGTTTGGCCTGTGAGCCAATGAGCTAACCGGCAGCGAGCCTCGTGCGCGGGAGGAGCGTATGCGCATGCACTTGCATGCCGCTGGGGTTCGCCTTAACTGCTGCTGTATTACATTTCTGCCCTTTTTCCTTCTTTTGCATTGGTTTGCTTCCCTCTCTTTGCTGTTCTCATTTCTCGTCTTGAGGAGGTTGCTTGCTGCTCCCCTTTGCTACAGCTTGTCTGTTCTGCTTTCGTGACAAGGAACTCAGATGCTTGAATCATTGCTGCTACAAGCACTGCGCTCCTGAACTTGTGCACCCGTCTACCTGTCCTTGCATGCCAGCAGGCCCAAAAAGTAACATGCTGTGCTGTGTAACATGGCATTCGTGATGATGGTGGTGGCCACGGCAGATGATGCTGGGTGCGAGAGTTGAAGTTTAGAAGTCCAGGTACAGGTTCACCCGCCGCACCGCAGCCAGCGGCAGTTCATACACCGCGTCACGCTGCTTGCGGTTCAGGCCGCGTCCCTTGCCCGCTTGGTTGCGGTTGGCACGCACGTCGGCTAGTTTCCACCGCGTCACACCTGCTGCGGCATCAAACTCGCTAAAATTGAGCACCTTGGTGTCCACCTGCGGGATGGAATGCTCCCTGTCCTCGTCAAAGGTCTGCAGTGTTCATATCAGCAGCTTGCAGGGAGGTGTGACAAGCTGTGCTCGCCACCAGACTACATGCAGCACAAAGCAACCACAGCAACTCATTCACAACGGTGCATAAAACTTACCTTGTCGCCATCAGCCATGTACTCAACTTTCATCGGCAGCTCGGCAAAACGCTGCAGCTCGCCAGGCACCCGCACTTGCCGCTCCGCACCCTGCGATACAGCGTGCATGTCGCAATGAATGAGCAGGTGCCACGTGTGCAAGCGCAAAGCTGCAGGATATGCTGCCCCAGTATCCACCAGCGGTTGAGCAGACTGTGTTCTGCAACCGCATCATGCGTGCTGTCCACTCTCCCAGAAATGCTGTGAACTTTCACCCTTCCCAAACAGCTGCCCACCGGAGAGGAGACCTCCACCTCAACGTCTCCCGCCACCGCCTCGCCCACTGCCGCTTCATAGGCCTCGTTGAAGAGGCGGGAGAAGGCGGCCACGTCGTCCAGGGATGGCGAGCCGTACTGGTCTGCAGCGAGTGTAACAGACACACTATGCCTGATGGCAACAAGCAGCTGCGTACACGCGCTGAGCCAGCAGACAGCACAGCGCCCACACGCAGCCAGCAGCCCCACATGCCTCCAGCCCAACCTGTTCCGCACCTGTCAGCTTGTCAAGGCGGATGTCGAGGCGCTTGGCAGAGGGGATGGCACGGAATGAGAACAGCTGGATGTCTGCCAGCTCAGCATGCGCAGCGCCGCCCTCGCTGCCGCCGGCCAGCAGCTGCTGCACCACCGCCAGCGCCCGCTCGCCCCACTCCACGCCGCCCGTGGACACCTCAGGGCCAATGTTATCCTCCAGCTCCTCCCAGTCCTCCATGCCCTCTGGCACGTCACCCAGATCCCCTGCAGTCCATGTGCAATGAGGATGCAAGTTTGCAGGAAGGGTGAATCACAGAGGTAGGATGCATGTCCCGGGAGGGCAGCGCGGCGCACTGACCAACCCCTGCGCACCAATCACGCCTGCCTCCTCATCCTCGTCGTCGCCTTGTCCATTTTGACCCGCTGCTGCTGCTACATGTCGGCTGCTAGCCATGGAGTGCTGCCGCACGACCTTGCTGCCAGAGCCAGCTGCTGCTGCTGAAGAGCATGGCCGCCACCGGCCTGCCGCTGCCGCCGCCGCCATGCCCTGCGGCCGAAGCGCTTGGGCTGCGACTAGCTGTTGGCGCTGAGGCGCTCTGCATGCATTGCAGGGAGCCGCTGCCGCTGGGAAGCGATAGCCGCAGGCAACGCTGCTGGCCCGACCGCAGGCTCGCCCCACGCTCCTCAGCATGGTGGTCAGCGTTGCCATAGTTCCGATAAAGCTTGGAAGGCGGCGAGGGCGCTGGCAGCACCCCAGCCACAGCTGCGGCAGAGCACAGCGGCAGCAAGCGTGCTCTCCGTGCAAATGTGCAGCTCAAATGCTTGATATCCTGGCTAGACCCCTTGGCGCAAGGTTATTACCAAGCACATTGCAGTCAAATGCCATTGCAGGGGCACATGGAAGCAAGCCTGGATGGTATCAATGACGCGGCTGCAAATGCGGCACCCTTTGGCAGTGCAAGTCGCTCGAGGATGGAAGGCACTCGATGTCAAGTCAAGCAACAGAAGTTGTTGTTGCTGCAAAGGTCACTGCGTCCACTCCCGGGTTGCTTTTGGCACATTCCCAGCGCGGGGGGTGCCTGCCGCACTGATGGCACTCTTGCTGCCCAGCCGCTGGGAGACGCGAGTGCTGCCTGCACCACAGCAGAGGTTGTACATTAGGACAAAAATCAACCAGCCTGCAAAGTTCAACTGGTCAGGCAGGGCTCACCTGATGGGCTGGGCCCATGCGAGCGTGGTGTGCTGCTGCTGCCTTTGTAGGCCGGAATACGGAAGTCGGCACCTGCCCCACTGGGCGTATGCGGCCGCTGAGCCAACCGCTTCCGCTGCACTGACGCGCTCGAGGGTTGCTCTGGTGCTGGGCCCTTATGCTCCGGCGCCTGCTGCATGCTGCTATCACTGCGGGGGAACCCCAAGCTGCCGGCAGGCGGGGCCGCTGCCACGGCTTGCCGTGCAGCCGCCAGGAGCTGCTGCTGCTCCTGGAAGGAGACCAGGCCGAGGGTGAGCTGGTCCACTGCTAGGCGGCCTCCCTGCCGCAGCATGCGCCCCAGGGAGGCTGGGGTTGCAGCCAGGGACGCAGGACTGGCCGCCTCGCTGGTGCTGCTGCTGGAGCCGGGGCGCAGCTGCAGGCCAGCGAGGCGCGCCACGGTGGGCTTGGGGCTCCACGGCAAGCCCTGCTGCCCTGGTGTGGTGGCTGCAGATGGCATTCGCTCGGGGCTGCCTGCCGCCAGGGGCGTGCTCATGGATGATGATAGGTTGGAGCTGGCGCTCACGGGGCGTAGCAACAGGGGGCTGAGCCGATGGCGAAAGGCCGACATGGCTGGGCTGGCACTGCTTTGCGCCTCTGGCTGCAGGCTGGCAGGGCTGGCTGCGGCCGTTGCACGCGCAGAGCGTGCAGAGCGGGCGCTCAGCAGCACGTCCTGCACAGTTGGAAAGCCGCGAAAACAGTGGGCGAGCGGCCCCTGGGAGCACCACGCCGCTTTTGGGTTTGGGGCTGAACAGCCATGCACGTGAAGCCACACAGTACTGTGCCGCCCGTCACCTGGTTCAGCTGAGCTGCCAGCGCCTCCAGTTCCAGCGCCAAACCACGCAGCTGCGCCTCCTCCTTCTCCAGACTGCTGCCCTGCTGCAACTCCTCTGCTGCCGGTGCGCCCTGCACATGAGCAACATATGTGCGGCACTTGTGTGAAGAACCAGCAGCAAGAGCAGAGTAGCGCTTCAATGCCACCGTGGCACCCAGCAGCAGCGTTGCACCCATAGCATTCATATCAGGCACCAGTGCATGCCTTCAGCCTCCTTGCGGCACCTGCACTGCCGTGCTGCTAATGTCGACTTGTGGGTGAGAGGCAGCAGCAGCAGCGCCGACCTCCAGCTCGGCAGACGCTGCAGGTGGTGTGCTCAGCTGCGCTTGGCAGGCATCGCTGTCTAGCTCCACAGCCTCTCTGCAAAGGTAAAAGTGGAAAAGAAATGATATCAACTCAACTGGGACACCCCAACAACTGCACGGACGGCAGCTTGTCTCCTCAACCGACACGCAACCCGGTACAGCCACTCGGCGCACTCACTTGGCGGGGCTGCCGGGTGCCTGCCGCTCTTGAGGCTGCTGGTGTCGCCGCCATCGGCGCTCCCGCAGGTAGAGAGCCCATCCCAGAGCAGCCGCTGCAGCCAGGACGGCGTTAAGCCAGCCCCGGTGCAGCAACGGCTCCCGGCGGCGGACGGGCTGGCGCTTGGTGGCCATCACCTGTCGCTCTTGCCGCTGCCGTCTACTGTGTTGTGTGGGAGCTGCGTGCCGCCAGGTTGGAGGTCCGGAAGGCGTCACAACTGCTGCTGGCACCAGCAACGGTCTTCCGTGCCAGCCGGGCGCCTTTTGTTGAGCGGGCCTGGTCGCGCAGCCCCTTAGATTCAACCGACGAATGAGCCGAGAGACGCCTGCATCACTGCAGCCTGCATGCCGGCGCACAGCTCAGCATCCGATCGGCACCAGGCCGACGTGCCGGTCAATGTGGAAAGCAGCTTTGTAAATCCATTCGCGTTTTTCCTTGATGCTCATGCATACCTTGCACCAAAGATTCTTTAGACACGATCTTGCGCACATGTGACATCACGCCGTTCAACAAAGTAACTATCAGTGGAATTGAGCATGACAGCCTTGAAACATCGCGTTTTCAGGGGGCGTTCGGCAGCAGCTGTTGCCGCAGGTCCGCCACGGATTGCACGTGCTTGTTTGCCAGGCCGCGCTCCAGCCGCCGCTGCACCTCCCTGACATGGTGAGCGGAGAAAGCAAGGAGGGCATGTCTGAGTGGCCATGGCAGCTGACGGTCGCAAAGCAAGCATGCAGTGCAGGTATTTAGAGTGAGAGTGGACGGATAGGGCACAATGCTGGAGAGCCAGCAGTCCAGCTCCTCCAGCAGAGGCCGCAGCAGCGGAACCAGCCTGCGCAACCACCAGCAAGCCTCTCACTTGAGCACCCCGGGGAACTCCATGTAGGATGCCTGCCTCTCCAACCAAACTGCATCTAGTAGCTGTGTAGCTGCAGGGGCAGGGTGAGGGTGCGCTGCTGTGTGGGTAGAGAATCTCGCAGATCAAGGCGGCAGTTAGCCAACCGCCATATGCGCACCTATCGCAAACACCTCCTCGAATGCGCAGTTCGTCTCAGATAGCAGCCGCACAAATCCACGGGCTGCGGCGCTGCGGGGTGGCAAGCCGTCCATGCTGGCCTGCTCGCGCAGCTCCAGCACCTGCCAGCAGTAGAAGACATGGCGTGTGAGAACACAGATTGTTTGGTCCGGATGCAACTGTCATACCAGCCATGTACGCCATGCAACAATCACCTGAATCATCATGAACGATATGTTGACAGTGGCAGCCGCAAAGGGATACTCCCAGCTGCTGCGCACGCCTGCCCGCTTCTCCATCAGCCCACAGAATGCATCGTGCTGCCGCTGCGCCATCCACACGAGCGCCTCCAAGCTAAGAAGTCCCCCACCCCTAATGTCCCGCGCGGGGAGGTCTGACTGCCACCCCATCTGTTTCCACTGCTCTGACTTGACGCCCTCTGGGAAGGGGCTGCCCGGAAACACCGCTCGCCACAGCTGCTGCAGTGCATCCTGCAGAAGCGTGGCACCATAACATTTCAGCACGGGCAGTGCAGCTGGAAAGCATTCACATGCATCTTGAGGGCATGGCCGGCCTATAAAGCAGTCTACAACCCTGACCGCACCTGGTGGGCGCTGTCTTCAGCATCAAACTGGATCGCCGCTCGCTCCCGCAGGCTGCTGAGCCGCTCCTGCTGCAACAACGACAGCTGTGGCGCCTCGGCATGGCAGAGCCGGTGCAGCCAGCCTGTGACGGGTGGTGCAGTGTATTTTTTGGCTATTGAAATGCTGGCGATTGAGACTGGACTGCAGCAGGCAATGCGGGCTGCAGCTCCCACTCACCGACAAGGGAGTGCCATGCGAAAGAGAGTGCGTGGAAGACCGAGCGCGCCGCCGCCACGACAGCGCTGAGCGGCCAAGGCAGTTCCCGCTGCTCGGCTGCTGTGCGCCTCAGTGAAATTGGCACGGCCTGCTGGTCGAGCTGATCGCTGAGCAGCGGCTGTTCAATGGGCTCTGGGGCGACGCTGGCGCCGCGCCGGCTGCGCAGGGTGGAAGGCATGGCGCCCATGCAATTGCAAAGTTTGAAGGTCTATCAGCTGCGGGGCGCTGGGTGGCGAAATAACCGAAGGCGGCCGCAGGAAGGCGGTGGCGGCGGCGGAGGCAGCCACTGCCGGCGAGTGCGCTGCTGTGGCTGGCGGCAGTGCTAAAGCCGGTGCGAGATGGTGCCAATGACGGGACAGAAGGGGCAACGCAGTTTTATTGGCGACTACACCGAGCTTTGGCCAGGTGTGGCGGCCAGCATGGATGGATCACACCAGATCAGCGTGATCGGTCGTGAGGATAAGCGTTTTGGGTCCAAGGAGGACATGGGCCAGGACACACAGGTTTCTGCCTATGTAGTGCTTCCTGTACCGCCGCAAAGGAGCGAACGGCAGGGCTAATGCATCAAAGCTACCAAATATATTCCGATGCGCCACACGCCGGCAGCCAGCAGCTCAGGATGAACGACGGGGTGACGCCTATTATCAGGGTGCGGTGGCGGGCGGGGCCTGCGTCTCCGGCTTGTTGTGGGGCAGCATGAGTAATTTGTCGTGCGAGATCGCTCGGTCCACATCACGCGGGACCAAGCAGGGTTTGGCCGCTGCCGCCACCGCTAGCCCAGCACTGAGTGGCAATTGACACCGGCTAGCCATGGCAAATGAGCAATGGAAAGGCATGCTCGATTTGTGATGCGGAGCTTGGTCGAGGCCGGGTTTGAGGGGCGATGCTGAGGTGCCGCCTGCGGAGGCGTGACAGGCGGGCCTGAGGCCCACTGTACATGATGCGGGCAGCTGCCGCTTCGGCATGAACAGTTTTGCAGGCGACTGCAGCGGCGGGGTACATTGGAGTTCCAGAATGTCCTTTGACACGTTACAACCTGCAAACTTGAAACACCGGCCAACATGTGCCCTGCTCACTAACCGCAGGACCTGGTGCTCGTGGGCGGCGGGCATGCCCACGTCACCGTGCTCAAGCGCTTTGCCATGCAGCCGCTGCCGGGCGTGCGAGTCACTCTCGTGACTTCTGCTCTTCACACACCTTACAGGTACCTCGCCTGCTGTGGTTGTCTGGGCAGTGCCTGTGCTTGTCGACAGTGCTAGAGCAAGCACATGTGAGATTGAAGCTGCAGTTGGCTGACCAACACAGTGCGCAATATCCCTCCCTCATACCTCCGCCACCGTACCTCTGCCCTGCAGTGGCATGCTGCCGGGCTACATCTCCGGCTTCTACACATTCGATGACGTGCACATAGACCTGTCCCTCCTGGCACGCTTCACCGGCACGCGCCTGGTGCATGCCGAGTGCACGGGCCTGGACCTGCAGGGGCAGCGCGTGCTGCTGCGCGGCCGCCCGCCGCTGCGCTACGATGTGCTGTCGCTCAACCTGGGCATCACGCCCACGCTGTCCAGCGTGCCAGGCGCAGCGCAGCACACCACGCCGGTCAAGCCCATCACTGGGTGAGCTGCGGGAGGGCGAGGCACGTGCGCTTGGGGCGCGGGTCACATCCAGCAGCCGGCCAGCCGCTGGCAAACAGCTGCTTAGCGGAAGGTTTGACATGCCTACTCCTCTTCGTCCTCGCAGGCTGGTGGCACGCTTTGAAGCACTGCTGAAGAAGGCAGTAGCAGGAGACCAGCCCCTGCGAGTCGCAGTGGTGGGAGCCGGCGCCAGCGGCGTGGAGGTGGCGTGTGCGTTGCAATACCGGTGCGGGGGTGTGGCGCAGGCAACTTCGTTTCGCACTATGCTTAGCCCCGGCAGACTTCCATGCAAGCACGCTACTTTGTTGTGGATGAGTCATACTTGCATGCCATCTTGCTTTACGGGCGCCTTGTTGCAGGCTACAGAAGGAGCGGCAAGCGGCCGGCATCCAAAGCAGCTTGACAGTGTCTCTGGTGTCACGAGGGCCAATCTTGCAAGGGTTGACCCCGTACGCCCGCCACGCCTTCCTGCCCCTGCTCAAGGTGAATGGCGTAGTACTTTCGTTGGACACGTGCTGGCCGGCGTGTGCACGTGGTGCCCTTGTAACAGCTCACCTTTGTGTGTTCTTCTGCCCATGCAGGAGCGCGGCATTGCTGTATATGAAGCGGCTGGGGGCGTGCAGGAGGTGCAGCCTGCGGCCCTTGTACTGGGCGATGGCCAGACCGTGCCTTTTGATGAGTGCCTGTGGACCACGCAGGTATGGCCTGCACTGTCTCGCCTGTTGCACAGGTGCCTTTCCTGCTGGTGTTCGGCCGATGTGAAGCTGAGGGCTGCCACTGCGTTAGGATGCGCACTGGTGCAACACGTACTGTTGCCGCCACCACCCCCTATTGCAGGCCAGCGCCGCCAGCTGGCTGGCAGAAACTGGGCTGCCTGTGGACAAGGATGGTTTCCTGCTGGTCAACGACTGCCTGCAAAGCGATGGCGGGCCGCCGAACGTGTTTGCAGCCGGCGATGTGGCATCCAATATCCGCAACCCGCGGCCCAAGGCCGGCATATTTGCTGTGCGCGCGGTGAGTGGCTGACGGCAGCAAGCTTGTTGAATTGGGTGGGATGCAGGGACTGGTCTGCACATGCATGGCTAGGCGACGTGTTGAATGGACATGATAGGAGCAGAACGCGGTTTGATTGCACAAATCTGCTTTCTCCCAGCAGGGCCCTCCCTTGGCGGAGAACCTGGAGCGCCTGCTGACCGGCAGGCCCCTGCTGCCATGGACTCCGCAGCGCACCTTCCTGTCGCTGATTACCGCCGGCAACAAGTATGCAGTGGCAACAAAAGGCTGGCTGGGTAAGTCGCTGGCTTGGTGCTTAGGACGGGGTGCATGCAGATTCAGTCCAATGGCTGCTGTGGGCCACTTACCGCCCTTGGTGCTGTGCCTGCCCTGCTCAGACCACCTTTGCTCCTGGCGGAACGTTGTCACACATGCACCCTCTCATGCATCGCGTCTATTTGCTCTTTCTTGGGCAGGCATGAAGGGCAGCTGGCTGTGGACCTGGAAGGACAGCATTGACCGCACGTTCATGGCAAGGTTTGGCGCTGACCTGGACTTTGAGGCGATGCAGCGGAAGGGGCCGCCCGCCAGCAGCAGTGCAGCAGGTGCTCTGCAGCAAGCCTTAACCGCAGAGGAGCTGGCGCTGATGGCAGCGGCCAAGATGCGGTGCGGCGGGTGCGGCAGCAAGGTTGGGGCCACCAGTCTTGACCGCGTGCTGCAGCGGTTGCGGGCGGAGGGCTCGGCCGGTTTGTTGCAGAATGGCAGCGGCAATGGCAAACAGGAGCAGCTGCAGCAGCAAGCGGGCACTGTAGTGCTTGGTCTGGAGCAGCCAGATGATGCTGCTGTGCTGGAGCCACCGCCGCCGGGACACGTCACGGTGGGCGCTGGCTGCTGGGCAATCTGTTGAATTTTGTGAGGCATGTTTGTCGATTGTTTTCATAGCATGTACACAGAGCGGCCCACTGCCGTGTTGCCACCATCTGAAAGTCGTGTGCTTCCATCTGCGCCCTGCAGGTGCACACGGTTGATTTCTTCCGGTCAATGGTGACTGACCCATACCTGTTTGGCCAGATTGCAGCCAACCATGCGCTCAGCGACTGCCATGCCATGGGTGAGAAGCGCCATGTTTGGCTGGGCAGCAACATCTACTTTTCCATCAGCTGCAGAGCGTGAGTGGTGAGTGCATGTGATTGAATTTCAGATGCACCCATGCATTATGCCTGCAGGTGCGCAGCCCATCGCCGCTCTGGCCACCGCTGTGGTCCCGCTGGCCTCCCCTGCCAAGACTGAGGACGATCTGTACCAGATGCTGGCTGGCGCGCTGACTGTGCTGTGCCAGGCTGGCTGCGCGCTGGTGGGAGGCCACAGCTCCGAGGGCTCTGAGATGGCGCTAGGTGGGGCATAGCAGCAGCTGTGGGGATAGCTGCATGTGGCTGTGGTGTTCTGATGATGGGAGCAAGCCATGCAGTTTGCAAGTCTGTGCACTGTGTGGGCAATGCGTGGGTGTGGTTCACACAGCCATCCCAACTGTCGCAGGCTTCTCTGTGTATGGCTCAGCGCCCCGAGGAGAGCTGCTGTCCAAGGCAGGCCTGCAGTCGGGGCAGGCGCTCATTCTGACCAAGCCTGTCGGCACTGGTAGGTGCAGCACATGCCAGCGTTTCGGCACTGTTCTGGGAAAGCGTTGGCTGTTATCTAGCTAGAAGTGAAGGAATGCCTCTTTCCGTTGCCCACCCGCAGGTACGCTGTTGGCAGCCGACATGCGTGGTGGCTGCAAGGGTCGCTGGCTGGAGGGGGCAGTGGCTTCGATGGTGCAGAGCAACGGTGAGAACCGCAGATAGCGTGGCGTGCATTGCACCCTGTCCCAGTTTCCGCACCTTTGTGCAAACGATGGTGTATTCTGTTGCTGTCGCAGGACCGGCACTGCCGGTGCTGCGGGCCAGCGGCGCAACGGCCTGCACCGACGTCACCGGCTTTGGCGTGCTGGGGCACCTAGTGGAAATGGCCAAAGCGAGCAAGGTGACAGCCTTGCAGACGGTTCGGTTGATTGCACATGTGCTGGTGTTGCCGTAACTGTTTAGGGCCGTCTTCCCCGCCGGCTACACCTTTCCAGCAGCCTGTCATGAGCCTGCTGTTTTCTGCTCCACTGCCCTGCAGGTGGTGGTGGCTTTGGACCCAGCGGCGATACCACTGCTCGAGGGTGCACAGGAGTGTGCTTCAGGCGGCTACCTCAGCTCCCTGCACCCAGAGAACGCACGTGCTGCAGCGGTGGTGCAGGGCGGCACCAGCGGCCTTGCCCCTGCCACGCTTGCGCTGCTGGTTGACCCGCAGACCGGTGAGCTTGTGTGTTGCTGTTGTGGTGTGGTTGAAGCAGGGCTGATAGGAGCAGTCTCCTGCTGCACGGTTTAAGTGCTCACCAATCTGTTTCCGCCCCGCTCCTTTGCAGCCGGCGGCCTGCTGGCGGGAGTGCCACAGCATGCTGCAGAGCGCTGCGTGGCAGAGCTCAGGCGCGCGGGATATCCGCATGCGGCGGTCGTGGGCCGCGTGGCAGCACCGCTGCTGGCCAGCAGCGACGGCGCGTGCGTGCAGCTGTGCGCATCCACAGAGGCTTTGTGAATTGTGGCATCAGCCCTCGTAGAAGGCAGCCAGGACCTTGATTCACTTGGACGTCGCAGCGTAATGTTCCTTGAAGCTTCACATTTTTTTACCGTAGTACAGCAGCTTGCAAGTTCTTCTGTAAGAGAGGTACAGAATCATAACTTGCACTCAGTTGCCGCCTTGAATTTATGACACGTTGGGGCGCAACAGGCTGGCATGCACTCCGCCGCCCGCCTATTCACCTCGGGCACGTGTGGTCCAGCCGTTACTGCTGATCACCACGTCAATAAACCGCCAATCACCGGCGACAAGCCAATTGGCCGGGCGACAGCCCCCAATTGCCTCAACGCTGACCGAGTTTCGAGGGATGCGTGCGAGCGCTGCTGCTTGTGCCGCCCCGGGGTGCCGCCCCGGGCGATCCGAGTGCAGCCGCACCGCCAAGCGGCAACAGCGGCTCGGGTGCAGGTAGGTGGCGGAACGGTGGGCTGTTGACCAGCGGCAAGCGGCGGTGGCAATGTGGGTCACCACTGCTCGCTTTCCTGCCTATCCTACATGCAGACTGCCATATGTGCATATGGACGGCTTCAGAAGTCATGCACCACACCAGCCCCTCCACTGCGCTCCTGCGCAGCGGCACTCCAGCGCCCAGAGCGCAGCTGGCGGCTTTGCCGTGCCACAGCATCTGATGGCGACAGCGAGGAGGAACAGCCAGATCTCTCTGAAATCGATGTCTACGAGTTCGGGAAGCATGCCTTTATGATTGTCAGCAACCCAGAGGATGCAAAGCGTTTGGCCACCAAGGCAGTTAGCATTCTCGAGGACACTCCTGACATCCTGCGCGGCCAGCTGGGCGCTATATTTCTGCTGGCCGCGGCCCGCAACCCTCATGTCGCTGCTGGCGCAGCAGCCATACGAGTCCTGTGCGGTGCTGGCGTGGCCAATGTGGCAGGCCGTGATGATGATGGCAGCCAACCTCTGCACATTGCCGTGCAGCATGACTACCAAGTGGTGGGGCCTTTGTTGGCAGGACGCGAGGCAGACCTGCCACCGGTTGTTGCGGGCGGAGTAGCTCCGCCACACGTGCAGGCACTTTTGGACTTCCGTGCGCCGGTCAACAGGTTTAATAACTTCGGCTTGACACCTCTCCACCTGGCTGTCAGCTTCCAGCGTCGTCGCGGCACGATGGGGGGCTTATTGAAGGCTCTGCTGAAGCGTGGCGCCGATCCCTGCGCCCCCGCCCACGCTCCCACCGAGGGCCAAGCCTACTGGACTGGCTGGCACCCAATTCACTTTGCGGCGTCTCGGAACCGCAACCAGGGCGCGGCGGCTGAGGCAGTCCACATTTTGGTGGCGGCGGGGGAATCCCCCTCGGTGGCAGCAGGAGAGGAGGGCATCCAGCCCCTGCATACAGTGATGGGTGCGCTTTCACCTGGCCTTCGTTAGACTTGAGCCGTCTGTGCAGCCACAACCCAGCCTTCACAAGCCTGAGAGCTTGTTGGCAGCTTGCACACCACTGCCTTACCGACCCTTGCTCTTTGATGCAGACAATGCTGATGCGGAGACGGCAGGAGAGGTAACACAGGTGCTGCTGGAGCTTGGCGCTGATGTGAATGGCCGCCGGGCCGGCGGGCGAACCCCGCTGATGGAGGCCTGCAGCTTTGCACAGTCGGCTGCTGTGGCGGAGGCAGTGATGAAGCCCCTGCTGAACGCTGGGGCTGACGTGAACGCAGCAGATGAGGGTGGGTGGACGGCCTGCGCCTATGCAGCCACCAACCCCAGCCAGGAGACCGCTGTTGCTGCCCTGCGGCTGTTGGCGGCCCACTCTGCCGACATGAACCGCCCTGCAAAAGACGGCAGAACTGCACTGTCCATTGCGGCGTGCCAGCTGGAGTGGCGCAACCTGCCGGCGGTGCTGGCCTGCGGTGCAGGTGATTGTGAAGTACTCTGGGCGTTAGCATGGCATGTACTTCTACTAGCCCCTTTCCTTTTGCTGCCACATTTAATTGCTGATGACCTGTCTCATTCCTGTGGATTGCAGACCCCAACTCCGCGGATCGCTTGGGCATGACTGCTCTGCACTATGCCTGCACGCGTGCGGCCACAGCAGAAAACGTCAGCGTGGCAATCCGTGCGCTGCTGGACGCCGGTGCAGGCAAGGTTTGGGGCTTGATAGGTGCTGGTATCTTGTGACAGCATGCAATCTTGGGATTGCAGCACTGACAGGCCTGCACGCCTTTGTGCTTGCAGATGTCTCCAAGCGCGATGGGCAAGGCCGCCTGCCCATTCACTTGGCGGCCATGCACAAGAATGGCGAGGTGGCGGTCGCCGCCATCCGCCTGCTGGCTCAGGCTCCCGGCTTTGATGCTAACGCCCGGCGCAGCAAGGAGGAGCAGGGCGCCACCGCCCTTCACACAGCGGCGCTGCGCAGGACTGATGGGGGCAGTGCCACCACAGCAATCATCGAGGCGCTGCTCGCGGCGGGTGCAGGTGTGTGTGGGAATAGTGGTTGCCTGACTGGCACTGACGCAGATGGGCAGGGCAGCTCCTCACCTTCGTGCCATTCACCTACAAGCTGCACACCTCCCTCCATTCTTCGCAGATGTGAACGCGCTGAACGATGAGGGCTGTGAGTGCTTTTCAGTGTTTGCAGCCGTGTGTACAGTTTGGCTTGGATTTGGAGAAGAGCAAGGATGCAGAACCTCACGATGGGTGTGCTTACTAACTAGGTACATCCTGTCCTTTTCACCTGTTCAGGGTGTGCACTTGAGGACGCGTACGTCAACCCGTACCCGCCCGGTGAAGCGGCGGCACGCGCCCTGTGGGCTGCGGGAGGCCGTTTCTTCATGCCCGATCCCAAGACGGGCGAATGGCTGGGCCCCGACAGCCTGGATGATGTTGTGGACCCCGCCCGCCGCCGGGCGCGCTCCTCTGCCATGCGTGCTCTAAGCGAGATGGGCCCCGACTCGGCTGCGAGCATGTTGGCTGAGCTGAAGGCTCTGGTTGAGGAGGCCAAAAAGAGGGGCGAGTATCCGGAGGACATGCCGGACCCAACTGTTGACCTGGCCTCGTACTTGCGGGCCAGGTTTGGGCGGCCCAGTGGCGATGGCCCATCGGCTTCGGGCCAGCAGCAGCAGGGGCCAAAGAAGTGAGCACCCCCGAGCCATGGAGACTAGACTCTAGCTATATCCAGCCTGCACACCAACACGGACAACATACTAAGCCGGCTGCAAATGCCTCTCGTATTCCATTGTTTATTTCATGGGGCCTCTGATGACTTGAGACACGCGTCCGATTCAAACACTATTTGCACAGCTGTTATAAGACGGGGTAGTCTTCAAAGTGTCAAACCTCACTGCAGTGACAAAGAGACAGTCTCATGCATGCAGTTTAGTCTGGTGGCAGTGTGGCCAGTTCAGGGCAGATGGTGGAGCAGCATGAGTGGCAGCGGGCCAAGCGGGATACGACTTTTCTGGGCAGCTCTGTCTTCTCCTACATTCCCTGGCTGCATTTAACAGGCTCCCATGACATCATTATCTAGCTCAAGGGCCTCCGCATTTTGCGGCTGGCTCAACAAGCGCCGCAAGTGCTTGCACTCACAGCTCTGGCTTCCAGACTCGGAGCGGGAGGTCAACAGGCACTGGGCACCATACAAACGTTCTCGGGATGTTTGCATGTCCGAATAGTCACTGAAGTGCATGGCTGGGCTGAGTGAAAGGAGGGCTCAACCGCGGAGCGATCGCTTGAAACAGTGCAAGCAGGCCTGGGTCAGTGTACTGCAGTCCATTTTGATGCCAGTCCATTTATGTGAATTTCTTGCAGAAGGAACGCCACACCTGGCTGCAGCAAAAGGGTAGGCGCCCCAAGCATGAAGTTCATATTGGGCAGCAGGCGGGGGCGCGGCGGGGGCAGATGGCGGCAGCCGCGGCGGCGGGGTCGAGCATCGAGGGTGGCTGGTGGTCTCGCCAATAGCTCTGTGTCACAGCGACCTTCGAGCTGCGTTGGCCGGCCGCAACGGCCTTGCACGAGTGCGCGAGGGCTCTGCTTTTGGTGGCGTCCTCCCGCTTCAAGCGAGCGCGGCGGCAGATCTGCGCCTTTTGCGGTGAGACATCTGAACACAGCAGCCGGTTGCATGCCCAGCCGCAGCTTCCGTCAGCTGGAGCTCCAAGCAGCTCCCTTGAGAGCCGCTGCCTGTGCCGGCCAGTGCTTGGGATTGCAGATCGCCAGACTGCCGTGACCAGGCCGCCCAGCTGGCGTGTTGGTCGCTTGCCGCCGCCGCCTCCGCCGCCGCCGCCTGCCTGCCGCCTGCCTGCCGCCGCCGCCAGTTCCCGCCCTGCCTTCGTGCATCTGTCACTGCCTGGCTTGCAAGCCGTCCTTGTGCTGCAATATGTCATGGCTCCTCAGTTGCCAAAACTGCAGTCAGCAGAACTAACCACACGCAATGCGCTTGGTTCATTTAGTGTGGTGCAGGTTCTGACACGCCCCCCCCCCCCCCCCCCCCCACCCCCCCCCCCCCCCCCCCCCCCCCGGGTGTGCCTAGCCGCCGCTGGGTGGAGGAGTACAATGAGCTGGGATGACGATGATGACTTCTATGCTGGGATTGACTGGGAGCAAATGCAGCAACGGCCACCACGGCAGCAGCAGCAGCAGCCACAGCCAGGGCAGCAGCAGATGCAGATGCAGCCGCCACGGCAGCAGCAAGTCCAGCAGCCACCACCACAGCCTCACAACTATCAAGTATGGCAGCTGCCGCATACAGGCTCTGGGCTGGTAGGTCACGGCCAAGGATCTGGGCAGCCAGGAACCAACAGTAGCCTGCGCTCGCTGTTCACGGCGGGAGGCGCGCCGGCCGGTGCGCCAGGGCAGCAGCCCGGCCAGCGCCCACCACCCGGCCAGCAGGGCTACCAAGTGCGGCAGCAGAGCGCTGCACAGCCTTATCAGCAGCACCAGCAGCAGCAGCAGCGGCAGGGTGTGCCCTACCCACAGCAGCAGCAGCAGCAGGGGTATGCGCCGCCTAACCCGCAGCTGCAGCGGCAGGGGCATGCACCGCCTTACCCGCAACAGCAGCGTCAGGGGCATTCGCCACCCTATCTGCAGCAGCAGCACCAACAGCAGCAGCATGCGCCTCCCCACCCGCAGCAGCAGCAGCAGCAGCAGCATGCGCCACCCCACCAGCAGCAGCACCAGCAGCCGCAGCGCCAAGAGCAAGCGCCGCCCTACCCGCAGCAGCAACAGCGGCAACAGCATGCGCCTCTCTACCCGCGGCAGCAGCCCCTCCGCACAGTGCTAGGGCATGGGCCGGGGCAGGCTTTGCAGCACAATGGCGGGGCAAGGCCGCTGCAGCCGTATGGTACAGCACCGCCCCTGCAGCACCCACAGCAGCATCAGCAGCACCACCCCAGCCACATGGGGCCTCCTGTGCCGCCGCACCAATATGGGGGCCCGCAGCAGCAGCTGTATGGGCAGCGGCCACCCCAGCAGCCGCCGGGAGGCCCGCCAGGAGGCGCACTAGCTGGTGGGGCCGCTGCTGCGGCCGCTGCGCAGCAGCGGCCCTCAGGAGGTTCAGTCAGCACTGGTGTGGCCAGCGGGCACATGGGGGCAGGCAGCGGCCACGTGGGTGCAGGCAGTGGGCACTCTGCACTGGGTGCTGGACACGGCAGCGGCATGACGAGCGGAGGTGCGTTGTGGTCGCCTGTGTTGAGTGTCTCCATGCTGTGGGGATACATGTAAGCAGGTGCGGCTGTGGTTGACTGAGCAAAGGACGAAGCTCCTCGCCATCCTTTCTTGTTGCAGGCACCAACCCGCTGCTGTACATCAATCTGGAGCTTGGAAAGGATCAGCTGATCGAGGTCAAGTGCGGGCACCACGAGGCGGTGTCGGCGGCGCTGAAGCGGTGAGGGCACTCTTTGGATGGAATGTGGGTCGATCGAGCCGGGTGGAAGACGATGCATAGGTTGCCTGTGCATTGACTGCTGCAGCAACCGCAGCTCACAGCTAGCAACGGCTGACCAGCAGTTCGTCTTCCCTGGTCTACGCAGACTACCTGGGGGCCAGTGGGACCCCAAGTCGCGACACTGGCGGTTCCCCTTGAGCCAGCACGACCGCCTGGTGCAGGCGCTGCAGGTAATATGCAGAAGGCTGCTCCTGTTTTTTCGGTGCCAGCTCTGCTGGGCACTGCCTTCCCGGTGGCTCATTTGGCCTCTCAACTAAACTGAAGTGGTCCACCTGCTCATCATGTCTGCAGGCACTGACAAGTGTGCGCGTGCGCCTGGAGCCGCTGCACCCGCTGGTCACCGCTGTGCTGCGGGTACGCAGGGCTACTTTTGGTGGGGGCCTGCACTTGTCAGGACCGTGTGATGCAAGCACCTGCAATTTGCTGACCTTTGCACGTCTCCTTGCAGGCTGCAAGCAGCAACCCAGACGACAGCGACCGCTACTGCACCCTGCCCAAGGACCTGGAGCAGCAGCTGATGCCGTTCCAGGTACAAGGCCTTATGCGCTAGTTGCGTGCAATGCATACAACAGGATGGCGATGTGGCCGCTGCCGCTTGCATTGGTGTGTTCGCCTAAGCTATTGCTGATACTGCTCCGCTACTTGTCGTGCAGCGAGAAGGAGTCAAGTTTGCGCTGCGCCGCGGCGGGCGAGTGCTGATTGGCGACGAGATGGGCCTGGTGGGTGCAGCTCTGTGCATCTGAGAGCAGTGAAATGTTGCCAACCAGTGCACGTCGTTTCACCCCAGCCACCTTCCATTGCCATGCAGGGCAAGACAGTGCAGGCGATTGCAGTGGCCGCTGCCTACCGTGATGAGTGGCCTCTGCTCATCATTGCGCCCTCTTCCCTTCGGGGTGCGGCTGGCGGCTTCCCTGTCGTGTGTGTGTGCTGCGAGGGTTCCTGTTGCTCCCAAGTGCTCACCTGATCAATAATTTGTGTTTGCAGAGGCGTGGGCAGATGCTCTGCACCGCTGGCTGGGCCTGACAGAAGACAAGGTGCACATTGTGCACAGCGGTGAGGCATGGCATTCTGCCCAACAGGCAAAACTGACTGCATGTTGATCATACTTGCAAGCCCTAACTGCTGCCTGTGAATCCAACTGTCCAATACAGGCAAGGATGCGGCCAACGTGCCTCCCAATATACAAGTACTTATCCTCTCTTACAACTTTGTTCAGAAGATGGACCTAAGCAAGAAGTTCCGAGTCGGTGAGCATGCCACGGTGACATCTGGCTGACGCTTTGCTGCCTGCAGAGCTGTGCTGTCCTGCAGCTTGTCACCAGCTCACCCATTGCTGAAACTGACCCTGCCCGCTGCCCTACAGTGATCGCTGATGAGAGCCACAGTCTGAAGGAGTCTTCGGTAGGCTTTCAACATCTGCATGCTGTGCGGCGGTTGCATTGAACTCCGTTCCCTTCGTAGTCACAAGTTATACTACCCCCTGCGGGTTGCAGGCGCAGCGCACCAAGGCCACCGTACCTCTCATCAAGGAGGCTCGGCGCGCGATCCTGCTGTCTGGCACGCCTGCGCTCAACAAGCCAAAAGAACTGTTCCAGCAGGTGCTCCACGCTGCTTTTTGAACACTTGGCTTGCATGCCCTGTGTTGAAACTGCCCCTGCTGTTGCAGTGTGCCAACCACTTGCCATTTTGCTTTCTAAATCTTGTTGCTGCAGCTGTCGGCGCTGGTTCCCGCTGCCAAGCTGAAGATGAGTGTTTTCGGCGAGCGCTACTGCCAGGTAAGTGGTCTGGATCTTGCATATTGGGCCAGGTACTGTGCTGAGTAAGGCATCGTTGCCAAGCTGGGTCTGGCCATCTATCCAAGGCAATCTGTCGACTGGCCACTCCCTGCCCCAGGGCCACCATTTCGACAAGTATGGCGGCGCGTCCAACCTGGGCGAGCTGAACGCCATGCTGAAGAGCAGCGTGCTGGTGCGGCGGCTGAAGCGCGACGTGCTCACGCAGCTGCCCTCCAAGCGGCGCCAGCAGGTGCGGTGGGTGCCGTTGGGGGATGCAAAGGTGGACATGGCAGACTGAGTGACACACCACAAGTTAGCGCTGTGTCACTCCGCGATGTGTGCAGGTCATACTGGGAATGGACAGCGATGCCAAGAAGATGCTGGCCGGGCTGCAGAAGCAGGTGCGCTGCTCAGAATGCCATTAACCATTCATGAGTGCTTGATTTCATTCTCTCATGAAGT
>VFQQ010002238.1_pt1 | contig 22704 bp, 17 predicted proteins | sample 3512341 | NCBI WGS metagenome assembly VFQQ01 (sample SAMN10412373, study PRJNA504923) | tailings metagenome | isolation source: Relicate 2 Philex TSF1 revegetated site | place: Philippines: Tuba, Benguet | collected 2017-08-29 | reverse complement strand
TATCGATATGCGAATGCGAATATGAAAATACCCCATATCCTTCTTGCCATGAAAAAATACCTTTTATATTGAGCTTGCTGTTAGGTTCACATCTTCATTAGATTCGAGGAAAAGTCTGTCGGATAGCGCCGTAGTAAAACCTTCCGGGCTTTAACGAATAAGATGATGTAGCGCTGAATTAGCGAAAACAAAAAACTTATACAAAGCAAAAATAGCTTAAGCCCATTACAATTGTTTTTATTGCTAGTAAAAGAAATATTTTTGTTATTATATGAATGATTTGAGCGTTAATCAGCAAGCCCTATTTAATTAGCGCTAAATTGTTAATTTTTGTCCCTCAAAACCTTAAAACCATCATTAAAAGTATTTCCCCTTAATGTGCAACCTTCTACCATGTAATAACTGCATGGAAACAAATCCCAACAATTGTTTGGAGTAGTGGTTAGATAAATGGTTTCGTTTGCTTGTGGCGTGCCTATTTTTGCCGGCTGAGCTGTACTTTCGGCGTATTCGGGTGGGTAAATAAAGGTTTGTGCCAATTTGTTGTTTTTGTACATGTTGTATAAGCTTAAAAAAGAAGGCACCAAGCTTAATAAAACAAATAAAACCAGCGTTTGACGTAATTGAATATTTACCAAACGATCGTACCAATATCCAAATGCTGCTGCTATTCCGATAAATATATAACCATATGCATAACGAATATGCGGACCATTACTAAAACAAAATGCAGTGCCCGCAAACGCAAATGCTATTAATACAAGTAAAGCAGTTTGTTTTTGTTTTATAAGCAATGGCAAGGCCGTTAGCAATAAAATAGGGCCACCAATTATAAGCGATTTGTTAAATAAATCGTTGTTGTTAAACCAAATTGGAAACCATTGTGTAAAGCTTAACTGAGCCGTTTGGTAAATATCATTACCCGGTATTTTACCCCACTGTTTTATGCTAAAGCGTTCATAGGCTAATACCTTTTCCGGAACTTTCCAATCAACATCAAATAAATCGATAATGTTTACAGGGTATGCCAACCAGCCACTCACCATTATATTGCCAATAAGCCAGGGTATAAAAAACAAACCTCCAATAATTATAGTGTTTGTTACTACAGTTTTGTTTATATTGTTTTTATGCTGAACCCACAATGCATATGCTGCGGGTAGTAACAATACGATGGCATTTAATTTAACAGTAATGGCAAATGCCGCTAAAATAAATAGCAGGTAGGTGTAAAGTACGTTGCGTTCAAACCACCATTTTAAAAAGATATAACCACATAAAAATATAATACCTGTTACAATATAATCGGGTGTAACGCTGCCAACAAATGCGGTTTTTGTACTTAATGCCAAAAATAGAATAAGCGGATATTTAAAAGCATGAACCAACATGTTTTTACCTCCATCTAGCAATAAGTAAAGCATTAAGCTAATATAAAAAAGGGCATTTAAATAGTATAAACTTATGGTAGAATTGCCAAAAAGCGCTTGTAAGTTAAACCACCAGTTGTTATTGGCTAACGGACGATTAAAATTGCCAATGCCTAGTATATTAGGGTAGTATTTCGACCATAATATGCCTTGTAAATGGTAGTCGCCAATATCTCCGGTGCCAGGCCTACTAATTACTGCGGCAACACCGGCAACAAATAAGCCTGCCACAATGGTTTTTTTGGTTTTTAAATCATCCAGTAACTCAACCAAGATTTCTTTTTTAAACAAAATAAAAAATTGGGGAATAAAAAAGAACCACAAAGCATGGTCTATCGGAAAAAACAAATGACTAAATCCGGCTGCAACTGCAATAGCTGCAAGCGCTACAATATTGGTTAAGCCAACTGTAGGTTTATTTAAATCGGAATTAAACCATTTGCCTAATAACAACAAATAACTGTATCCCAAAAAATGAGTTAAAATAAATGCAGCTTCTAAGTAGGCAAATGTTATAAGCATGGTTATGCTTGTTTTTGCTTTCTAAATCCCAATAATAATGCAACCACTAGCGATAAATACAAAGCAATTGAACTGGCATAAGCAATGCGTTCGCCGGTTTCAACTACTGTTGGCTCAAACTTAAAGGTAATGGTATGCTTACCTGCCGGTAATGGCATGGCACGCAATACATAATTTGCACGTAAATGGTCAACCTTTGTATCGTCTATGTATGCATTCCATCCTTTATCATAATAGATTTCTGAGAATACAACCAAATGTGCTTTTTGCGTATTGCTTTCGTAAACCAGTTTGTTAGGTTGGTAACTAATTAGTTTAATGGCATCGGCAGTGTCAACATCTTCATTGTAACCTGGTGTTAAATTGCCAACAATGTCTTTAAATCTTACATCAATTACCGCAGTTTCTTTGGTTTTTAAGCCTGTTAATCCTGCAATTTCTTCATCGGCATTATTAACCCAATTAATATTGTTTACAAACCAGGCATTGCCATTTGCAAACGGATTGCGTTGCGGGAACATGCCGGTAGAATCTCTGCCAATAAAATACTTGGTGTTTAGCATATTGTAAACTTCCATATTAGATTTGGTCAGATGCCATTCAATAAGTTCCTGGTACCTGCGCATTTTGGCGCCATGGTAGCCACCTAAACTTTTATGATAATAAGCAGTTAATGCATCTTTATCAAAATCTGTGGTATTGTTGTAAACGCGGTAATGCAAATCGGTATCTTGCAAAATGGCTTCGTCAACTGCCGTTTTTTCAATGGCTGCCTCTGTTTTTTTGCGTTCAAAATCACGTTCGTTTAAATAGCGCTTGTCAACCCCCCACAAATCAACTAAAATAAGTAAGGCCAGTAAGCCCATAGCATATTCTTGTTTTAACTTTTTTGTAAAAGCAAACCAAATTACAGCAACACCACCTGCAATAAAAGCCAGACTTCTAAAAGCATCGGTGCGCAATAATGATTCACGGTCTTGTGCCAACGCGCCACGAATCCACTCAGGTAATTGTTGGTCGGCCATACCTGTAAAATCAAAAAACATGCCCGGCAATAAACCAAACAATAAGCACAAGCCCCCTACAATGCCACCGGCATATTTTAAGCCTTTTAGCAATTCAGCTTTGGTTACATTGCCACTAAAAATTTCTTTAAGTGTTAATATGGCTAACAACGGAAACAATGTTTGAGCCACACTTAAAATAAATGTTACCGATCTAAATTTATTGTACAGGGGAAAATAGTTAAAAAACAAATCGGTTAATGGCATAAAATTCTTTCCCATTGATAAGAATACAGAAAGCATGGCTACCCCAAAAATCCACCATTTTTCGCCACCTTTAATTACAAACATGCCTAATACAAATAAAAACACAATCAATGCGCCATAGTAAATGGGGCCGGCTGTAAACGGCTGATCGCCCCAGTATATAGGCAATTGCTTTATAACGTCTTTGGCATTGGGTACATTGTATTGTTTAAGGGTTTCGTAGGTTTTAGATTTCTGACTTAATTCGCCATTGCTGGCGCCTCCGTAAAAATTAGCAATTAACAACGTAAATGGTTCGGCAACACCATTACTCCAGCTTAACGCATAATCTTTGTCTAATCCATTTCCGGTATTTGCATCATTGCTTTCGCCGCTTGCAGTTTTTGTTAATTCACTTTTGCCACGAATACTGTATTTGCCATATTCTTCGGTAGCCAACAATCCGGTTATATTTGTACCAACTGCCATACCGGCTGCCAGTAATAAAAACACTCCATCCAATACCAGCTTAGGTAATGTTTTGTTTTTTATGGCTTGAACCAACTCGTAAATTACCCAACCAATAATGATAAATAGTAAATAGTAGGTTATTTGTAAGTGTCCGGCTGCCAATTGCAACGATACAGCCAGGCCTGTAAAAGCAGCACCAAGCAATCGGTTTTTATACAGTGTTAAGCGAATACCTGCCATAACCAATGGAATTAGTGCAATGGCATTGCCCTTGGTAACGTGTCCGGCATCTATGTTTATAAAATTAAAACTGCTAAAAGTAAATGCCAATGATCCTGCAATAGCCAGCCAGGGATTTACATTAAAAGCAAGCAGTAACACATAAAAGCAGGTAAATAATAAAAAAATAGTATCGGTAGGATGTTTAAAAACGCTTTGCATGTAAAACAAAAACGTATTGGTAAAATTTCCTTTATACGAAGCGCCAATTAAATAAGTAGGCATGCCCCCAAAAATGCTGTTGGTCCAAAAAGTACGTTCCCCACTTTCTTTTTCAAACTTGGCAATTTCCTGATAAGTTGCTTTCCATTGCAACACATCGTATTGCTTTAGCACCTTGCCACTAAATAAGGGATTAAAATAAATAAAAATAGCCAGCATAATAATTACAAATGCTGCAATGTGAGGAAAGGCTTTCGAAAACCCGTTTTGTTGCATAATACCGTTTATTTAAAGCGGTAAAGATATAAAACCCGTTAAAAAAATACCGTATCTATAAAAAAAATGCTGTTTACCATTAAAAATCTGGCCGCTATGCCTATATAAACACCCAAATTTACCCTGATTTTAATTGAATTTTATGAATAAAACGCAACAGCTGCCTTGTGTGATGAATTTACCTGAAGCGTTTTTTTGCGAAGTTTAAAGCTTTGCATATGAGTAGAGCGGCAGAGGTTTTAAATGGTTTTTAGTTTAAAAATACGATTAGCATTCATGATTTTCGTTTATTTCAAAATCCGATTTGTAGAGGGGTAGATGGGTAGATTTTAATTCGTTTAAGGTTTAAAAATTACGATTAGCATTCATAATTTTTGGTCAATACAAAATCCGATTTGTAGATGGGTAGAGGGGTAGATGGGTAGATTTTTGATTCGTTTAAGGTTTAAAAATTACGATTAGCATTCATAATTTTTGGTCAATACAAAATCCGATTTGTAGATGGGTAGAGGGGTAGATGGGTAGATTTTTGATTCGTTTAAGGTTTAAAAATTACGATTAGCATTCATAATTTTTGGTCAATACAAAATCCGATTTGTAGATGGGTAGAGGGGTAGATGGGTAGATTTTTGATTCGTTTAAGGTTTAAAAATTACGATTAGCATTCATAATTTTTGGTCAATACAAAATCCGATTTGTAGATGGGTAGAGGGGTAGATGGGTAGATTTTTGATTCGTTTAAGGTTTAAAAATTACGATTAGCATTCATAATTTTTGGTCAATACAAAATCCGATTTGTAGATGGGTAGATTTTTAATTCGTTTAAGTTGTTAATCTGAGTAATTTGTGTAATCCGTTAAAATCTGTGTTTTTAACCTTTGCGTGCTTTGGGCCTTCTTGGTGAACTTTGCGGTTAAAAGGAAATTTTCCATTAATTGTTAAACACCAGATTAACGAAAATTTTGATTGAAGCGTGATTGAACTTTGGTTACATTGAAGTAAATTCATAACTCATCATTCATCTCTGTTTCTCTATGCCTGCGCTGCGCCTGTGGCGATCTGTGCAACTGATAAATTTCATTTTTAAGGATTTTTTTTCTTAAAATCCAGCGATATGCCATTTACACAATACCGTAAACCGGTTTTGTCTTTTGGACCATCATTAAAAACATGACCTAAATGTCCGCCACATTTTGCACACATAATTTCTATGCGTATCATTCCATAAGTGTAATCCATTCGGGTATTAATTTTTGTTGAATCTAATGCTTCGTAAAAACTTGGCCACCCACACCCACTGTCGAATTTTGAGGTGCTGTTGAATAACTCATTGCCACATCCGGCACAAGTATAGGTGCCTCCATCGTAAAAGTCTTCAAATTTACTTGTAAACGGACGTTCGGTTCCTTTTTCTCTTAGAATGCGGTATTGTTCCGGTGTAAGCTGTGCCTGCCACTCTTTTTCCGATTTGTTAATTTCAAATTCAAAGCTGTCGTTAACAAGCTTATGATTGGTTAAATAATCTTTTTGCATAGGTTTTTGTTGCGCATTACACGAATAAGTTCCAATTACAAGCAAGTAAATAAGTATGTATTGCAAATATTGGTTCACAACTAATATAACCCCCAAATTATAATTTTGTTTAAGATGTTAAAAGCACATTTTTTATGCGCCCTTTGTTTTCTGTAAACAGGTGTGAATTTGGCTATGTTTTTTTCCGCCATCCGATTGTCCCATTTGCTCATCTGTAGTGTAGCATCACTAATCGTCGAAAAAATCAATTTTTCGAAACGTGTAACCTGGTTACCACTCGTAAATTTATGGGTTCAAACCAAATTTACAATTGATATTTAGCCTTTTAAAACAGGTAGATTTTTAAGAAACCTAAGTTAAAAAAGGTTTTCCACCACCAAAAATTCTCCCACTTTTTTAAAAATTCTCTAATTCCCAAATTTTTCGGGCATTTACAAAGAAAATTAAAATCTAAAAAACGGTGGATAACTCGATTTTTTCCACAAAAGTGGTAAGAAGTGGTAAAAAGTGGAAATATGTTTTACTTTAGCGCTTGCAATTGCTAAAAAATCAACAGTGGCGCAGCTTCACGGAGAATATGAAATAAAAATGGATGCCAAGGGACGGATAATGATTCCGACTGCCCTTAAGAAGCAATTGCCCAAAGCTGCAAACGATGCTTTTTTTATTAACCGAGGCTTTGAAAAATGTTGCGTATTATATCCTAGTAACGAATGGGAGATTATAGCAACTGAAATTAATAAACTAAGTGATTACATAGCCAAAGAAAGAACCTTTAAACGCTACTTTCTAAGAGGTGCCAGTCGCCTTGAAATGGATGGAACAGCCAGAATTTTAATTCCAAAGCCTTTACAGGAATATGCCGAATTAAAAGACGAATTGGTTTTACTGGCTTATGGCAATAAGATTGAAGTTTGGAGTAAAACTGCCTACGAAAAATTACTAAGCGAAGAGCCTTCTGATTTTAGTGCCCTGGCCGAAGAAGTGATGAGCAAGCGCGGAAAGGAGGGCGACAATGCAAAATAATTATCATGTGCCTGTTATGTTGCACGAATGCATAGATGCATTGCAAATTAATAAAGATGGTATTTATGTGGATGTTACTTTTGGTGGTGGCGGACATTCTAAAGAAATATTAAAGCACTTAAGCAATAAAGGTGTATTGGTGGCTTTCGACCAAGATGAGGATGCTAAAAACAATTTACCTGCCGATAAACGACTGGTATTTATCGACCAAAACTTTGCCTATATACATAACCATTTGCATTACCAAGGGCTATTGCCTGTAAATGGCATATTGGCCGATTTAGGGGTATCGTCGCACCAATTTGATGAAGGTACTCGTGGCTTTAGTTTTAGGTTCGACGATGCTGCATTAGACATGCGCATGAGTGCAACTGCAAAAGCTAATGCAGCTGCTATATTAAATACTTACAGCGCCGAACAACTGGCAAACGTATTGTACCAATATGGCGAATTAAAAAATAGTCGTGCATTGGCTACCGCTATTGTTAATTACAGACAAACCCAACCTGTACAAACCGTGGCACATTTAAAGGCTGCCATTGCAAATTTTACCCCAAAATTCAACGAGTACAAGTTTTATGCACCCATATTTCAGGCTTTACGCATAGAAGTTAACCAGGAGCTAGAGGTGTTAAAATCGTTTTTGCAACAAACCGCCGAAGTATTGGCACCGGGTGGCATTTTAGCAGTAATGAGCTACCATAGCTTGGAAGACAGGTTAGTGAAAAACTTTATAAACAGCGGCAATTTTAATGGCGATGTAGAAAAGGATTTTTTTGGTAATGCCATAAAACCGTTCGACGTAAAAAGTAAAAAAGCCATTGTGCCAACCAATGCAGAAATAAACAATAACCCCCGTGCACGTAGCGCAAAATTACGTGTAGCTGTAAAAAATTAATGATACTGTTTGAACCGAATTATACCACATAGCGAACAAGAAAGCGAAGCACAGAAAAAGCAAGATCCGACTGTTGCAGATTTTACCGAGAAGGTAAAACGTGTGGCAGATTTTGACTTTAGAATAAAACGTGCACAGCTTAACGAACAAGCGCCATTTATTGGCTATTGCTTGTTGTTATTGGTTGTATTTATTTTTCATACCCACCGCACAGAGGTAATTATTCGTGAGTTAGACAAAACAAAAAAAGAAACCAAAGAATTACGTACCGAATACATTAGCACCTTAAGCATGCTAATGAGTGCGAGCAAGCAAAGTGTTATTGCCGATAGTCTGGCAAAAACAGGTATAAAAGAACTTAAGTCGCCACCCTATAAAATTACATTTAGCCATGGCAGCCACTAATACACGTAAAGCCATATTAATTAGAACCGGCGTGGTATATGCAGGCATGCTTTGCTTTGCAGCGGCAGTGGTATGGCAAATTGTAAACTTAAAATTTATTAAACAAAAAGAGTTAACCGAACGTGCAGATAAACTTAGCATAAAAACTGTATCGATTAAACCCGAACGTGGCAGCATTTTCGATTGTAACGGCATGTTGTTATCAACATCGTTGCCAATATACGATATACGCATAGATGGTAAGGCCGATGTGTTTGCACGTCAAACTGCCGATAGTGTTGCGTTAAACCAACTGGCAGAGAGCTTATCGCAATTGTTTAAAGATAAATCTGCCATACAATATAAAAAGATTTTGCTCGATGTGAAGAAAAAAGGCAATATGTGGTTTTTGCTAAAACGTAATGTAAACTACATGCAAATGAAGGCTATGAGTAATTTCCCAATTTTTAAAGCGGGAAAATACAAAGGTGGATTTCATCCGCAGGAAAAATACCGCCGGGTTAAACCATTTGGATTATTGGCCGAACGTACCGTTGGATATTACCGTGAAGGTGTAGCAAGTGTTGGCTTAGAAGGTTCGTATAATGAGTTTTTAGATGGCAAAAAAGGAGCGCAACCCATGCTAATGATTGCACCTTACACGTATATGCCGGTTGAAAACGAAAACTTTATTGAAGCAGAAAACGGCAAAGACCTAATAAGTACCATCGACATTACCTTACAAGATGTGGCCGAAAATTCGCTATACCGAACTTTAGCCGAAAACGATGCACAAAGCGGTACAGCCATATTGATGGAAGTTGCAACCGGACATATTAAAGCCATTGCTAATTTAACACGCAGCATCGATAATAACAACCGAATTACTTATATAGAAAATTCAAACCATGCAGTGGGCAACAGAATTGAACCCGGATCTACCTTTAAACTGGTATCGATGATGGCATTGCTAGAGCATGGCAAAAACAAAGCTGAAACTATCGTAGATGCAGAAGGTGGAGAAAAACAATTTTGCTACGGTGTTAAACCTATGGAAGATTCGCACAAAGGCGAGCATGCCATGACACTGCAACATGCTTTTGAACATTCGTCGAACGTTGCCATTGCCAAACAAATGGTAAAAACATTTGGCAACAATCCGGATAAGCTATATGAGTTCCATAACACACTTGGCCTTAACGATAAAGTTGGTATAAACATAAAAGGTGAAGAAGCAGGTTCTGTAAAATCATCGAAAGATAAACGATGGAGTTGTACAAGCTTACCTTGGATGAGCATTGGCTATGAATTAATGGTTACACCACTGCATATATTAACCATTTACAATGCAGTTGCCAACAATGGCAAAATGGTTAGACCAATGGTTGTTAAACAAATCATGAATAATGGGCGCGTAGTTAAACGCTACCAAACAGAAGTTATAAACAACAAAATTTGCAGCGACGAAACCATAAAGGCACTAAAAACAATGATGGAAGGCGTTGTGATTAGAGGTACTGCAAAGCGTTTAAAAAGCAGCGATTACAGCTATGCCGGTAAAACAGGTACTGCACTTATTGCCAACAACCGCGGTGGTTATACTGCGGGTGGCAAATCTTACAGCGCATCGTTTTGCGGGTACTTCCCGGCCGAAAATCCAAAATATAGCTGTTATGTACTTATTAGCAAACCGCGTAAAGAAAAAATTTATGGTGCCGAGTTGGCATTACCCGTATTTAAAGACATAGCCGATAAAGTATATGCCTTGCAATTAAATATGCACAAAGATTTGCGTTTTGCAAAACATTATACCAATAACGATTTGCCTTATACACCAAAAGGATTTACCCAGGATATTTCGCGTATCTATAACCTGTTGGGAATTTCGCACCACTACCACGAAGACAGCATTAGCACAGCAGAAAGCATTTGGGCCGAAACCAATATTCAACACAATGCCATAGCCATTCAACCATTGTTACATGCCGGCGGAACAGTGCCTAACGTAACAGGTATGGGCGCTAAAGATGCCGTGTTTTTATTAGAAAGTAAAGGCTACAAAACCATTGTACAAGGAAAAGGAAAAGTGGTTAAACAGTCGGTTATGGCCGGCACAAAATTAAATAAAGGCAAAACCATAATAATTAACCTGGGGTAATGATAAATTTACAAAACATATTAACGCATTTGTTTGAACCCACTGTTGCCGGTGCTACCGACAAGGTTGTAGATTCGATTGTTTTTGATTCGCGCAAAGCAATACCGGGATGCTTGTTTTTTGCCATTAGCGGCACACAACGCAACGGACATGATTTTATACCTCAGGTTATAGAACAAGGCTGCGATATGGTGGTTTGCGAACAACTACCTGCTACATTAGCACCCGGCATAACTTACATACAAGTGCCGGATAGCAGCAAAGCCTTATCGCTGGCATCTGCGGCATTTTACGATTTTCCGTATAACAAACTAAAAGTGGTGGCCGTAACCGGTACCAATGGTAAAACAACCATTGCCACTTTATTATACCAACTGTTTACACAAATGGGTTACGCCTGTGGGTTGTTGTCAACGGTTCAAAACATTATTAACAATAAACCTCTGCCCGCAACACATACAACGCCCGATGCATTGTCGGTTCAGGCTTTATTAAACCAAATGGTACATGCCGGTTGCGAGTACGCATTTATGGAAGCAAGCTCGCATGCCATTCACCAAAATAGAATTTTTGGCATTGCTTTTAAAGGTGTAGTGTTTAGTAATATTAGTCACGACCATTTAGACTACCACCTAACCTTTAACAACTACATTAATGCCAAAAAGAAATTGTTTGATGAAGTAAACCCAGATGCATTTGCATTAACCAACAAAGACGACAAAAACGGATTGGTGATGCTGCAAAATTGCAGGGCTACCAAATACACTTATGCCGTAAAACAAATGGCCGATTTTAAAGCAAAAATCGTTGAACGCGACTTTAACGGTTTGCTTTTAAATATAGATGGTAATGATGCTTGGTTTAAATTAGTAGGCGATTACAATGCCTATAACCTATTAGCCGTATATGGCACTGCCTTTTTATTGGGTATTGATAAGGAAACAATAATTACACATCTTAGCAATATTAATCCGCCAAAAGGCAGGTACGAAACGGTAAGGTCGGCAACCGGAATTACTGCCATAGTAGACTATGCCCATACACCCGATGCACTTGAGAATATCTTAAACAGCATTAACAATATGCGCACCGGTAACGAGCAACTTATAACAGTTATTGGTTGTGGTGGCAACCGCGATGTGGCTAAAAGACCCGTAATGGGCGAAGTGGCCGGCAGACTTAGTACAAAGGCATTGTTTACTTCTGATAATCCGCGTAACGAAAAACCCGAAGTTATTATACAAGCCATGCAGCAAGGTGTAGCCCCTTTACATTATAAAAAAACATTAAGCATTACCGATAGAAAAGAGGCAATTAAAACAGCAGTGAGCATTGCAAACCCCGGCGATATTATACTCATTGCAGGTAAAGGCCATGAAAACTATCAGGAAATTGAGGGCGTAAAACACCCATTCGATGATAAATTAATTGTGTTAGAAATGTTTAACCTGTTAGAAAAATAAAACCATGTTATATTACTTCTTCGAATACTTAGATCAGCAGTTAAATTTTCCCGGCGCAGGTGTATTTCAATACATCTCGTTTAGGGCTGCAATGGCCATTATTCTATCGCTAATTATTAGCATGGCTTTTGGCAAAACACTAATTAATAAACTTCGCCTCTTACAAGTAAGCGACGAAATTAGAAACCTTGGCCTCGAAGGCGAACAGCAAAAAAAGGGAACCCCCACCATGGGTGGCTTAATTATTCTGGCAGCTATACTTATTCCTACCTTGCTGTTTGCACGCATTAATAATGTGTACATTGTTTTAATTTTACTCTCAACCGTGTGGCTTGGCTTTGTTGGCTTTTTAGACGATTACATAAAAGTGTTTAAGAAAAACAAAGAGGGATTAGCCGGTCGATTTAAAGTTTTAGGTCAAGTGGGCCTTGGTATTATTGTGGCTACCACATTGTACTACAACCAACATGTAAAAACCAAAACTTTTTACCGACCCAATGCCGTTACCCAGGAATTTATTGCCCAAAACAACCTGCAACAACAACAAATCGACAACCAAACCTGGTATGTAAAAGAAGAAAAGGCAACCACCACCAATATTCCGTTTTTTAAAGAAAGCGAATTCGATTACGCCGATATGCTAAAGTTTGTGGGTTCAAGCTATAAAGATTACAACTACTGGATTTATTTATTGGTGGTAATTTTTATTATAACAGCTGTTTCGAATGGGGCAAATATTACCGATGGTATAGATGGACTGGCAGCGGGTACATCGGCCATTATTGGCGTTGTATTGGGCATTTTTGCTTATATTAGTGGCAACGTTGTTTTCTCTAACTACTTAAACATTCTATACATTCCTCATTTAGGCGAAATGGTAATTTTTGCCGGAGCGTTTGTAGGGGCATGCGTGGGTTTCTTATGGTACAACGCATTTCCGGCTCAAGTATTTATGGGCGATACCGGCAGCTTGGCTTTGGGAGGTATTATTGCATCGTTTGCCATTATGGTGCGTAAAGAATTGTTAATTCCTATTTTATGCGGCATCTTTTTAGTTGAAAACCTAAGCGTAATGCTGCAAGTTTCGTACTTTAAGTACACCAAAAAGAAATTCGGCGAAGGACGCAGAATTTTTAAAATGTCGCCTTTACACCACCACTACCAAAAAAGTGGATACCACGAAGCTAAAATTGTTACACGCTTCTGGATTATTGGTATTATGCTGGCAATTATTACCATCATAACTTTAAAAGTAAGATAAATGCGTAGATTGGTAATATTAGGTAGCGGAGAAAGCGGCACCGGAGCAGCCATACTTGCAAAGCAAAAAGGCTTTGAAGTATTTGTTAGCGATATGGGTGCCATTCCTGAAAAATACATGCAGGAATTGCAAGCCCATGGCATAGCTTACGAAAGTGGCTTGCATACCGATAACCTTATATTAAATGCTCATGAGGTAATAAAAAGTCCGGGTATTCCACACAAAGCGCCTATCGTTAAAAAACTACAGGAAAAAGGAATACCCATTATTAGCGAAATAGAATTTGCCGGCAGATATACCCATGCGTTTAAAATTTGCATAACCGGTACAAATGGCAAAACCACTACCACATCGTTAGTGTACCACATGTTAAAAAAAGCAGGTTTAAATGTGGCGGTTGGTGGCAATATCGGAACAAGCTTTGCCAGACTGGTAGCTACCGGAAATTACGACTATTTTGTACTGGAGTTAAGTAGCTTTCAGCTGGATGATATGTATGATTTTAAAGCAGAAATTGCCATCTTATGCAATATTACGCCCGATCATTTAGACCGCTACAACTATGAGTTGCAAAACTATGTTAATGCTAAATTCAGAATTGCACAAAACCAAACCAAGGCCGATTATTTTATTTATTGTGCCGATGATGAATTAACCCAATTAAATATTTCAAACGCAAATATTAATGCCACGCTATTAACTTTTTCGTTGAACCAACAATTGCTTCCCGGTGCTTACATACACGAAGGGCAAATGTTTTTAAATACAACTAATAACAATAATAATACCATAACCATGTACACATCAGACTTCTCACTTAGGGGCAGACACAATGCCTACAACTCTATGGCTGCTGCCATTAGCGGCTCTGTATTAAACATTCGCAAAGATATTATTCGCGATAGTTTAGTAGATTTTGAAAATGTAGAACACCGACTTGAACCGGTAGCAACCATTAAAGGGGTAGAATACATTAACGACTCTAAAGCAACCAACGTAAACTCTGCTTGGTATGCATTAGAGAGCATGGATAAACCTGTTATATGGATAGCTGGAGGTGTTGACAAAGGCAATGATTACAATATTTTACGCGAGTTGGTTAGAGACAAAGTGCGCATTATTGTTTGTATGGGCATTGATAATACCAAATTGCACGAAGCTTTTGGCAGGGAGGTAGACATGATGATTAACACGCAAAGTGCCCGGGAAGCCGTGCATGTGGCATCTAAAATGGCTAAAAATGGCGAGGCAGTTTTGCTATCGCCGGCATGTGCGTCGTTCGATTTGTTTAAAAACTACGAAGACCGCGGACGTCAGTTTAAAGAAGCCGTAAGATCGTTATAATTTACCATTAAAAATCTGGCTATCGGTGTACGAAATCTGGCAAAAAATAAAACCAAAAGGTGATGTGGTAATGTGGTATGTTATTATTGCATTAATGGCTATTGGTTTGGTTGCCGTTTATAGTTCAACCGGACAATTGGCATATAAAGGAACAGGTAGAAAAACCGAATACTTTTTAATGCAACAGGTTGTTTTTTTAGTGGCTTCGTTTGGGTTGCTATTGTGGGTTCATACCATACCTTACAAAGTTTTTATGAAACTTTCTAAAATAGCTTTGTATGCATCGTATATTTTATTGGTGCTTACTTTTTTTTCCGACGAAGAAATAAACCAAGCCAAACGATGGATAAAAATTCCTTTAATTGGGTTATCTATTCAAACATCAGAGGTTGCCAAGGCTGCGTTAATGGTTTTTATTGCAAGGCATTTGTCGCTGCACCAAGACGATATAAAGGATTTTAAAAAAACCATACAGCCCATTGCCATACATATTTTTATAACATGTGCATTAATTGCACCTAATAATTTAAGTACGGCACTGGTAATTTTTATGTCGAGCCTTGTTATTTTATTTATTGGGCGTGCCAAGATTATGCATGTTTTGTATTTGGCCGGTGGCGGTGCGGGCATAGTTATTCTTTTGCTTTCGTTAATATTAATTTTACCTGCAAACATGCGACCCAAAAGGGGAGGTACATGGATAAAAAGGATAGAAAACTTCGAAAACCCGTTTTCGAAGAAAACCCCTAATGCCGCAATGGATGCAGAAAAATTATATAAACCCGAACAAAAAGATTATGCACAATTTGCCATTGCAACGGGTGGCTTTTGGGGTAAAGGTCCGGGTCAAAGTACCGAACGTAACTTTTTACCGGAGGCCTACAACGATTTTATATTTGCTATTATAAACGAAGAGTACGGCATGTGGGGTGCCATGCTGGTAATGTTTTTGTACCTGCTTTTTATGTTTAGGGCTTTTAGAATTATACTTATGAGTCCGAAAGCATTTGGCGCACTGCTCGCAGTTGGCTTGTCGTTTGCATTTTGTATGCAAGCATTAATCCATATGGGCGTAGCCACCACTTTGTTGCCGGTTACCGGCTTAACCTTGCCCTTTATTTCAAAAGGCGGATCGTCGTTGTTTATTACAGCCATTGCTTTTGGTATGATTATGAGTGTAAGCCGCTATGTAGAAACAGAAGAACAACAAAGCTCACAGGAGGAACAAGCTTGAAAACCTATAAAGTTATTATTAGTGCCGGTGGAACCGGTGGCCATATTTATCCTGCTATTGCAGTAGCGCAAGAATTAAAAAAACAGTATCCGCAAATAGAAATTCTATTTGTTGGCGCAAAAGGCAGAATGGAAATGGAAAAAGTTCCTAAAGCCGGATACAATATCGAAGGCCTGTGGATAAGCGGGCTTCAGCGCAAACTAACTACGCAAAACTTATTGTTTCCTGTTAAAGTTGTGCACAGCGTTTTTGCCAGTTTAAATATCATAAAAAAATTTAAACCCGATGTGGTAGTAGGCTTTGGCGGATATGCCAGTGGTGCCATGTTGTATGCTGCAACATTAAAAAATATTCCTACTGTTATACACGAACAAAACTCGTATGCCGGCATTACCAACAAAATTTTAAAAAATAAAGTAAATGCCATTTGCGTGGCATACGATAATATGCAACCGTATTTTCCTGCAAGTAAAATTGTAAAAACAGGCAATCCGGTTCGTAGCGATATTGTGGTTAATCTTATTACACAAGCCGAAGCAAAAGCGCATTTTAAGTTGAACCCAAACAAACCGGTACTTTTAGTTATTGGCGGTAGTTTGGGCGCACGAACCATTAACAACTGTTTACTGCTTAACCACGAAGTATTATTAAATCACTGCCAGATTATTTGGCAGAAAGGCAATAACTTTCCGCAAGCCGATGACTTACAAAAAGACGGTATGTATGTAAGCAATTTTATATATGAAATGAATTATGCCTATGCCGCAGCAGATTTAGTGGTTAGCAGAGCGGGTGCATTGTCTATTGCCGAATTACAAATTGCCGGAAAACCTACTATTTTAGTGCCTAGTCCGAATGTTGCCGAAGACCACCAAACTAAAAATGCCCTTGCACTGGTAAATAAACAGGCGGCTCTTTTGGTAAAAGATGCAGATGCTGCCGATAAACTAACCCCGGCTATTATTGGGTTGGTAAATGATGCCACACAACAGCAGCAATTGTCGTTTAATATTAAAAAAATGGCCATTGCCAATGCCGGTGAACTTATTGTAACAGAAATTAGCAAATTACTTAAGTAGAAATGGATTTTAACAACATAAAACACGTATATTTTTTAGGCATTGGTGGCATTGGCATGAGTGCCATTGCGCGGTATTTTAATTATAAAAATATTTCTGTTTCGGGCTACGATAAAACACCTACGCCTTTAACCGATAAATTGCAACAAGAAGGCATTGCGGTTACATTTACCGATGATGTGGTTACCATTAAAAATCTGGCCAAAGATGGCACGTTGGTGGTGCTTACACCTGCCATTCCTGCCAACCACAAACAGTTAAATTGGTTTATGCAACAGGGCTTTCAAATATTAAAGCGATCGCAGGTTTTAGGAATTATTAGCAAAGCATTTAAAACCATTGGCGTTGCCGGCACACATGGCAAAACCACAACATCTACCTTAATTGCACATATTCTTAAACAAAGCAGTTTAAATTGCTCGGCGTTTTTGGGTGGCATAGCCACCAACTACCAAACCAATTTTTTAATCGACGAAGACAATGCCAATCCTTTAGTAGTAGTTGAAGCCGATGAGTTCGACAGGTCGTTCTTAACCTTACATCCATACTTATCGGTTATTACTTCGGCAGATGCCGATCACCTGGATATTTATGGCGAAACGACTGAAATTAAAAAATCGTTTGCCGATTATGGAAACCGCTTGGTAAATGGCGGCACTTTATTTGTAAAACACGAATTAGATATTATCAAACATTTAACCGTAAACTATAAAACTTACGGCCTTAACACTGCTGCATATGCATTTGCAGATAATATACAAATTGCCGGTCACCGGGTGTGTTTCGATTTGCAAGTGGGTTCAACCCAAATAAAAAATATTAATTTGGGAATACCCGGCATACACAATATAGAAAATGCAGTAGCAGCATCGGCTGTATGTTTGGAATTGGGGGTAACTACGCATGAACTAACCCTTGCTTTGGCATCTTTTAAAGGTGTTAAACGCCGTTTCGAATATATTATTCAGCAGCCCAACAAGGTTTTTATCGACGATTATGCACACCATCCGGAAGAATTGAGGGCATTTATTTCATCGGTTAAAAAAATGTATCCAATGCAAAAATTAGTAGTTGCATTTCAACCTCATCTTTTCTCGCGCACCAAAGATTTTGCTCCGGAATTTGCGCAAAGTTTATCGCTGGCCGACGAGGTGTTTTTGTTGGATATATATCCGGCACGAGAATTGCCCATGGAAGGTGTTACTTCTGATATAATTTTTAAAGATATAACTGTTGCCAAACACAGGTGCACAAAAGAAAACCTGGTTAATGCTGTGGCGGCTGCCAATCCTGCTTTGTTTTGCACGTTAGGTGCCGGCGATATCGATACCTTGGTAAATCCATTAAAACAAGCTTTAAGTAAAGCATGAGCAAAGCACAAAACATATGGCCCATAGTTAAAAAAATACTGGTTATTAGTGGCTGGTTATTTTTGGTTACGGTGGTATGTTTTGCCTTGTTTTGGTCGAACCAACAACACCGGGAACAAAAAGTTAAAGATGCCCATATAAGCATTAAGCCTGAGGAAATAAATTATTATAACAAAAACAGGATTTTACAGGTAGTAAATAACGAAGCGTTAAATACCGGCCATGCCACCTTTGATGGGTTAAACTTATTTGAAATAGAAGGACAATTAAACAACGAGCCTTTTGTTAAAGAAGCCCAGGTGTACACCACTATGGCAGGCCATTTAAAAATTAAAGTATTGCAGCGCCGTCCATTGGTTAGGGTGTTTAGGTACACCGGCGAAAGTTACGTAATAGACGAAACCGGAATTAAAATACCTGTAAGTGATAAATTTACGCCCCATGTGTTGGTAGCCAGCGGAAATATTTTTGAACGCTACCGCCACAAAGACTCGTTGTACAGTTATGTTGCCAAAGAAGTGTACAAAATTGCTACACATGTTGATAATGATGAATTTTTAAAGGCACAAATAGAACAGATATTTGTAGAAGCCGATAATGAGTTTATACTGGTCCCTAAATTGGGTAAACACCTGATTTACTTGGGTACTGCAACCGATTTGGAAGAAAAGTTTAATAAGCTTAAACTGTTTTACAAAGAAGGTTTAAACAAAATTGGCTGGAGCAAATACAAGGGAATTAACTTAAAATACAAAAACCAGGTGGTTTGCACAAAATAAAAATTGATTATGCATAAGGAAACGCAAGTAATAGTAGGATTAGATATTGGTACAACCAAAATTTGTGCTATTGTGGGCACGCAAAACCAGCATGGCAAGCTGGAAATATTGGGTGTTGGCAAGGCCGAAAGTTTAGGCGTTATTCGAGGCGAGGTACGAAACATTGAAAAAACAGTTTCGGCCATAAAAGAGGCCATTGAAAAGGCAAAACAACACTTGCTAAAGCATAATATTTCTATCGAAATAAACAGTGTACATGTGGGCATAGCCGGACAGCATATTAAAAGCATGCAACACCACAACAGCATTAGCAGACCCAACCCTGATATAGAAATTAGTCGCGAAGATGTTGCCAAATTAAGAGAAGATGCACGCAAATTGGCATTGCCTCCGGGCGATGAAATTATTCATGCACTGGCACAAGAATACTCGGTCGACGATATTTCTGATATCATCGATCCGGTGGGTATGACAGGCGTTAGACTGGCTTCTAATTTTCACATCATTACCGGTAATGTTTATGCCGTAAAAAATATTTGTAAAAGTGTTTCTCGTTCAGATTTAAATGTTGCCGACTTAATTCTCGAGCCATTGGCATCGTCGGAGGCTGTTTTAACACCCGAAGAAATGCAAGCCGGCGTTTGTTTGGTTGATATTGGAGGCGGTACAACCGATGTGGCCATTTTTAAAAAAGGTGTCATCCGTCATACCGCTGTTATTCCGTTTGGCGGTAACATTATAACCAAAGATGTAGAAGAGGGTTGCAATGTTTTGCAAAACCAGGCCGAATTGCTAAAAATTAAATTTGGTTCGGCACTGGCAGACGAAAATAAAGAAAATGAAGTGGTAACCATCCCGGGTTTTGCCGGACGCCCACCCAAAGAAGTATCGGTTAAAAACCTGGCGCACATCATTCAAGCCCGTGTAGAAGAAATATTCGAATCGGTTTTGTACGAAATTAAAAGCTCAGGGCTTGAGAAAAAATTAGCCGCAGGTATTGTTATTACCGGAGGTGGTTCGCAACTAAAACATTTAGATAAGTTGGCCGAGTATGTAACCGGTATCGACTCGCGTATTGGGTATGCCAATGTCCATATTGCTAAAACCAACTTCGAAGAAATTACCAGTCCGATGTACGCCACCGGCGTAGGCTTAATTATAAAAGGCTTTAACGATTTGCACGAGCAAGCATTAAACAGCAAAAAAATACTAAGTGTAAAAAAAGAAGCCATTAACGATAATGTTGAAGATACAGAATCGGGATTCTTAAAACGATTGGTAAAGCAAGGCAAACGTTGGCTAATGGAAGACGATAACAATTTAAAAGATTTTTAACCGGGAGCAATCCCAAAATATACAGATATGGAAAGTACATTAAGGTTTAACATGCCCAAAGAAAAATCATCTATCATTAAAGTTTTAGGTGTTGGTGGTGGTGGCGGAAATGCGGTAAATTACATGTACCAGCAGGGCATTAAAGGTGTTGATTTTATTATTTGCAATACCGATTTGCAGGCGTTAGAAGCCAGTCCAATCCCTACTAAAATTCAGCTGGGTTCAGGATTAACCCAAGGGCTTGGCGCTGGTAGTAACCCCGAAGTGGGCAAAAAAGCTGCAATGGAAACCATTGAAGATATTATTGAAATGTTGGGCGTTAATACCAAAATGCTGTTTATTACCGCCGGTATGGGCGGTGGTACCGGCACCGGCGCTGCCCCAATTATTGCTAAAATGGCCAAAGAAATGGATATTTTAACGGTTGGTATTGTTACCACCCCTTTTGGCTTTGAAGGTAAACGCAGACAAGCTTTTGCAAACGATGGGCTAGAAAATCTTAAAAAAGCTGTCGATTGTTTGCTGGTTATTAACAACGATAAAATTAAAGATATGTATGGCAATTTACCCATGCGCCAAGCTTTTAGCCATGCAAATAACATCTTAAACACTGCTGCTAAAGGCATTGCCGAAATAATTACATACCCGGGCGAAATAAATGTGGATTTTGAAGATGTTAAAACAGTTATGAAGTCGAGTGGTGTTGCAATTATGGGATCTGCCAGAGCAAGCGGCGAAAGCCGTGCCATGGATGCCGTAAAAACAGCTTTGTCCTCTCCATTGCTTAACGATAACAAAATTGTTGGCGCTCAAAATATCTTGTTAAATGTTAGCTCGTCGCAAGGCGACCACGAGCTGCTGATGAGCGAATTCGAAGAAATAAATAACTACGTTCAGGAACAAAGCGGCCATACCGCCGAACTAATTATTGGTACCAGCTACGACGATACATTGGGCGATAATATTAGCGTTACGCTAATCGCTACCGGCTTCGAATCAAACATAAAACCAAATGCCATTAAGTTTAACAGCGCAATTGCAGAGCCTGCAAAACCTGTAGTGCCTTTGGTTGAACCAACCATTCAGCCTAAACCTACCGAGAATAAAATTCAGTACAACGAAGCACCCATCGAAGAGGTTAAACCTAATCCTTCGCAAGTAATCAAATATAACCTGTTTGATGAAGAATCAACCGAAATAAAAAAAATCGACGACTCGGAAATGCGCATGGAGGTTAGACCGGAAGAATCTTACCAAGATGACGAAATAAACGTAGAAAGTTACACGCCGGAAATGTTTGCCGGCGATAAATCCGAAGAAATACCTGTTGTTAATAAATCAACCGATGATGATTTTATTAAAAATAAAGCCGAACAACAAATTAAACGCATTAAGGAACTAAAAAACTTAAACATTACCTTAAGCACGCCCAATGGGTTGCGCGACCTGGAAAAAGAACCGGCATACAAACGCAAACAAAGAAAACTGGATGAAGTGCCTCACTCTGCATCCATACAAGTATCGCGTTTAAGTTTGTTCGAAGACCCTTCGGGTAAACCGGAGTTAAAAAGCAATAACTCATTTTTACATGATAATGTTGATTAACAAAGTGCCCGCCTCATGCGGGCATTTATTTTAAACCCTACCTCCAAATCATGAAAATAGCAAAAGCGTATCAAAAAGATGTATTTTGTTTAGAAGGCGATTGGAACATCAACCTGCTCAAGCAAAATAGCGTTCAGGCAGCACTTGAGTTTTTAAAACTTAACCGCAAAATAAATTATATACACAGGCATTGTGGTACCAAAGAAAACTTAAAACACTATGCCGAACAATGGCAACTTAAACGCTACGCCAATTTCTCAATTTTGTATTTGGCTTTTCATGGTAAACCCGGACTCATTCTTATCAATAAAAAGCCGGTAACGTTAGATGAACTGGCAACATTCCTGGGTTCAAACTGCCACGATAGAATTATTCATTTTGGCAGCTGTGCAACACTAAACACCGATAACCGACATATTAAACGTTTCCTGCGCAAAACAAATGCATTATGCGTTTGCGGTTTTGGTAAAGAAATCGGATTTATTGAAGGTAGCGTATTCGATATTTTACTACTAGATAAATTCCAGGAATTTAAAGACGTGCGAACCGTACATAAAAGCATAAAAACCAACTATCCCGCCCTCTCAAAAAAATTGGCATTTAAACTGGTGTATTTGTAATGTCGTATTTGGGCAATTTTGCAGTTAATGGCAGTTTTTCTGTTTAACGCAAAGTAACAAAAGTGCAATCTTGCTTCCATAAAAATTTTCGTTAATCAGGTGTTTAACAATTAATGGAAAATTTCCTTTTAACCGCAAAGCTCACAAAGAAGGCGCAAAGCACGCAAAGATTAAAAACACAGATTTTAACGGATTACACAAATTACTCAGATTAACAACTTAAAC
>VFQQ010002237.1_pt1 | contig 22734 bp, 44 predicted proteins | sample 3512341 | NCBI WGS metagenome assembly VFQQ01 (sample SAMN10412373, study PRJNA504923) | tailings metagenome | isolation source: Relicate 2 Philex TSF1 revegetated site | place: Philippines: Tuba, Benguet | collected 2017-08-29 | reverse complement strand
GCTGCTGCTGCTGCTGCTGCTGCTGCTGCTGCTGCTGCTGCTGCTGCTGCTGCTGTCGTTTGGATGCGAAACGGGCCGTTTGGATGTGGACAGCCTCACTCTGCTGGCCAGTAACAGATCGTGCCGAAGCGCGATCGCCAAATGCAGGTGGACCGTGTGGCCCTCAAGGTGGGCGGAGCCAAGAAGAAGGGCGGCGCCGGCCCCGCCTCCGTCACCCTGACCATCGCCAGCCTGCCAGGCACCAAGTGAGGGGGATGCACGATATAATGTTCAGGGGTTGGCTGGCACGGGTGCATTCTCGCCAGATTGCCCGCCAGCAGGGGATGTGCACACCCTCTGGCTTGCTGCCCTGTGGTCACAGTAGCTGCATCGTGCCCTTGCTTTCCTTCTCTGCAGGAATGTGTTCCAGTCGGTTGGCCTGGACGCTCGCCTGCGGGACCTGTGGCAGCATGTAAGTTGATCATTTTTAGCGGAGATCATTGTTACAACATAAAACAACACGGCTGTACCAGGTCCCCGCTTTGTGCATTTGTGTTGTTGTTCATTGCCCTGCCTGACCTGCCCTCTCCCTCCACCTTTCCACCCCCGCAGCTGGTGCAAAACACGCCGCAGTTCAGGGCAGCCGAGGGCGAGACGCCCCTGGTGCTGCTGCCCGGCCGCCCGCCCGCCCGCCTGTCGCTGGACGCACCGCTGAGTGCCACAGGGGCGGTGAAGGACGGCCAGAAGCAGGTGCGCTTCACGGCAGCTTATTGTGTTTTTTTTTGTCTGTTTGTCCAGCCTGTCGCTGGATGCCCCGCTAAGGGGGCCACTGGTCGGTCAAAGACGGACAGAAGCAGGTGAGACGTTGCAATATCCCCATGCTTGCAAGCTTTCTGCTGCAGTCCGCTGCTGATCGGTTGATGCTGGCTTCTGGGCCTGCAAGCGTGTTGCATACGTGCCTGTTCCGCACTCTGCAGGTCAAGCTGGCGGTGGCCTTTCAAGACATCGAGCTGCTGCCCACCCGAGCCATCGGCGCGGTGCCCGCGGGGGACAACCCCGCCCTGCTGCGGTGCGCTGCGGGGGCTGCCCCGGGTGCTGGGCTGTGTGGGGCAGGGAAGCGCTGTGCGGAGCTGGGTTGCACCCTTAGTTCAGCATCTGGTTGCGCTGGCCTTGCACCGGAGGAAGTGGAGCATCCGTGCCCAAGCAAGCTGACTTTGTGTTGCTTTCTGTGCGATGTGTCTGGATTGCAGGCCGCCCACCGCGTTCCCCCGCAAGCGCGACTCGTTTTCTCGCATTTTTCCTGGCCAACTGCCACAAGGTCGTCCCAGCAAGCAATCATTCAGTCTGTGGTTCCCTCACCTGCAGGCCGCCCACGGCGTTCCCCCGCAAGCGCGACTTTTCGGCGGCGGAGCCGGGGCACGTGGTGCTGCTGGAATATATGGAGCAGCAGGTGGGCAGGATATGTAATCGTTATACTGAATAACTGAAGTTGCACACAGTTGGTTTGGGGGCATGTGGTGCCGCTAGAGTACATGGAGCAGCAGGTGGGCTGTAGAGGTTGGCAGTGGTGCTTAAACGTGGCAGACTACCACCCGCTGGGGCCTGGCCTTTCAGCCGGCCTGGCCTTTCAGCCGGCCAAAGCGGTGTGCTTCGTGCCCACCACTCCACCCGCCCAGTCGCACTCAGCCTACCCTTGCGTTTTCCCCGCTCCTGCGCCCCGCAGCCGCCGCTGCTCAACCGACCAGGCATGGGCGCTCGCCTGATCACCTACTATCGCAAGAAGGACGGCGCAGACACAGGGCACTTGGAGCTGAAGAAAGGTGCGGTTCGGCCGCCACGGGGTGGTTGTTTTGCTGTCCTGACAACAGCTGCTATGGCGGTGGCTTTTATACCTTGCTGCGGGCCGGTTGTTTGGCCATACAACCTGCACTTGCGAGAGGCTTGCGAGACTGGCGCCAGCCCTTCGGCCCGCCCTTGTCCCCGCTGCAGTGTCGCCTTGCTGGCGTGTGGGCACGGTGCAGCCGCTGGGAGATGACGACGACTCGCCCTTCTTGGGTAAGCAGACTGTTTTCCCGGTTTGGTTGTACAGCCGCGCTGGCATCGAGTTCAGCAATGCGGCCTCTAGGAAACGACACCAGTGCCCCGCTCCTGGGTAAGTGGGCCCAGCTTGACCCCAGCTGCAATGTGTGGCGGCAGCTGGTGCAGCGCCAAGGGCGTGTGCCCATTTCTGGCGCACCTAGCCATCCTTGCTCACAGAACTTTTCTTCGCTGCTTTCAGCTCGTTTTCTCGTCGCCCGCAGGCCAGCTGCCCAAGGGCGGCAGCGGGTTTGGCGTGGAGATCAACGGCCTCCCTTCGCTCTGCTAATCTTCCTCCTTTTGCTGCACTTTGACACCCGCAGGCCACCTGCCCAAGGGCGGCAGCGGGTTTGGCGTGGAGAGCGGGCTGTTCCGCGCCCCCGCCCACCCCTACGCCCCGCCCCACTCCGACTTCCTGCTGCTGCGCTCGCCGGTAAGCTTAAAGCCCTGCCGCGTTGCCCATGGCAGGCGTTTTGAAACGTATCACAAGGGCCAGGGCTGCTGGATAGGCATGCAGGTGGGCAGACTTCCTGCTGCTGCGCTCGCCGGTGGGTTGGAACTTAGCTTTGGTGTTTTTGGTGTCCTACAGTATGCAGCTGCTGGCTGTATGGCTCAAAGTGGCTACCGTGTTATTCGCTCGATGGTCCCGTACCTCGCTTCGTGCACCACCCTTCTAGTCGCTGTGCCGCCCAAGTCAGTTCACTCGTCTTGTTACTTCTTGCACTCGTGTGTTTACGTGCAGGCTGGCACGATGCAGCTGCGCGAGCTGGCGGGCACCGTCACTGTCGGCCAAGAGCTGCCCATGCTGCGCGTGCCGGCGCCCAACGCCCGCGAAGTCAAGTGAGGCGCTGGCTTGGGTTTTATTCGAGTGGGGTGCTGTGCTGTTTTGATGTTGCCGCTACCTCTGCTGCGCCCGCGCCCAACGCCCGCGAAGTCAAGTGAGCCGCTTGCATGCTGTGATCTACGCTGCCAGTGCAGCTGCTGGCGCCGCCGCCACTTGCATGCAGCGCAGTGCGAGCAGCTCTGTTGCGGCACGTTCTTTGCTAGTCGTCTCCCCACACCTGCTGATCGTGCCCTGCTTACAAACTTTCCAACCCACAGGGACCTGGAGGAGCGGCGCATCTACGTGCACGTGTTCAAGCACCTGCGCCGCCAGCAGGCCAAGCTGGACAAGGACCCCGCCAAGCAGGTGGGTGAATGGTTCAGTCAGTCTGTGTTAAATCAGATTGGTCGAGCTAGGTCCGTAGCTGGTGCTAAGCCGCTTAGTAAATGGACTTGTCATTTGGGCTCGGCTTGGCACAGCGCTGGCTGAAACCCTCCCCTGTGCCCTTGTCTGCATCCGATTTTTGCCTCATTGTCAACCGCGCCTGCCCGCAGGGCCAGCGCGCCTCCATCAGCCTTAAGGCGTTGGCAGAAGCCTTCCCCTCCCGCCCGCCCCTCATGATCCGCGGCTACCTCAAAGACGCGTGCGACCTGGCGATTCGGGTGGGCGCTTGCTTTTATTTGCTGTTGTGGCTATTCCTGTTGTTTGGTGCCACTCATTTGCTGTGCCCCCTGCCTGTTGCCACGCCCCATAGCGTTGGCAGGCTCCTGCATGGCATGTCGCTGCTTTGTGCACTACACCATGTTAGAGCCTAATTGATTATGTTGCAAGCGGTGGGCGAGGTAGAGAACTTGGCGCTCAGGAGGGCGCTCTTCTTGCATGCCACTAAACAAAAGTTATTTCTGTCGCAGGCAGTAGGATCATAGGAGAGGTGGAGTACTTTTCTCTCAAGGAGGGTGTGCGTCTTGCATGCCACTAAACAAGAGCCGTTATTTCTATCGCAGGCGGTGGGCGAGGTGGAGTACTTTTCTCTCAAGGAGGGCGCGCGCCCCCCCAGCGAGGCCGAGCTGCGCAAGAAGCTGACGCCAGGCAAGTGTACGTTAGCAGGTTGCTTTCTAATCACATGCGCAAGAAGCTGACGCCAGGTGAGCGGGGAGTGGTGTGTGTTGCAGCTCCGCACGTCCAGCAAGCCTTGGTTGGCACTGTTTTGCTGACACACTGCCATGGCTTGAACGATTGCTGCTGCTCTCTGCTGATTTTGGACGGCCGCTGCTGACCATTCCCGCTGGCCACCTCTTGTCAACTTGCAGAGGAGGCGTGCGCGCTGGAGGCCTGCTACGTTGCCGCTTTCCGCATGAAGCAGCGCGGCCTGGTGCTGCATGAAAAGCTGGACAAGGCGGCGGTGAGCCTGCTGTGGGGAACTTTGTATTGGCGTTGAGATGGGTGGGGGGAACAGCCATGAGTGGGCTGCACTGTGCTGCACAAAAAGCCGGGCAAGGTGGCTGTGAGGCAGGCATTAGTGCTTGGTGGTGGTCTTGCTGGGGTTGTAGGGAACTGCCAGCTGGGATGCAGCGGTTGGGTGGGCAGGTGGCACTGCCACATGCTGCCCGAGAATTCATCGTCCTGTGCACCCCTGCGCTGATGGAGAAGCTTCATTTAGCGGCCGAGTGCTGCATCCAGACGAGGCCTGCCACAAAGTCACTGCTCACGCTCCTTTGTTTATGGCTCCTTTCTTTATGGTTTGCCCCAACTTGCGCAGATCGAGAAGCTGCGGCTGGCGGCCGAGATGCTGCCGCCGGACGACGCCTGCCACAAGGCAGCTCGCCTCATTGAGCAGGCGCTGCTGTCCTCTCCTTGGAACCTGACCGATGCGTTTGTGGCGCACTTCAGGTGGGCTGCTTGAACAGCAATCCTTGCCTTGGTGGCAGCCGCTCGGCAACTGCCTCCAACCGTACGTCAAGGCGCCGCTGCAGCTGGCCGTCCTGTTGCAATTCCTGCCGCGCCTGTCGGCTCCCCTTCAGTACTCGGCCTGTGCTCCAACCCGCCACTCCCGCAGGGAGGGCAAGGCGCAGCTGCAGCTGGCGGGCGCGGCCGACCCCACCGGCCGCGGCTTTGGCTACTCCTTTGTGCGAGACATCCGGCACAAGGTAAGGGTTGGCTGGTTTCTGCTGGTTGCTCTTTTGGCAGGTAAAGTATGCTCCCTTGCATTGGCCACTCCTTTGTGCGGGACATCCGGCGCAAGGTGCGGCAGTTCTGACTGCCTGGCCGAGCCAGTGCTGCGCTGCTGGTTGCAAACCATGACATGCAGTGCATGCGTATGCCTGTCCTTGTGCACTTATACACAAAAGGTGAGCCATGCACTTGCTAAGCACACACTCGCCACAAATCATTCTGCAGGGCATGGGCGCGGACGACGTGACCAAGCAGATGGCCAAGCGGCAGTATTTGCAACCGTAACCCATCCATGTTTTCACCCGGCAATGCCTGTTTTGTTGCAGGGCATGGGCGCAGACGACGTGACCAAGCAGATGGCCAAGCGGCAGGCGGGCAAGGTGCAGGGCACGGACGCAGATCTGCGCCGCATGACCACCGCCCAGGCCAAGGAGCGGCTGAGGTGCGGGTCAGGGGCGGCATGCAACATGGAGTGTTGTTCAAATGCGGTGGCAGCAGCAAGGAGAACATGACCACCGCCTATCATTCGGCGCGCATTACCAGTGGGTTTCCGCCCCTTGCCGCAGGAAGTATGGCCTGACTGAGGAGGAGATCACGGGCCTGGGCCGCTGGACTATGATCGACATGGCAAGTTGGTGTGCTGCTTGATAATGTTCTGGGAAGCCGGGAATGGGGAGACAATGCCGCAGGTGGGGTGTCCGTGCCAGGTGTGGCTTCCGTGGCAGCGCTGCCAGCCGCTGGGCGATGATTGACGTGCCAAACCTGGCTAACTGTTGCTTGAATGAATTGGAATAGCGGAGTCAGTGTCGTTCTGTGCCCACACAGGCTACTGGCCCGTGGCGCCCAGCACTCACATGGGCACACCACCTTGCCAGCTGCCTTGCAACTTGTGTACGGATTGACACCCTCCCTGCTTGCCCTGCAACTGCATTATTTTTTTGCAGGTGCGCCAGCTGGCGAGTGCCGCTGCCCTGGACGGCACAGTCGATGCCAATGCAGCCAAGTGGGTGCGGCACCAGAAGACCACCCTGCTGGAGCTGCAGCGGCGGGCGGCAGAAAAGGCGCAGCAGATCTTCGACAAGCAGGTGCGAGGCAGGCTGGCCGTCAGCAGGTGTTAGGGTTGTTTTATCGGCTGCGAGACTGGGAGGTGCTTCCAAACCTCCTCCCATTTTGACGAGCCCTCAACCCCACAACCTATTGTTCTCTCTTCTTCCTCAGACCTCCTGGCTGAACAATAGCGTAGACGAGGACCTGGGAGACCAGGAGGCCCTGGAAGCCGAGCTGGAGCGAGAGCTGGCGGCTGCTGAGGAGGGGGAGGAGGAGGCGGCGGCGGCACCTACACCCGCTACTGGCAAGAAGAAGGTGGGTTAAGAATGGGCAAAATGGTGGTTTCATCGGTTTGACCGAAAAGCGGAGGAGGGGGAGGAGGCGGCCACTGCGCCCACGCCCGCCACCGGCAAGAAGAAGGTGCGCGGGGGCAGATACTACAAGTGTTATTGGGCTTGGCCTGGAAATGGCAGAGGAGGGCGATAGCTGCGTCCATGCCTGTCACCACCACAACTACTTTTCACCAAGTACGCCCTCGCAACTACGTTCCCCTGCTCCACAGGGCAAGCGGGAGGGCAGCCCGGCGCACGAGGACGAGCAGCACATGCTTGCCCAGATGCGTGCGGAAGGCCTGATGGCCACCCCCGCTGGCGGCGCTTCATTGGGTGCGGCAGCGGCGGCAGCTGCGCCAAGCACGCCGCTTCCGGAGGGCTCTGGGGGGCCGCCGCCCAAAGAGGGGGCGGGCGCGAGGCGCATCCGGCGGGAGGTGTTTCTCAAGGCCGCCAACGGCTCCTGGCAGGTGCGTTTATTTGTTTGTTTACTTGCCTGCGATGCGCTGCTGGAGGTCTTGTGTGATTTGTGTGCGTCAGGTGGTGCGTCTTCTGCCGGTGCCATAAGATGCTGACAGTAGTGTTGTCGGGTGCCAGCTGGGATGTGTGGCATGCCAAGTTTCTCGGCTGATGCCATCATGCCATCCCCCTTGGCCTTGTTTCCGCGACTGCAGACTCACTTGTCCCCTCTGTCTGGTCTCACCGCGTGCACTGGCCCTGCCACCCATCCACTTCGTCATCTTTGCTGCGTCCCTCTGCTCCAATTCTAACCACTGCAGAAGTCCCACGAAATTGTGTATGTGGGGCGCGACCGACCCGGCCAGCTGCATTCGCTGTACCAGGTGGGCTGGTGGGCTGCTTTTAGGTGGTTGCAGCTACAGTAGTTTGGAACAGCCAGTTTAGCTAGTTGGTGCATGGCCGCCCGGGCCAGCAGCACTAGCTGTACCAGGTGGGAAGGCTGGCTGGGAGGCAGTGCATAGGGTCCCCCCAGTTTGTTGGCAGTGTTGAGGAATGTGCGGGATTTGGTCATGGTAAGATGGCCGAATCTCGCATTCCGTCGACAATGTCCGGTTGTTTGATGATGCAGTTCCTTGTCAACAAGTGCACTTTGCACTCTCTCTTGGTTGCAGAAGGAGGGTCAGACCAACTACGCCTTTGGCTTTGGCAGCCGCACCGTGGCAGGCAAGCGGGGCCGCTTCTCTCCTGGCTGGCTACTGCTCCTTCATGCTCGTAGAGGAATGAGCCAGGTCACAGTGCGTTGGGCCTGCCTGCCATGCATTTTCCGCCTGTTGCAGCGGAGGCGGCCAGTGCAGCTGCGTCCAGCGCTGCGTGCCTGCTCCAGCCTCACGTGGTTCCTGCCCTATTTCCTGCCTTGCCCCGCAGGCCGCCCAAAGGAGCTGCGCCTGAGCTATGCAGCAGCCCGTGGCCGCGGCATGGGCGGGCGTGGAGCCCGCATCGGCAGCGGCGCGGGGCGGGGGCGGGGCCGCGGCCGCGGCAAGGCGGCGGCGGCGGCAGCAGGTAGGCAGCGCACGCACGCATCTCTTTGGTGTCCCTATCAGCATGCTGCTGTTGCATTTGGGAGGAAATTGAGGGGTCACAGCAGCAGCTTGCCCTCACATCTGGGCTAGGCCCTTGCATGCACACAGTGTGCGTACTGCCATGGTTTACTGCTCTAATCAGTCCTAATTCATTCCCCACTGCTCCGTGCAGCAGAGGGCATCAGCCCGGAGGCGGCCCATGGCACCAAGGGAGCGTATCGCCATGCTGTGCTGAACCAGACTTGCACCTCTTCAATCAACTGCAGAGGGCATCAGCCCGGAGGCGGCGCGGGCGCGGCCCGCCCGCCAGCGCAAGCAGCGCGTCATCGAGGACGATTTCGACGAGGAGCTGTCGGGTGAGGGGGCGGGCAGGAGAACCAGGGAATGTACAGTTTATTTTGCGAAAGGGATGAACTCAGTTTAGGGTCAAGCGCGTCATCGAGGACGATTTCGACGAGGAGCTGTCGGGTGAGGTCGGTTGAGGTTGAGAAGTGTGTTGTTTCTGCACGGCTGCCTCTTCGTCCTACTTGGGACGACTTTGACGAGGAGCTGTCGGGTGAGGGGGCGGGCAGGAAAAGCAGGAGAGCCAGGGAATGTACATTAGCCGCCCGACGTTTCTTTGCGAAAAGGATGTGCGAAACGGATGCACTCATTTTGGGGACAGCGCACCACTGAGGACGACTTTGACGAGGAGCTGTCGGGTGAGGGTGAGGGTGTGTTCACCAGGGCAGTCCGATTTTGTCTACTTGACATGTTGAGCAGGTGTGAGCCGGCAAGTGCACAACCCTGCTGCCCAACTCGGCAGGCCAGGGCCATTGGGCAAAGCCTTGCTGCTCCCACAGCCTGCTCTGAGTACGACTCCGTTTGCCCATTCCTCTCAGGCAGATGAGGATCTTGCCATGGAGTGGAACGAGGCCTCTTCCTTCCCATCTGGCTGCATGTGCTCTCACCTCTTCCTGCCTTCTGCCAATCATCAGATGAGGACCTTGACATGGAGTGGAACGAGGACACAGAGGCGCCCTACCTGGCCCCCGCCGCCCAGCCTAAGGAGCCCAAGCAGCCCCGCAAGAAGAAGGCCAAAAAGGAGCCGGCGCCAGAAGCGGCTGCTCTGCCAGAGGATTTTGCAGCCGCACTGGCAGCCGCCACCTTGGTGCGGGAGCCGAGCGCGCCTGCCGGTGCAGTGGCGGCGGCAGCTGGGGAGGGTGCAGCGGCCGCTGCAGGGCTGGCGGGTGCTCCGTCCATGGGAGCTCCCTCCCAAGGCACTGTGTCCGGCTTTGGAGCCGAGGCCGGCCTTGGGGAGGCGGCGGCGGCAGAGGCGCAGCAGCTGGCGCCGCAGGATGTGCAGCAGCCGCCGGCAGCAGTGCCGGCAGCAGCAGCGCAGGCCAAGCCAAAAGTCAAGATCCGGGTGGGAGGCGGGGCGCCGGCACAGCAGGCGCAGCAGGCGCAGCGCGAGCCGTCACGTGAGTGTGCGGGGTTGGGTGCTTGGGGCGGGGCCTTACAGAAAGCAGCACATGGAAGAGCCAGAGTGATCAGATCGTCCAGTGGCAAATGGGGTATTTGTGTTCAAAAGCTTGCTGCCCACCTGCTCGTGCACGCAACGGTGCTATCTGCCAGCCTGCAGGTGTGCCAATACCCGCTTGCCCAAATTGTGCCTCCATGCCTCCCTCCCCACCGCAGCCGACTACATCCACGACCTGTCCTTCCTAGGAGAGGAGGACGAAGAGGAGGAGGCGCCTCGGAGGAGCAAGAAGCGCGGCAAAGGCAACGGTGTGTGCCTTGCCCTGCCAATTGGCTCTTGTCTCGTTTTGGCTTGACACTGTTGCAGCAGGAGCGGCGGTGCGCGCGTGGCCTGCCACCCCTTTGGGCATTTGGCCTGCCAGACCGTCTGCTTGAAGACACAAGGGCGGCGGCGTGCTTGCCATGCACGCTGCTGCTGGACTACCGGCCGCGTTTCAGCCCTTGGGGACTCGCACACGCCCAACAGAACACTTGGCGCTTTCTAGCGCGCAGGTTCCTGACTGCCGTTCTCCATATGCCCCTGCAGACGAGGATTACCAGGCCCCAGATGGGGAGGGCAGTGAAGACTTCAACCCGGGTGCGCCCAGGGCCCTGGTTTGCTGCTCGCTGCAGCGATATTGTGTCAACTGCACAGGATGCGCTTGTTGCAGGGGGCATGCCGCACCCACGCGCCACTCACAACTCCCGTCGCGTCCAACACTGGCCACCAATATCCTGATTAATTTTGGTGTGTACTGGACACCTTGAACATATGCAGAGGACGAGTACATTTCTGAGGGGGAGCTGGCGGAGGAGCGCGCCTTCCAGCGCCAGAACCGCCCCAGGTGGGTGCTGCTTGCTTTTGTAGAGTGTTTGAGCAGCCTGTGGTGTGCGCTCATGAACTGGGTCAAGCAGCGCTAAAAGCGCCCCAGGTTGGCGCTGCTTGCTGCTGAGTTCATAGATGCAGGAGGTCGTTGTTGGCGTACCGCAGTGCGCCCAGGCACGGCGCGCCCCGCATGCTGCCGCCGCTGCACTTCTTGTTGTGGCACCCGAGGGCTGCCTCGTTGCGGAAGAGGAGTCCGGCAGCACCCACTGGGAGGGAGCACTGGGGGAGGCAACTGGAGAAGCCTCCCCAGTTGAGCAGCCTGCACCGCCCACCGCACCCACTCACCACCCGCCCACCCACGCCCTGTCTCACACCCCTGCCTCTCCGCCCCCAACCGCTGCACCAATGGCAGGGAGCGGCGGGAGCCCGGCCTGTCTCGGTCCGCCAGCCGGCGCAGCGGCGGCGGCGGCGGCGGCGGCAGCGCGCGGCGGGGGCAGGATGGCAAGTTTGTGCGCGGCGGCGGCGGCGGCGGCGGGCGCAAGCGGCGGAGGGAGGACTTTGATGAGATTGAGTTTGAGGAGGAGGTGGAGGACGAGGAGGAGGTGGAGGAGGAGATCTCAGGTGGGCGGTGTGGCAAGTAGGTCAGCATCTTTGCTGGGCTCTGCAAAGAGGAGACATGATTTGGGATGTGTTTGGGATTGATTTGCTGAGGTGGAGGAGGAGCAACAGCAGCAGCGGGAACCCATCTGGGAGGGCGGATTTGGTGTATGTTTGACCAGGCGTTGACCTGCTGGGGCTTTGACCTGCTGCGGCGGTTGCGCAGAGCAACCCGTGTTCCAGCTGACTACCAAACTCCGACCCGGCATTACTGGCTGCAACTCACATTGCCAGAGCTGATGCTGTGCACTGCCCCGCCCTTCCGTGTTTGTTTGCAGAGGAAGATGATGACGAGGACGAGGACGCGCCTTCAACCGGAGACGAAGGAGAGGAGGAGGGCCGGGCGCCCAAGCGGGCTGTGCGCCCCGCACCGCCGGCCGCAGGTGGGTGCTGGGTGCAAGAGCGGGCAGGGCTGCCGGGTGTCTGGATTACTACGTAAACCAAACAAAGTGGGCGTGCGTTGGTGTGGAGCTGTAGCATGCCAGCCGCCGTGCCTGCCGTGCCGTGCATGCTGTGTTCGCAGCTGGATGGAGCGGCTGGCAGGCACTGGGTCGCCACCCTGCCTGCACCCTACAGGCTGACCTATTGCTGACATGCCAAAACTCGAGTGTCTACTGCTTGCAGTGGGTGCAGGCCAGCTGTTCGGTGTGGTGGGTCGCCAGCTGGGCACGATTCTGAACGACATCATCAAAGAGGTTCTGAACTGGTCGCAGGTATGCCCTGAGATCGGTGTCCCTGTGCATGCCTTGCACGCCAGGAGCCAGCGCCCGCACACCCGCTCGCCCTCTTAGCACCCCTGCACTTTGTTTTGACACCCCTGCGCCCCCGTGCCCTCCCTCCGCCTGATTTTGGGTGCAGCTGGTGCCAGACGCGAAAAGACCGGACAAAATGGTGAAGGAGAAAACGTTTGCGGCAGTATTTGGCAAGCCGGTGCGGCGCTTGTGCTGTGCTGTCTTTGCCGCCTGTGGGCCGCTTGTGCTGTGTCGCCTGTCTCGCCTGCGCGCCATTGTCGTCACAGTCCAATGTAGACTGGGCATTGGCCTTACACTGACTGCGAGTGCGCCCTGCCTTGCGCTGCCCTGTGGCCCCTTCGGCACGAGCAAGCAGGCCACCCTGCGGTTTAGTTTGTGCCGCGCTGTGACACACAGCTTGGGTGCTGCTTGCCCGCTGCTGTGGACAGCCAATCATTCCACGGAGAAACTGCCTCTGCTCCCCTCTGCATCCACGCGCAGGTGTCCCTGACGTTTGTACCGGACTACCACACCTGGGTGCCCAAGCAGGACGTCCTGCTCCTGAAGGACATGGCCACCAAGGCCAAGAACGGGCGGTACCTGTCCGTGGACCAGTTCAGGTGGGATACCCCGGTTCTTGCACTTGCAAGGATTGGGAAGAACCCTGTTCTGCATTGGGCAGGCATGGAGGGCAAGGCAAGGCGGTACCTGTCCGTTGAGCAGTTCAGGTGGGCTGGCACTTTGGTTTGCAGCGGGAACTTGGGTTTGGTATCGAGGGGTGCGAGTGGAGCAGAGCCGACGGGTTTACAAGGTGCGGTAACTGTTGGTTAACTGCAGAGGGCGCTCTCTAACGCTGTGCTTGGGTTGGGTTGATTAAGCACACATTTGCCGGGGGACCATCAGCACCCAAAGCCACGGCGCCTGCCAATGCAGCAAGTGACCAATTAACTGACTGGCTGCCTATCTTGCTCGCCCTCCCCGCCAATGGACTGCAGGCAGGATCTGCAGCGCATCTACCAAAATGCTGTGAACTACAACACGCCAGGGCAAGGCCTGCACGGCTCGCCATGTGCGCTTTTTTGCAAATCTGCAACCTGTGTTGTCGCTGTGTGCGCCCGCAACATTTGGGGAGTCCTGCCAAGGAACCAAGTGCAGGCTTTATTACTGCCACAGACAGCCCGCCCGCACTCTGCCTGCCTTGCCCGCCGCGTGTGCTGCTGTTTGGCAATGCTGGGCGCTCACTGCACTGCACCTAGGGACGCAGCATTGCTGGCGCTCGCCACAGTTCCGCGTCAACTTGACTGCGTTTCTTGCGCACGAGTACTGCAGAGCTCATTCAAGTGGCTGCCCCCCAGACGCAGAGCCACTGCCGTCCCACACGCATACAGCATCGATCTGTCGGTGTGCCAACCATGTTCACCTGCCACATCCCCTCGTTCTGCAGTTTTCATTGAGCTGGCCAAAAACATGCTGGCGTTCATAGAGCAGCTGATCCAGCGGCACTGGTCCGAGATACAGGCGGCAGAGGTGCGCTGCCCTGTGCTGTAAAGCCGCACGATGTGTGTGTGAGATGCGCTGCGCTGTGATGCGCTGTGTCGCGCTGCGCTGCGCTGCGCTACGCTGCGCAGCATTGTAACACTGCAGGTTGTGTGGCCCAGCTGCAGATGCGGCAACATACGACACAGCCGCCACACCTGAGGGCCCTGCCGTTTGCCCCCTGCCCTGCCCCCGCCCTGCTGCAGGCCGCGGCGCAGCAGCCGGTGCTGGCGCCTCAGCCGGTGATAGCGCAGCAGCATGCGGTGGCAGCACCTCACGACATCTTGGCCATGTTCCAGCAGCAGCCGCAGCCGGGCTACCCGCCTCAGTAGCGCCCCAACGCAGCGTGGCGCATGCAGCGGCAGCAGCAGCACGGCCGTTCGCCCCATCGGAGGCCCCCTTCCTTTGAGGAAGTGCTGCCCACACATGGTCTTGTGGCGGCCATCCAACCTAACTGTCCAGCAAAGAGACTGAGTGACTGTGTGAGCTTTCAGAGTGACATTTCATGTGTGGGCCAAGGCTGTCTAGCCCTGTGAATGAATGAGGGAGGGTCAGCGGGAGCATCGAGCGCTGAGGGTCAAAGCAGAGAGGGAGGAATGGAGGGAGGGGTAGCGAACAGGTAGATGGGGGGCAGTGCTGAAGGGGTATACAGTGTGCAGGTACAGGGGCGGGGCAGCGTACATGGGGGCAGAGCTAGGGGTTCTACGTTGGGTGGAGGGTCAGGGGCAGCAGGGGTGCAAGGCGGCACACTGAAAATTCGGCAGTGGTGCAGCCTCGGTTCACCGCTTGCGATCAGGGCTACGCGTGTGCCACACGGGCAGCATAGCAGATCGCCGCTTGCACCCTGCATTTGATAGCAAGTCACCGCTTGCGCTCCGCCTTCCACTTGAACACGCCCGCCTGCCCGCCCGCCTCCTCGGGACGCAGCTTGCGCTTGCGCCCCTTGCCCATGACCTGTGGGTGGTGCAAGGGGAGAAGGGAAGGGGTGAAACGCGGGGCCAGCAGTGGGAGGGGAGTGACGTTATGGACTGATTCTTCACGAGCCACAGGCATGCATGATCGAGCGCTCCCAAGCCTCACCGACGCATGGCTGTGTCATGTGAAGCCTTAGAATCTTTTCCGCTGCAGCCGTACGCCGTACAAATGCCCGTCCTAAGCCCCCACCTGCTTGTCGTACGACATCTGCTGCGCCAGCCCGCCCAGCTTCTCCTGCCGCTGCTGCCGCTCCGCAAGCTCGCGGTATGCTGCCACCCGCTTCCTGCAGGGGCGGACCAGTGCAGCGATGGCCGAGTGAATGGACATACTAGCACAGTCTAAAGTTTGCGGTGTGCCGCTGCATGCGTCCTGCGGGCGGTGGACGGTCAGAAGGAATGGCAAGGCGCCCAAACAGGCATGCGGAACAGCTGCGACCGGCGAGCATGCACCGCATGCCAGCTCCAAGGTGGCGCAAACCCACGCCACGCTGCCTTCAGCGCAGCGCAGCACAGCACAGCGCAGGACAGCACCACACAGCGCAGCACAGCGCAGCATACCGCCCCCCTTTTGCGCTAACTTTTCCAGCCGCTTGACGGCAGCTGCGGCTGCCTCTCCAGCTGAAACCGCCTTGGCGTCCGCCAGCTGGCTGAGCCGGGGGCGGTTGAATTGCCGATCCAACAGCTCAGGAGCTGTGTCAAAGTGGGCGGCCGGGTCAAAGGCTCGGGCCTCCTCCTCGTCGTCAACAAAGACGGTGTGGCGGTTGGCTGCTGGCGCGCCTATGAGGTGCAGCGACTGCTGCAGCCTCTCAACTTTCTGTTTTGGAGCAAGAGCGGGCGGGCGGATGTGGGGTAGGTGAGTGCAGCTGCATGGCTAAGAGGACAGGACAGTGCGAAGTGCGGACATTGGAGATGAGCACAGCATGGCACCCAATAAATGCGACATGAAGGCAGCTCAGCACCTGCCAATACCAGCACCCGACCGGCACCCACCTTGGCCTCTGCTTGTGACTTGAGGGTGAGGTAGCCGGCGTCCTGGGTCTTCATCAGCCGCAGCTCATCCTGAACCCACAAAATAAAAAGGTACTGGAAGTTAGCCACATTTGCGACAATCTGACGTGGCGTCGCACGGCGGTCATGGCTTGGCGTGGCGTGGCGCTTAACGTGGCATGGGAAAGCACATGGCGTGGCATGGCGTGACATGGCATGGCATGCCATGCTAGTGCAGCATGAATGCAGCCCAACAACTGGCATGCTTCGAGGCAGTGCCTGCCCAACAACCAACCGCTCCCAGCAAGCCACCAACCAGCCAGTGCAGCATCGCACCTGGCTGCACTATTTTGTCTCCGTGCTGCACGTGACCTGACACAGCGCAGCACAGCACGGCACAGCACGGCACAGCACGCACCTGGCTGTACTTGTTGGCCTCCGTGCTGCGCGCGACGTGCACGCCGTCCGCGGTGCGCGCCTTCTCCATGGCGAAATAAAACTCATCCGGGTTGCGCTCCTCCGCTTTGCGCCGCAGTTGCTGCAGAAATGCAGTAGGAAGGGCGGCGGCGGGTGAGACGGGCCCAGGGGCGGCAGCAGCGGAGCAGGAGCGGGGCAGGGCCATGAGGTGAGACGGGCTTCAGGACCGGCGGCGGCGGCGGCAGCAGCATAGCGGCGGCAGCAGCATTGCGGCGGCGGCAGCGGCAGCTGCAGCAGCAAGTCGAGCAATGTGTGGCTTCAGCGCCAGTCAGGACAGGCGCAGGGCCAGCAAACGCCAGGTTGCTGATCTAAGGAAGGATCTAAGGGAAGTCTGCTGCAGCCGGCTGGCGGTTCAAAGGCGGCGCGGCAGCGGCAGCGGCAGTAGCGGCAGCACCCAAGCTTTTCACCTTGATCGTGGCTTCCTTCTTGTGGAAGTCCTTGGCACGCTGCAGGTAATCCTTCTTCTTCTCCAGCAAGCCAAACCGGCGGCGCGCCGCGCTGCAGCAGTACGCAAAGCAAGAGGCCGACGTGAGTGAGGCGGCGGCAGGCGGCGACGGCGGCTGGCGGCGGCGCCAAGCAGCTGGTGAGCGCTGTGCGCTTGCATGCGTGTCGAGGGCTATGAGAAGGAGCCGGAGAATTATCTAAAGCCCTCCAGGACCCCGCCAATAGCCTCCAGACCCAAAGCCGGAACTCACGGCTGCGCACGCTCGGCGTGCTCCTTTCGCTTGGCCGCATCCTTGAGTCCCATGGTGCTGCGGGGCTAGCCCACAAGCGGGAGGTCCGACTGCAGTGCGAGAGCAGCAGTCGACTTTGTGGCGGCGCGGTGGAGGGCCTTCGGGGCACACTGAGTTATGATTCACAATGCAGTGTATATGTAAGTTGCATCCAGGCAACGCAACCACCGTTATGGTGCCGAGCAACTCGTCCCATGCAACGCTACCCAATGCCGCATGCCCCAGCGATAACGGCCGCAGCGGGGGCCGCGATGGGAAGATCGTGGCCTGCCAGACAGCATCGCACACCCCGGGGAGCTGCAGCAGGCCAGCCATGCAGCGCTGCACAGCCTCGCGCAGCGTGAGCGTGGGCAGGCCCCGCGTGGCCCTGCAGCAGCAGCCTAGGCGGACACAGCGGCCGCAATGTACCAGGTCCCAGCACCTGGTCGTGGCGGCAGCGGGCCAGGACGCCGAGCAGCCCGAGCAGCCCAGCAGCAGCGGCAGCGCCCCTGAGTGGCAGCAGCAAGCGGCCAGCGTGCTGCTGGCAGCAGCGCCACTGCCGCTGGCCCTGTGCCTAGACGGCGGCAGCGGCGGCGGCGCCCGCAGCGGCGGCGGCGGCGGTGGCGGCGGCGGCGGCGGCGCGCCCAACGAGGTCTTTGCGATAGCAGAGGGCAGCGAGGGTGAGTTTGGAGGAGGGTGGCAACCTAGGAGGGCATGCAGCATGCATGCGGCAGCCAGCTAGGCATGCTTCGCTCCCGGGAAAGCCTGGCTGCGCTGGCAGGCAGCCGTCCGACATGCATGCAGCATAGAATGCGCCGGCAGGACAAGGTTGGCGGGTTGATGAATCATCGGATGCCGCATCTCACACGCTGCCTGGATTTGCCAGCATGTCTCACCTGTGCTGCTGTGTTGCATCATCTCTGTGCCTGCAGACGAGGAGGAGGAAGAGGAGGAGGAGGGTGAGGAGGAGAGCGAAGACGAGGACGCATCTGAGGAGGAGGGCGAGGAGGGTGAGAGGACAGGAGTTTGCTACCCCTAGCCACTGCTTGCCTGCTCTGTCTTGCACTCTGTGCTGCTGTGGGTGTTGCTCGTTTGTGTGCCGCCGCGCCTCTGGCCCGGGTACGGGCTGCTGCATCAGCTGTGTATTCTGCTGTGTATGCTGGCTGCCGGCTTACGTGCCTGTTGCTGCTGCTGCTACACAGCTGCCTGTGCCTTCACAGTTGCTTGCTGCACTGCTACATCAATGAGTGGGGTGAGGACAACCATTCACCACAGACCTGTTCCGAGGGGGCCAGGTGGCCCCCGCTGGTGACACACTGAATCATGCACCACTCTGACCACTCGGCAGCACACCACCGTGCACTATGCACTGGCTGCATCCCTAGCCACTTGGGGCACATGCTGGACAAGCGCCTTACTTCTTACCACGGCGCTGCAGCTTACGCGGCGCCGGCGGAGCGATTCGCTGCCTGCCAAATGTGCACCTGCTCACACGCATTGCTGCTCATTGTGCTCACATCGACGCGCTGCCTCACTCGCTGCCCGCCAACCTAATTCCAACCTGCCGCAGGCGAGGAGGAGGTGGCCGCAGCGGTGGGCCCCGATGGCTCCTTCTTCTGCACAGAGATCCGCGCGGAGGGCCTGCCCGTGGGGGAGGGCATCCCCTCTGAGGAGGACCTCTTCGCCGCCCTCAACTGCCAGAAGGGTGGGTCAGGGACTAGGCCAGAAGGGGATGTATTGGGTGTATTTTTGCTCGCAACTGCCCGTGGGGGAGGGCATCCCTTCGGAGAAGGACCTCTTTGCTGCCCTCAACTGCCAGAAGGGTGGGCTGCCAGGGACTGCAGGCCGGTAGTTGCATGGCAGTGCTCGCGCTGGCTGTGCCGCAGCTGCTGTCCCGGCCAGCTGTTGCTGCATCGGAGCGCCTGAGGGCATCGAGAACAGCCGCCAGGAGCTGAGCGAGGACATCAAGCAGCAATACAATATGGCCTTCTCTTATCTAAAGCTGCAAACCATTTTTTTCTGTGCAGGCTTTGCGTGCACGCGGCAGGAGCTGTCCGAGGACATCAAGCAGCTGTACCAGACGGGGCTGTTTGAGAGCGTGAACGCGCGCGTGCTGCCGCAGAAGAAGGGCAAGTTCAAGGTGAGAGAATGCATGGAGAGCTTAGCAAGTGTTACTTTGCAGATTTTGACTATCATTGTGCCGTGCCGCCGCAGAAGAAGGGCACGTTCAAGGTAAGAGCACAGATTAGAGAGGGAGCCAAGCGTTACTTGCAGGCTAACACGGCCTCTGCCACTGACCACATGTGTGATGTGCTGGGAGGGCCATGCCAGGCCGTGGCAGAAGGAAAGAACAGTCTTCCCAACTTTGATGTAACTGTTCCATTTCATGGCGACATGTGCAGGTGGTGTTTGACTTTGTGGAGAAGCGCTACCCCGAGATTGTGTCCTTCAACGTGGAGGGCGCTAAGGTGCTGCCCCCCGCGGTGGTCAAGGAGGTGAGACAGGCTGCGACTGTGGAGATATTGCTTATAGTTTTTGGCAGCATACCGTTCCGCACGGGGGGCGCCAAGGTGCTGCCCCCCGCGGTGGTCAAGGAGGTGCGTCCATCGTGTATGTGCATGGCTGATTTCCTGGTGTGAAAAGGAGTATTGAGTGGGGGCCAAGGTGCTGCCCCCCGCGGTGGTCAAGGAGGTGAGACAGGCCGGGAAATGTGTGGAAATATTGCTTACGTTTGGCATCAATCATTCAAAACACAGCAGGCTGCTTCCGCAGCGGCAGGGCGCCAAGATGGTTGTTGACAGTAACAGTAGCTCATGCGCCAACTATCACTCCTTTGTTCCTCCCCGTCTTCTCCCGCAGGTCCAGGAGAAGCTGCAGCAGTACCAGGGCCAGCCCTTCACCATGCAGACCATGGCTGTGATCAAAAACCTGATCGAGGGCTGGTGAGCTGCCCTTTTTCGCTGACCAGACACACCTTTTGGATACATTAGAATGTGCTGCGGTGGGGCTGTGGGATCAACAACCTCATCGAGGGCTGGGGAACGGCAGCTGCTCCTGCTTTGGTTCTGGGACTGTGTCCTTTCTAGAGAGTGGTTGAGCCTCTTCTTGACACTCCGAGCCGCTGCCGCTGATCCTCCCTTTCACCGGCAGGTACACGCAGCGCGGTTTTGGCTTGTCCTACATCTCCCACTTCACCGGCATGCCCACCGGCGACGTGGTGGCGCACATTGTTGAGGGGCGCACGCACCGCGTGTCTGTGGTGAGTTGAAACGCGTGATGCGCAGATGATAGCTGGTTGCTGGAGTGCGGTGGCGCACATTGTGGAGGGGCGCACGCACCGCGTGTCTGTGGTGAGTCCAAGTGACAGCAGAGTTATGTTGTGAAAGCTGCAAGGCGGGGTTGCGCACATTGTGAGGGGCACGCTCACATATCTGTGGTCTACACACAACAGTGCAAAGCGGCTGTCATCATCAGAGGGCCACCAAGCAGCCCTCGCATCAGTTTTCCCATGCACACTTCTCAAGCTCCATACGCACCCCCTGGGCCGCAGGTGCACATGGACGCGGAGGGCAACCCCACCAAGCAGCCCGGCAAGGTCTCCTCCGCTTTCATCCTCAAGCACTGCCCCGTGGAGGTGCGGCTGTTGCAACTTTCCAACACCAAACACAGGGGATTGGTTGTTTGGCCATTGGTTGTTTAGCCTGTACTTGTTTCATCCTCACTGGGAGGTGCGACTGTCGCATTTTTGGGGCAGGATTGGACTGCTTGGTTGCCTTGGATGAACGTTAGTTTATCCTCAAGCAATGCCCTGTGGGACAGGAATGCCTGCGCGCTGCACAAGGCCGCAGCGCGTTGCTTGCAAGTCGGCAGCCCCTCCCCCCTTGCACTCTTGCAATCAGTGCGCTGACAATGCAACACTGCCATCCCTTTGTGTGCAGGTGGGCACGCTGTACAGCATGGCGGACGGGCGCAAGACGCTGCAGAACGTGTTTGCCCTGGACCTGTTCGACAACGTGCAGGTGAGCACAACTGCTGGTTTGCTTTGGTTCTTTTTTGAAAGCCGACCTGACAGCTGTGTCATCTGTTCCCGCGTGTTTGTGTGTTCAATGGGGTGGCAGGGCTTTTGGGAGTGTGGAGGCGGGTGGTCGTCTGCAGCGACAGAGCAAGGCAAGCTTGCAGGTAGTGGCAGGCGGCAACACTCGCCCCAACACCTGCTCAGTCGCCCTGCGGTGGCTGCTCACTCACCCACCCACCCACGCCCTGCCTCCCCCCTTCTGCAGATCCTGCCGCGCCAGAACGAGAAGGACCCGTCCCGCGTGGACGTGGAGGTGCTGGTTCGGGAGAAGCCCATGCAGACGGCTGACGTGGAGGCGGAGTGGAGCATCGCCCCTGGTGCGCAGCAGAATGCGTAACAGTACTTGCTCTTTGGTTCATGAAGTCTGAAGTTGGCCTGGTTGCCATGCTTGCCAATGCCCGCAATTCCTGTGTTTTGGACCCTGCAGGCGACAGCGGCAGGCCGGGCACTGTGAGCCTGGTGCCAGCACCCACACCAACCTGCCTAGTTATGTGATTGTGTATTCCTTGTGCCGCTGTTATCTTCCCTGCAGGCGACAGCGGCAAGCCGGGCATTGTGAGCCTGGTGCCCGGCGGCACCATCACGTACGAGAACCGCAACCTGTTTGGCAAGGTGGGTGTGCTGCTGTTGGCGCACGAACATGGTGTGGATTAGCAGCAGCAGCAACAAAAGCAGGGGAAACAATGGTACTGTGTGCTGTGAAGCTCCTCTGCCCAGCATTGCCCGCATATCTGGCAGCTCGCCGTCGGCTGCCCACACTCCGTGCATCCCCTTGGTTTTGCTTCAACTTCCTGTTCAATCTTTTCTGCAGGCCGCGTCCGTGGCCGCCTCGGTCAACACCAAGAACTTCCTGCAACCCGCCGAGGACCTGTCCTTCCGCGTCACCTACAGCCAGGTTGGTTCATTTGTATCTTTGCAGCGCCTACTGTGCCTGGGCGGCCCCAAGCGGGTTGTGCACTCATAACTTGGTTTATTTCCGTACCTGCTTTCCGCAGCCCTTCCTGTACGGCCTGGACGACCCCAAGCGCACCCGCCTCAACGCCCAGCTCTTCAACGGCCGCAAAATCTGCGGCGTCTTCACCCCCGGTCAGTGTCTGTGGGTGTCTGTCGCTCCTGGTTTGTTGCCCTGCCTTTGCACAACTGCTACAATTGGTGCACTGAGAGTGAACATTCGAGCCTGGTTGATTCTATGGCGTGCAGGCCCCGGCGGCGAGGAGGTGCCCGCGGTGTGGGTTGACCGTACCGGCATGAAGGTCGGCATCACGGAGCAGTACAGCCGGCAGTCCAAGGGCACGCTCGCGCTGGTGGCGCAGGTGGGGAGGGGAATTATGTCGAAACAAAATGGGCAGGAAACAGGTTGATGCTTCATTTGGTGGGCGGTACAGCCGGCAGTCCAAGGGCACGCTCGCGCTGGTGGCACAGGCAAGCAAGGCCGCAACATAGGGCAGTCGAGCTAGTGGGTCTGCTCTGCTTCGAGGTCACAGGGCCACGTCAGCTGTGTTTGGAAGCCTGCATCTTGTGCCAACCAGCCCAGCCCCTTGCCTGCCGCCGCCACATGCTGGGTTCCCGTGTTGCGCATCTGCTGCACTGCCAGGTTGCATTTACAGGTTGCAAACACCTTGTTGCATTTCATGGCCGCAGGAGATTACCACGCGCGACGAGACAGGCGCCCCCTGCCTGTTGCATTCGTGTGTTGCCATGTTGCACTCACGCCTTGCCGTGCTGCAATCATTCACCTGCTGCAGGAGATCACCACTCGCGATCAGACGGACACCCCCTGCCTGTTGCATTCACGCCTTTTCACGTTGCATTCACACAGTGCAAGTTGCCACGTTGCGTTTTATGGCCGCAGGAGATCACCACTCGTGACGAGACGGGCGCCCCCTGTGCCCGCGGCATGCGCACCACTCCCTTTGGACAGTACGTGGCTGATGGCCCGCCCACCTGCCTGTCGGGTGAGCACCAAATGCAAGGCTCAATTTGCGGTTGTACTTTGCTTTGGTGAGCCTCTCTGGGTCAGCAGCAACTGCGAGGCACCCCCGATCCGAGACGAAACAGCCTGGACTTCATTGGTGTCTGCTTCCCAGCGCCGTGCTGCTTCCTTGTGCCTGATGCTGGTGACATCTTTTTCCCAACACGTACATTTATGGCCCTGCCCAGAGGCGGTGTGGACCGCGTGGTGTCTGCCCAGGCGTCCCTCTGCTGCTGTCCTGAACCCTGCTGCAGCTGACTTCCTCGTTCATTCTTGTTTGCAATCACCTGCAGCGTGGTCTCTGCCCAGGCGGCCTCACCTGTTC
>VFQQ010002236.1_pt1 | contig 22745 bp, 24 predicted proteins | sample 3512341 | NCBI WGS metagenome assembly VFQQ01 (sample SAMN10412373, study PRJNA504923) | tailings metagenome | isolation source: Relicate 2 Philex TSF1 revegetated site | place: Philippines: Tuba, Benguet | collected 2017-08-29 | reverse complement strand
GGCGGCGACGAAGGCCCTCGGACTGGCGCCGGCCCGAGCGTCCCGCTCGAACCTCGTCCCCTCGCCGCAAGGTCGCCGGCCGAGCGCCCTCCCCATGCGATGGGATGGCTTGAGTATGGGCCGGGTTTCGAGGACGGGGACAAGTCGCCGTCTATCCCCGCATTTTCATCCGGAAAGCCCAACGAAATCAGCGAAGGGTGGCGCGGCTGTCCCGTGCGTGGTTCGAGACGCCGGGCCGAGGCCCGGCTCCTCACCATGACGCATTCAGCAAGGCGTCGTCCTGAGGAGCGATCCCTCAGGCTCGCATCTCGAAGGACGCAGGATCGGTCCGCGCCGCTAGCCGGCCGGCGGAGCCGCCGCGCAAAGCGCGAAGAAGGCGATGACGGCCGCCCGCTCGGCCTCGTCGCGGGCGTCCAGGGCGCGGCCGTCGACGGCCAGCCGGCCACTGTGGGCGAAGGCGGCGAGCACGGGATCGCGCGCCGGAACCTCGGCCTCCGCCGAGGGGGGCGAAAACTCGCCCTCCGGCCGGAGGCGCGCCGGCCATTCGGCGCCGGCCTTGCCGGACCGCACGGAAATGACGCCGGCCTTCCGGTCGCCCGACACCGGATAATCGACGCGGACGCGACCGCCGCCCGGCCTGCAGGTCATGCCGATGACGAGATTGTCCGACTCTTCGGGCGCGAGGCTCAGCGTCGCCTGCGTCGGCAGCAGCTCCGCGCTCCAGACACCATCAACGCCGCGCCCGCTCGGCGGCGCCGCCCCGCATGCGGCCAGCGCGAGCACCAGACTCAGGCCGGCCCCTTTCGCCGGCGCCCCGCAAACTCTGATCATCGGATTCCCCCCCTCGATCGCCATTCCGCCCCTGACCATCGCCGCCGCAAGGTCCGGCCTTTCCATCAAGCAATGAGGGCGTCCGCATTCCTGCGGACGCCCTCCCCGTTTCGACCTGGAACCCCGCCGCTACAGCGGGATGTTGTCGTGCTTCTTCCAGGGGTTGTCCAACTCCTTGCCGCGCAGGCTCTTCAGCGCGCGGGCGATGCGGCGGCGGGTGCCGTGCGGCATGATCACGTCGTCGATATAGCCGCGGCTGGCGGCCACGAACGGGTTGGCGAAGCGCTCCTTGTACTCGGCCTCGCGAGCGGCCAGAGCCTCGGGGTCCTTGGCCTCGGCGCGGAAGATGATCTCCACCGCCCCCTTGGCGCCCATGACCGCGATCTCGGCGGTCGGCCAGGCGTAGTTGACGTCGCCGCGCAGGTGTTTGGAGCTCATGACGTCATAGGCGCCGCCGTAGGCCTTGCGGGTGATGACGGTGATCTTGGGCACGGTGGCCTCGGCGTAGGCGAACAGCAGCTTGGCGCCGTGCTTGATGAGGCCGCCGTACTCCTGCTTCGTCCCCGGCATGAAGCCCGGGACGTCGACGAAGGTCACCAGCGGGATGTTGAAGGCGTCGCAGAAACGCACGAAGCGCGCGGCCTTGCGGCTGGAGTCGATGTCCAGCACCCCGGCCAGCACCTGCGGCTGGTTGGCGACCACGCCGACGGTCTCGCCGTCGATCCGGCCGAAGCCGCAGATGATGTTCTTGGCCCACTCCGAGGAGATCTCGAAGAAGTCCGCCTCGTCCACGACCTTCAGGATCAGCTCCTTCATGTCATAGGGCTTGTTCGGATTGGCCGGGACCAGGGTGTCGAGGCTGCGCTCGTCGCGCGAGGCGTCGTCGAAGCTCTCGCGGATCGGCGAGCGCTCGCGGTTCGAGGACGGCAGGAAGTCGACCAGGCGGCGGACCTGGGTCATCGCCTCCAGGTCGTTCTCGAAGGCGCCCTCGGCCACGCCCGACTTGGCGGCGTGGACCTTGGCCCCGCCCAGTTCCTCGGCGGTGACGATCTCGTTGGTGACGGTCTTCACGACGTCCGGGCCGGTCACGAACATGTAGCTCGTGTCCTTCACCATGAAGATGAAGTCGGTCATGGCCGGCGAATAGACGTCGCCGCCGGCGCAGGGGCCCATGATCACGCTGATCTGCGGCACCACGCCCGAGGCCAGCACATTCTCGAGGAAGATGTCGGCGTAGCCGGCCAGGCTGTCGACGCCCTCCTGGATACGGGCGCCGCCGGCGTCGAACAGGCCGATGATCGGCGCCCCGACCTTCATGGCCTGGCGCTGGATCTTCACGATCTTCTGGGCGTGGGCGTTGCTCAGCGAGCCGCCGAACACCGTGAAGTCCTTCGAGAAGACGTAGACCACCTTGCCGTTGATCGTGCCCCAGCCGGTGACGACGCCGTCGCCGGGGACGCGCTGGTCCTGCATACCGAAGTCGTGGCTGCGGTGCTCGACGAACATGTCGAACTCCTCGAAGGAGCCCTCGTCGAGAAGCAGGTCGATGCGCTCGCGCGCCGTCAGCTTGCCCTTGGCGTGCTGGCTGGCGATGCGCTTCTCGCCGCCGCCGGCCCGCGCCGCCTCACGCCGCTTCTCGAGCTCTTCCAGGATATGCTGCACGCCGGGGTCCCCTTCATAAAGCTGGGCACGGGTTAATGCCGTGACGGGGGCGTGACAAGGAAAAGAACGCCGCCGCGACGGCCGATCGCGCCTCACCTAGCGGCAGGTTTTCCCTGCGTAAGCAGCGGGTTGCACCCTACCACGGCGGGCCCGCCGGCCCGGCCGGCCGCTGCAGCTCGGCGACATGGGCGGCGATCGCCACGAACGGGAACGGCCGCCGTTGGTTGGGATCGGTCATCCCGCTCTCACTTTCCACGTTGGAAAACGATGACGACTTTCCATATCGTCAAGTCGTGATTTTCCAGATTGGAAAGTCAGCGCAGCGCCTTGAACCAGCGCTCCAGCAGGACCGCCTCGGCCAGGCGGGCGGCGGTGCGGTCGGCGGCCTCGTAGTCGACGCCCCAGCGCTCCTCCTGCCAGGCCTCGTCCAGGCGGGCGAGATCGTGGGCCTCCTGCCCCGTGATCTCGCCGCGCTGCAGGGCCAGAGCGATGACGGCCGAGCCGAACAGGGCGGTGGCGTGGGCCAGGGCGGTCAGGCCGAAATCGTCGAGCGACAGCGCCAAGGTCCGCGCCCGGTCCAGCGCCCCCGAGGCCTGGGGCCGGTGCAGCACGCCCTCGGCCCGCTCCAGCTTCAGGCCCAGCGCGCTCTCGGCCCAGGCCAGCAGCGCGCCCCAGCGGGCCTCCTGCTCGGCGATCAGCCCGGCGGGATGTTCGGCGAAGTAGCAGATCAGGTCGGAGCCGGCGTAGCGGACCACCTCCTCGGCGACGTCCTCGCGGGCCTGGGAGACGCGGTCGAGGGCCGTTGCGGCCATCCGCATCGCCGGCATGCGGGCGACGTCGATCTCGTCGGCCTGGGCGTCCCAATCCTCGGCGACCAGGGCGGCCAGGCCTTCCGACGGCAGGACCAGCCGCTCGCCGGCCGGGGTCTTGGGCGCCCGCCCGTCGAGCAACGGCGCGAAGCCGCCCTCGAGCGGCCCGACCGTGACCGCCTTGTAGAATCGCTTCGGTCGCTGAACGCCGGCGCCGCTGTCGCTCACCGCAAAACCTCTTGAGAAAGCCGGAGTTTAGGCCGGAACCGCCGCCGAGGCGACGGTTCCGCTGGTCCGGGCCTCAGTGCGCCAGACGGCCTGTCCTGGCAACCCGCGGGTTTCCGCCGTGTTGCGATGGTGAAAACCGAACGCCGCACAACCGTGTTCTACTCCGGCGACGCCATGAGGAGACGTGCGTGACCGCCAACCCCGACCTCGCCGCCGCCATCGCCGTGACCCGGTTCGGCCTGGGCGCCCGCCCGGGCGAACTGGTCGTCGTCGCGCGCGACCCGAAAGGCTGGCTGCGCGACCAGATCCGCCGCGGGGGCGCCGACCAGCCCGCCGGGCCCGCCGCCTCGACCGCCGAACGCCTGGCCGGCTTCCGCGAGTACCAGATGGACCGTCGCGAAGCTCGGCAGGGTGATCGCAAGGGCGGCGACGACAACGACGGGAAGAAGGAAGATCGCGATCCGGTCCGCATCGCCGCCCGCATGATCCGCGAGGGGCCGGCCGAGGACTTCCTGGCCCGGGCCCGGCTGGCCGCGACGACTCCCGCCGGCTTCCGCGAGCGCTGGGCGCTGTTCTGGGCCAACCACTTCACCGTCTCGGGCGTGAAGCTGGTCACCGCGACGGTGGCCGGACCGTTCGAGCAGGAAGCGATCCGGCCGCATGTGTTCGGGCGGTTCGAGGACCTGCTGGTCGCCTCCTCCAGCCACCCGGCCATGCTGCTGTACCTGGACCAGGCCCAGTCGATCGGCCCGGACAGCCGTGCGGCCGACCGGCGGCGCCGCGCCGCCGGACTGAACGAGAACCTGGCCCGCGAGATCCTGGAGCTGCACACCGTCGGCGTCGACGGCGGCTACAGCCAGGCCGACGTCACCGAGTTCGCCCGCGCCCTGACCGGCTGGAGCGTCGGGGGCCTGCGCGAACCGGGCGACCGCCAGGGCCGCTTCCTGTTCCGCCCGCAGGCGCACGAGCCGGGCGCGCGGACCGTGATGGGCAAGGCCTATCGCGACGGCGGCGTCGACCAGGGCCGCGCGGTGCTGGTCGACCTCGCCGCCCGCCCGGCCACGGCGCGTCACCTGTCCGACAAGCTCGCCCGTCATTTCGTCGCCGACGATCCGCCGCCCGGTCTGGTCCAGCAGCTGGAGGCGGCCTGGACCCGGACCGGCGGCGACCTGTCGGCCGTGGCCGCCGCCCTGATCGAGGCGCCGGAGGCCTGGAGCCCCGCCCCCGCCAAGCTGAAGACCCCTTACGAGTTCCTGGTCAGCGGCTATCGCGCCATCGGCGCCCGGCCCGGCGCGATCCAGCAGATCGCTCCGACGCTGAACGGCTTGGGCCAGCGCGCCTTCTCGCCGCCCTCGCCCAAGGGCTGGTCGGACGAGGCCGCCGCCTGGGCCGCGCCCGACGCCATCGTCAAGCGGCTGGCCTGGGCCGAGGCCTTCGCCGCCCGCACCGCCCGCGGCCTGGACACCGACGCCGTCGCCGCCGACGCGCTCGGCGCCCGGCTCACCGCTCCCGTCCGCACCGCCGTCGCCCGCGCCGAGTCGCGGGAGGAGGCCCTGGCCGTCCTGCTGATGAGCCCGGAGTTCCAGCGCCGATGACCGCTCTCGTCTCCCCTAGCCGCCGCGCCCTGTTCGCCGTCGGCGCCGGTTTCGGCGTCTCCCTGGGTTTCATGGGCCGCGCGCTCGCCGCCGACGGGCTCGGCCGCAAGAAGCTGGTCGTGATCGTCGCCCGCGGGGCGATGGACGGCCTCTCCGCCGCGCCGCCGGTCGGCGATCCCGACTATGCGGGCCTGCGCGGCCGCATCGCCATCCCGGCCGAGGCGGCGCTGAAGCTCGACGGCACCTTCGGCCTGCATCCCGCCCTCGCCGGCATCCACGGCCTGGCGCAGAAGGGCCAGGCGCGGATCGCCCCGGCCGTGGCCAGTCCCGACCGCGCCCGCTCGCACTTCGAGGCCCAGGACGTGCTCGAGAGCGGCGCGGCCGCCGCCTACGGGACCAGCTCCGGCTTCCTCAATCGGACGCTGGAGGCCATGGGCGGCCGGCGGATCGAGGCCCTGTCGGTCGGGACGACGGCGCCGCTGATCCTGCGCGGCAAGGTCCAGACGGCGTCCTGGTCGCCCGGCCGCGAGAGCGACGGCAATCCACGCCTGCCGGCTATCCTGGGCGATCTCTACGCCGGCGATCCGCTGCTCGGTCCTGCCCTGGCCCAGGGCCTGGAGACCGAGGCCATGGTCGCCTTGGCCCGCAAGGACGCCGCGGCGCCCGCCGCCGCCATGAATCCGGCCGCGAACGGCGGCGGGCTGCAGGCGCTGGCCCGCCAGGGGCGCGCCGCCGCGGAGGGCGTGGGCCGCACCACGGCGGGCCTGATGCGCCGTCCGGACGGACCGCAGGTCGTGGCCCTGTCGATCGACGGCTGGGACACCCATGCGAACCAGGGCGCCGTCGAGGGTCAGCTGGCCAATCGCCTCTCCTACCTGGACGCCCTGGTCATGGGGCTGCACGACGGCCTGGGCGAGACCTGGAAGGACACGATCGTCGTCACGGCGACCGAGTTCGGCCGCACCGCGCGGGTCAACGGCACCGGCGGCACTGATCACGGCACCGGCTCTACGGCCTTCGTGCTGGGCGGCGCGCTCAAGCCGGGCGGCGTCATCGGCGACTGGCCGACCCTGAAGCCGGCGGCGCTGTTCGAGGGCCGCGACACCCGGCCGACCCTGGACCTGCGCGGCCTGTTCAAGGGCGTGCTGGCCGACCACCTGGGCCTCGACCGCCGGGCGCTGGATGCGACGGTGTTCCCGGACAGCGCCGGCGTGGCGGCGGCGACCGGGATCGCATAGCGCCGTGCGCCGACTTGGGGATCCTGGCCTCTACCGCCGTCCCTTGCCGCCGGCGCGGGGCTTGCGGCCGAAGGGTTCCGGGTCGGCTTCATGCTCGTCGAAACCGAAACGACGGAAGCCCTCCTTCATCTCCTTGCTGAGCGGGGCTTCCACCACGATCATGCCGGCCGACGGATGCGGGATGACCAGCCGACGGGCGTGAAGCTGGAGCTGTAGATCCTCTGAAAGATCGGCGCTTTTCTCGTTCTTGTACTTGGGATCGCCGAGGATCGGATGGCCGATGGCCAGCATGTGGGCGCGCAACTGGTGGGTGCGGCCGGTGTGCGGGCGCAGGGCCACCCAGGACAGGCGAGGTCCGGCCCGGCTGACGGTGACGTACTCGGTCTCGGCCGCCTCGGCCTTGGGATCCTTCGGATCGACCGGCACGACCATCTCGCGGTCGTTGATGCCCTTCTTGGCCAGCGGAGCGTCGATCCAGCCGTCCTGCGGCGTCGGGTTGCCCACCACCAGCGCCCAGTAGGTCTTCTGCGCCTTGCGGCGGGCGAAGGCGCCCGACAGCCTCGCCGCGGCCCCGGGGGTTTTGCCCAGCACCAGCACGCCGGAAGTGTCGCGGTCCAGGCGGTGGACCAGGCGCGGACGCTCCAGCCCCTCGCCCCAGGCCGACAGCAGTCGGTCGACGTGCTGGGTGGTCTTGGTGCCCCCCTGCACGGCCAGGCCGGCCGGCTTGTTCAGCACCAGCACCTCCTCGTCTTCGTAGAGCACCAGCGAACGGGCGTAGGCGGCGTCGCGCGAGGAGATGGCCTTCTTCTCGGACGGGTCCGGCGCGTCCGGCAGCGGCGGGACGCGGACCTGCGAGCCGGCCGACAGGCGGCTGTCGGCCTTGGCGCGGGCGCCGTCGACGCGGATCTGGCCGCTGCGGGCCAGCTTCTGGATCTGGACCTGGGTCAGATGGGGCCAGCGGCGGCGGAACCAGCGGTCCAGCCGGACTCCGTCCTCGCCGGCGTCCACGTACAGGGTTTTGACTTCCCGCGTGCTCATGCCGCCAGGACCTTTCGTATCAGGAACATGCCGGCGAACAGCGCGCCCACCGACAGGACGACCGACAGCGCCGAATAACCGAACGCCGAGGCCCACTGCTTGCGCTCGATCATCAGGGCCGTCTCCAGCGAGAAGGCCGAGAAGGTCGTGAAGCCGCCCAGCACCCCGACGCCCAGCAGGACGCGCCAGCGCTCCTGGTCGTCCCCGCCGGGCAGGGCCAGGACGGCGACCAGCACGCCCATGGCCAGGCCGCCGAGCAGATTGACGATCAGCGTGCCCCAGGGCCAGCCGGGCCCGAACAGGCGCATCGACTGGACCCCGACGAGGTAGCGGGCCACCGCGCCCGCCCCGCCGCCCAGGGCCACGAGAAGCAGTTTGTCCATGGGCCCTTATGCGACGAGCCGCCGCCGGAATCCATGACGCAGGCGGAAAGTCAGGCGTCGGCGCGCCAGATCACCGGCGGGGCGGCGCGGGAGTCCTTCGCCGGAACGGTCGCCGGATGGCCCAGGGTGAACACCGCGAAGGCCCGGTGCGTCTCGGGCAGGCCCAGTTCGGCCCGCACCTTGGCGTCGCCCAGCCACAGCATCGGCGAGCCCACCCAGCAGGTTCCCAGGCTGCGGGCGTGGGCCGAGATCATCAGGTTCTGGCCGGCCCGGCAGCATTCGGCGGCGGCCTGGGAGTTGTCGGCCCGGGCGGCGATCACGACCACCGTCGGTGCGTTGAAGAACACCGAGAAGTCGGGCCGCTCGGCCCAGTCGTAGCCGGGGCCCGGCGGGCGGTTGGCCGCGGCGAAGGCCTTCGCCCTCGCGCCGTAGCCGGCGATGCGCTCGGCGCCCGCGACGACCAGGAAGGTCCAGGGCTCGACGCCGCTGACCGGGGTCGACGGCGCCTGGACCGCGTCCAGGATCACCGCCTCGACGAGGGCCCGCTCGACCGGCCGGGGCTGATAGTCCCGGACGGAGCGGCGCCCGTGCAGGGCCTCGATGGCGTCCATCCGCGCCTCCTCCCGATCTGCAGGCTAGCGCATCCCGCCCCCTGCCGCGACACCAGGCCGCCATGCCGGAGACGCCTGTTTCAACACCCCGTTAAGCCGTCGCGGCTCAGAATGAGGAACCCCCTGGTTTCCCTGCGTTTGTTCCCGTCCATGAGTCGAGCCGCCGACCCCCGCCTCAGCGCCGCCGACGTCGCCGCCGTCCTCGACCGGTTCGGCGGGCACGATCTGCTGGCGCGCGGCTCGGTGACGGTGATCAGCCTGGCGGCCATCCGCGACCGAACCGGCGACCGCTGGCCGCGCAAGCGCGCCGACGTCTGGGCCTATGTCGAGCGGCGGCTGGACGAGCACCTGACCTTCCAGGACCTGGCCCAGCGCATCGGCGAGACCGACTACCTGATCGCCATGACCAGCGAGGACGGCCTGGCCGCCCAGGCGGTCGCCCTCAAGGTGCTGGAAGAGGTGCTGATGCACTTCCTCGGCGAGGCCAACCCGCGCGACCTCAAGGTGACCATGGTCGCCGACCTGCGCGGCGACGAGGTGCTGTGCACGCCGCTGGACCCGCTGGCCCTGCGTCGCAGCCGCCCCGCCCCGCGGCCCGCGCCGACGCCTCCGGCCGCGGCGAAGCCCGCGCCGCCGGCCGTCGACCCGATCGAGGAGAAGCGGCGCAATCCGTACGTCTTCCGCACCGGCTCCGGCCTGTCGCTGCGCATCGACTTCGCGGTGGAGGCCCTGGTCAGCCTGCGCCACGGCGTGCCCGCCGCCCTGCGCATCGAGCCGACGGTGACCGAGACCCGCACCGGCCGGGTGATCCCCGCCCGCGCCTTCGCCCGGCTGTCGGACGCCGACCTGGCGACCATCGACCAGGCGACGCTGGACTACGCCGCCCTCTATCTGCCGACCGTGGAGGGCGCCAACGCCCGAGCCATGATCGCCCCGGTGTCGTTCCGCACCATGGCCGCCAGCAAGGGCCGCCAGGCGCTGATGGCGACCGCGCCGCACGAGCTGCTGAAGGCCCGGCTGGTCATCGAGCTGGTCGACGCCGGCGACGGCGCCCCGGCCGGGCGGCTGATCGAGGTCACCGGCCTGCTGCGCACCGTCTGCCGCGGCGTGTTCGCCCGGGTCCAGCCCGGCCCCGGCGACATCAGTCACCTGCGCGGGGCGCGGTTGATCGGCGTGACCCTGGACGCCGGCGATCTGCCCGCCGACGAAAGCCGCCAGGCCGCCCAGATGCTCGACTTCGGCAAACAGGCCCGCGGCCTGGCCCCGACCCTGGCGGTGCAGGGCCTGGGCGCGGCGGTGATGTTCGACGTGGCCAGGACCGCCGGCCTGACCCATGCGGCGCTCCGGGCGGCCCCGGTGACGGCCGCGACCCCGGCCCTGGCGTCCTAGCGCCGCTCCCCGCGGCCCACCACCCGCACGATGTCGCGCGCGTCGTAGACGTCGCCGTCCGCCGGCTTGGCGCCCTTGCCGGCCAGGACCTCGATCGAACGGGAATAGGACGGCCCGCCCGACAGGTCGAAGCTGGTGCCGATGCCGATCCCGACCGAGGAGCCGCTTCCGCGCCAACCGCCGCCGCCCCAGCTGGACGTGCCGCCGCCCACCGAGACCCGCGGTCCGCCGCCGGACGACTGGCCGTCGCGGCGATCCTGGCGGTCGACGACGCGGAACCAGTCGTAGCCGTCGGCCAGCGACACCTCCGCGGCCCGCAGCAGGGCGTAGTCGGCGACCTGGTTCATCGGCGCGCCCGGCCCGCCGTTGAAGGTCACGCGGTAACGCCCCGATTCGATACGGTAATCCGAGAAGCCGACGCCGGTGTGTCCGGGCGCCGGCTGGTAGACCGTCGGGGTGGTGGCGCAGGCGGCGAGCGACAGCGCGAGCCCGGCGGCGATCAGAACCCTGTGCATTGGCCGTATCTCCTTCGGCCCGTCCCTGGAGACTAAGCTGCGCCCGCCGGGTTGGTTCCCGCAAGCCCCAACGCCGCGACCAGAGCCGCCATGTCGTCCGGCATCGGCGCCTCGACCGTCGCCTCCCCGCCGTCCGGATGCGGATAACGCAGCTTCACCGCGTGCAGCATGAGGCGCGGAACCTCATGACCGCCGACCGTCAGGGCCCCGCCGTAGCGGACGTCGCCGACGATCGGCCGGCCCAAGCTCTGCATGTGCACCCGCAGCTGGTGCATGCGGCCGGTCTCCGGCGACAGCTCCATCAGCGCCGCCTCCGGCGTGGCGGCCAGGGTGCGATAGCGGGTCCGGGCGGTCTCGGCGTCGGGGTGGTCCGGCTCGGTCGTCCGCATATAGGCTTCGCGGCCTATGCTTTCGCGGCGCAGCGGCGTCTCGATCACCCCGCCCTTGGGCGACGGCGCGCCGGGCGCGACGATGGCCAGGTACGTCTTGCGGAACCGCTTCGCGATCATGGCCTTGCCGAGGAAACTCGCCGCCGGCTTGGTGCGCGCGGTCAGGATCACGCCGGACGTGTCGCGGTCCAGGCGGTGGACCAGGCGCGGCCGGCTGCCGCCCGCCTTGGCGAAGGCCCAGAGCAGTTCGTCCAGCGTGTTGGCGTTGATCCGCCCGCCCTGGCTGGAGAGGCCGGGCGGCTTGTTCAGGGCGATGACCGCCGGATCCTGATGGATCACCAGAGCGCGCGTGAAGGCGATCTCCTCCGGAGTCAGAGCGATCGGCGTCTCATGGGCCTTGGGCTTGCGCGGCGGGCGGGGACTCATCGGATCCGGCTTTCCGATTGCATCTGAAGGGAAATTCAACTTATGGTTAACGACGCTGTACCCGCCACGGGAGGGATCGAATGATCGCCGCACGTGTTGGCTTACGCCTTCGAGGCGCCTGGGACCGAGCCTTCCTATCCCTCACGGCCGCCCACGCCCAGCCCCTAGACTCGTCTACCGCCCGGACCGCGTCGCCCAAACCGCGTGTGCGGCCGCGCAAACTGTTCGACGGCATGCCGATGCTTCCCTGACCTCTTCCAGAGACATCGGATGAGCGCCGGGAAGTCCCACCCCGGCCGGCCGCGAGTCGGTTCCGCCCCGCCCCCCGGGGATGTGGACGCCCGGCGCCGTCGATCCTGGGGGGACGGAGGCCGTGCTTTCGTCCCTCCCTTTTTCAGCCGCGGCTAGCGCGGCGCCTCCGCGATGCTCTTCCACACCATCGGCGCCAGCTGGCGGAAGTCCGGATGATGGTCGGCGCCGTCCAGCCGCAGCAACCGGACCTTGCGGCCGGCCGCGACGGCCTTCAGCTCGCGCGCCTGCGGAAAGGGAATGACCTCGTCGGCCGTGCCGTGGATCAACAGGATCGGCTCGTCCACGCGCAGGATGGCGGCGCGGTTGTCGAAGCGATCGGGCAGGAACGGCCGGGCGATGGGCGGCGCGACCTCGGCCAGGGTCGCGAACGCCCCCAGGGTGATCACTCCGGCGACCTCGTGGCGGGAGGCCATCTCCAGCGCCACCGCCCCGCCGAGCGAGTAGCCGAAGACATAGGTCCGCGCCTGGGGCGCCAGCGACCGGGCCAGCGCCATGAAGGCCTCGCCGTCGGCGAACAGGCCCTCCTGCGTCGGCTTGCCGGGGTTGCCGCCGTAGCCGCGGTAGTCGGCGATCAGCAGGCCGCGGCCGCCGTCGATCAGCGGCTCGGCCATCTTGGCCGCCGTGGCGCGATTGCCGGCGTTGCCGTGGAAGAAGACCACCACCTCGGCGTCGGGCGTCTCCGGCGGCCACCAGTAGCCCTTCAGCGTCAGGCCGTCGGCGGTGGTCGCCGAAACCTCCTCCGGCGCGCGGCCGGCCCAGGCGGGGGCGGCCCCAGGCATGGGCTCGGGCAGATAGATCCGGTCCCGGATCGGATCGGCGCAGGCCGGCGCCGTCAGCACGAGCGCGGCGGCGAGTGGAAGCAGGAACCGGCGAAAGGTCATCCAGGAATTCCGCTCCTCCCCGCGAAGGCGAGGACCCAGGTTTGTCGGTCGCCGTCTCCTCTTCAATGAAAGAGAGCAGCAGCTGCATGAACAACAAACCCGATTGCGCGAAGAGTCACAATCACCCGAAACGCCGATGGGCGGGCCATCACCCAGAAAACCGTCTCCCGACCTTCGCGGGGATGGGCGTTTCTAGCTGTTCTTCTCCGCCCGCAGCTGGGCCCAGCGCTCCAGCCGTTCCTTGACCTTGGCCTCGTGACCGTCGCCCTTGGGCCGGTAGAACTGCCGGCGCTCCATCCCGTCCGGGAAGTAGTTCTGGCCCGAGAAGCCGTCCGCCGTCTCCGGATCGTAGGCGTAGCCCTTGCCGTAGCCGAGGTCCTTCATCAGCCGGGTCGGGGCGTTGAGGATATGGGCGGGCGGGGCCAGCGAGCCGGTCTCCTTGGCCGCGCGGCGAGCCTCGCGATAGGCGGTGTAGACCGCCACCGACTTGGGCGCGCAGGCCATGTGGACACAGACCTGGGCCAGGGCCAGCTCGCCCTCCGGGCTGCCGAGGAAGTCGTACGTATCCTTGGCCGCATTGGCGAGCAGCAGGCTCATCGGGTCGGCGGCGCTGATGTCCTCGATCGCCATCCGCACCAGCCGCCGGGCGATGAACAGCGGGTCCTCGCCGCCCTCCAGCATCCGCGCCAGCCAGTAGAGGGCCGCGTCCGGATCGCTGCCGCGCACCGACTTATGCAAGGCGCTGATGAGGTTGTAGTGCTCCTCGCGGTCCTTGTCGTAGGCGGGGCTGCGCTTCTGGAGCACCTGGCCCAGCTCGGCCGGTGTCAGGGGTTTGGGCGCGCCGATCGCGAACAGGGTCTCGGCCAGGGTCAGCAGGTAGCGGCCGTCGCCGTCGGCCATGGCGATCATCGCCTCGCGGGCGGCCGGGTCGAGCGGCAGCTCGCGCCCCTCGGCGGCCTCGGCCCGGCCGAGCAGCGCGTCCAGCGCCTCCTCGTCCAGCCGGCGCAGCACGAACACCTGGGCCCGCGACAGCAAGGCGCCGTTCAGCTCGAAGCTGGGGTTCTCGGTCGTGGCCCCGACCAGGGTGACGATCCCCTCCTCCACGAACGGCAGGAAGCCGTCCTGCTGGGCGCGGTTGAAGCGATGGATCTCGTCGACGAACAGCAGGGTCGACTGGCCGGCCGTGCGGCGCATGCGGGCCTGTTCGAAAGCCTTCTTCAGGTCGGCGACTCCGGAGAAGACGGCGCTGATCTGCTGGAATTCATAGCCGGCGGCCTTGGCCAGCAGCCGGGCGATGGTGGTCTTGCCGGTGCCCGGCGGCCCCCAGAGGATCATCGAGGCCAGACGGCCGCCCTCGATCATCCGGCGGATCGGACCGCCCTCGCCCAGCAGATGCTCCTGGCCCACCACCTCGTCGAGAGTGCGCGGCCGGAGGCGCTCGGCCAGGGGCGCGGGAGCATGGGGGGTCAGGCCGGCGGCTTCAAACAGATCGGACATCGTGACAGGGTCATAGCACCACAACGCGAGGATAGGTCATGACCGAACGTATCGAGCGCGAAATCGGCCTCTGGCCCTACATCACCATCCGCGATGGCCGAGCGCGCGAGGCGCTGGACTGGTACGCCAGAGCCCTGGGCGCCGAGGTCGCCTACAGCGCCGACGCCCAGGACGGCAGGCGGGTGATGCACGCGGCGCTGCGGGTCAACGGCTCCTGGCTGATGCTCAGCGACGACTTCCCCGAGCACGGCGGCGGAACCCCCGCCCCGGCCGCGGTCACCCTGCACCTGACCGTCGACGACGCCGATCCCTGGTGGGAACGCGCCCTCGCCGCCGGGGCGGAGGTGCGGATGCCTCTGGAGGATCAGTTCTGGGGCGACCGCTACGGCCAGTTCAGCGACCCCTTCGGCCACCGCTGGTCCGTCGGCGGGCCGGCGAAGGGGTAGAGGAGCATGGATCCTCCCCCATGGGGGAGGTGGCTCGCCGAAGGCGAGACGGAGAGGGTCCGCCGGGCGCGCCCTCGACCCCCTCGGTCACCGCTTCGCGGCCACGGCTCCCCCAGGGGGAGCATCCCGACAGTCCCTAGGCGCGGAACTGCGCCGTGATGCGCTGGCCGTTGCGCTCGATGGTCACCTGCCAGACGCGGACCTTCTGGCTGAGGGCGCTGGTCAGGTCGCCCATCGAGCGGATCTCGCGGCCGTTGATGGCGCGGACGATGTCGCCCGGACGCAGGCCGACGCGCTGGGCCGCGCCGCCGCCGTCGACCTTGGTCACGATCACGCCGCGACCGCCGAACGGATCGACGCCGAGACGGTCGGCGACGGCCGGCGACAGATTGGCCACGGTCGCGCCCTGCAGCGGATTGACCTCGCTGATGGCGCGCTCCTCGGCCGCCGGGCTGTTCGAGGGGACGTCGGCGCGGACCTGGACCGTGCGTTCCTTGCCGTCGCGCAGGAAGGTCAGCGGCACCGTCGCGCCGGTGCGCTGGGCGCCGAACTGATAGGTCACCGCGCCGTCGTCGTTGGTCGCCTGGCCGGCGATCGACAGGATCACGTCGCCCTGCTCCAGGCCGGCGCGCTGGGCCGGACCGCCCGGCCAGACGTCGGTGACCACCGCGCCGCGCGGGGCGGCCAGGCCCAGGCTGCGGGCGATGTCGGAGGTCACGGCCGTGGTCTTGGCGCCGAGCCAGGGCCGCACCACCTCATGGCCGCCGCCCAGGGCCGCGGCCACCACCTGTTTGGCGGTGACCGCGGGAATGGCGAAGCCCACGCCCGACGAGGTGCCCGAGCGCGACAGGATGGCGGTGTTCACCCCGACCAGGTCGCCGTCCATGTCGACCAGCGGGCCGCCCGAGTTGCCCGGGTTGATGGCCGCGTCGGTCTGGATGAAGAAGCCGTAGTCGGTGATGCCGGTGTTGCTGCGCGCCGTGGCCGAGACGATGCCGTTGGTCACGGTCAGGCCGACGCCGAAGGGGTTGCCGATGGCCAGCACCAGGTCGCCGACCTCGAGCGGCTCCTGGTCGTCGATGGCCAGCACCGGCAGCTTCTCGGCGCCGACGTCGATCTTCAGCACCGCCAGGTCGGAGCGCGGATCGGCGACCAGCACCTTGGCCGGAAACTCGCGGCGATCCGAGAGCTGGACCATGATCTCGTCGGCGCCCTCGATGTTGTGGTTGTTGGTGATGATCACCCCGTCGGCGCGGACGATGGCGCCCGACCCCAGCGACTGGGCCACCCGCTCGCGCGGCACGCCGCCGCCGAGGAACAGGTCCCAGAACGGGTCGACGCGCTGACGCACCACCCGCTTGCTGCTGACGTAGACCACCGCCGGGGCGGCCTTCTTCACCACCGGGGCGAAGGAGTTCTTCATCGCCGCGGCGCTGGAGGGGACCGTCTTGGGCGTCGGGGCCGGCAGGTTGGCCTGGGCCTGGGATTTCGAGGCGGGATCGGAACAGGCCGCGAGGAGGGCCAGGGTCGGGATCAGCAGCTTGGCGACGCGCATAGGTCTTTCAGGTCTCGATGACGTTGGCCGGCAATCCAGCGAGGATTTCAGGCGTATTGATGGCGGTTCAAGTCCTCCGAGCGCTTCAGGCGGCCTGAGGTTCCGCTTCCGGCGCCCTGGCGACCTTCAGGGCCAGCAGGAAGGCGGCCAGCAGCAGCGCCGCGGCGAGATAGACCGCCAGCCCCGGCAGATGAGCCGTCGCCTCGTGGCGCAGCGACCAGGCGAACACCGTGCCGAAGATCAGCGGCCCGAAGATCGAGGCCACGCCCTGCAGGCTCTGCATCGCTCCCTGCAGTCGGCCCTGCTCCTGCGGCGGGACGCGGCGGCTCATCAGCCCCATCAGCCCGGGCATCAGCAGGCTCATGAAGGCGAACACCGGCATGGTCCACAGATAGAACCAGCCGTTGGGCGCGAAGCCGTACATGGCGAAGCCCAGGGCGCCGAAGAAGGCGCCGGCCAGCAGGGCCCCGCGCTCGCCGATCCGCTTCACGATCGGACCGACCAGGAAGATCTGGACGATGATGCCCAGCACGCCGGAGGCGCTCATGGCGAAGCCGATGGTGCGGATATCCCAGTCGTAACGGTGGCCCATGTAGAGGACGAACACCGCCGGCAGCACCATGTGGGCCAGGTAGAACAGGAAGCCGACCACGGCCAGGCCGAGCAGGTCCTTGTGGGAGCGCAGCATCTGCAGCGAGCCGATCGGGTTGGCCTTGGCCCAGACGAAGGCGGCGGTGCGCTTCTCCGGGGCCAGGGACTCGGGCAGCACGAACAGGCCGTAGACGAAGTTGATCAGGCACAGGGCCGCCGCCGCGAAGAACGGCAGGTGGAGGTTCTCCTGGCCCAGGAAGGCACCGACCACCGGCCCGATCAGGAAGCCGAAGCTGAAGGCCGACCCCATGATCCCGAACGCCTTGGCCCGCCCCTCCGGCGGCACGACGTCGGCGACGTAGGCGTTGGCGGTCGAGAAGCTGGACGCGGTGATCCCGCTGATCATCCGGGCGACCAGCAGCCACCACATGTCCGGCGCCAGGGCCATCAGGATGAAGTCGATGCCCAGGCCGAAGATCGAGATCAGCAGCACCGGCCGCCGGCCGTAGCGGTCCGACAGCATCCCCAGGATCGGACCGAACAGGAACTGCATCAGGCCCCAGGTCGCGCCCAGCAGGGCGTTCCAGTCGCCGGCAGCCGCGGTGTCGCCCCCCGCCAGCTGCTCGACCAGCTTGGGCACCACCGGGATCATGATCCCGAACGACAGGTTGTTGATCAGGGCCGAAGCGAAGATGAAGCCGAACGCCGCGCGGCGGGCGCCGCCGGGATGGTCCTGCGGCGCATTAGAAGTCTCGGTCATTCGCCCTCCCGGCGATGAGTCTTTTGGGCGCGACCTGCCGCCATGCCAGGCGGACGAGATCGGCCAGCGTTTCGGAGTCCATGCGCCCGATGTCGAGCTGCGTCCAGCCGCCGCCCGGCTTCTCCCAGGCGCCCAGCGAGACGACGGCCTCCGGGTCCGTTTGCTGCAGCGATTCCTTGACGATCGGAGGAAGCTTCAGGACCACCAGGTCGCGGCCGTCCTTCGACGGCGGCAGGGTGACGAAGATCTTGCCCCGCACGCGGAACGAGGGCCGGTCGAAATGCGGCAGCTCCTCCGCCTCCGGCAGCGACAGGGCGACGGCGCGTATGTCGATCATCGCCCTTCTCCCCTTGCGGGAGAAGGTGGCGGCCGACGGCCGGCGGATGAGGGGTTTCGCGGCGACGGGCCGGACGAAGTGACGATGGACATGACTATCAACCCCTCATCCGCCCCGCTTCGCGGGTCACCTTCTCCCGCAAGGGGAGAAGGATCATGAAAGCCGCTCCCGCAGCCGCTCCAGCAGCGTCCGCCACCATTCGCCCTGGTGCGCCTGGATGACCTGCAGCGGGAAGCCGTGCCGTGCCACGTGATCCTGGGGCACGCTGTCCCAGCCGACGTGGGTGACCGTCACCCGGGTCTCGCCCTCCCCGACAGGCTCGAAGCTCACCTCGACCTCGGTGGCCATCTCGGGCGTGAAGCTCGCCTGCCGCCAACCGAACACCAGCCGGAGGCCCGGCTCCCAGACCTTCACCCGGCCGATCTCGAACACCTTGCCGCCGGCGCGGGTCTCGATCAGCCGTTCACGGCCGTCGAACGACAGCACGCCCGGCTCGCGGGGCGTGAAGGCGAACAGGGCGTTGGGCTTCCACCAGGCGCCGATCTCCTCGGTGAAGGCCTGGAACGCGCGCTGGGGCGAAGCCTTCACCCGCAGAGCGACGACGACGCGACTGGCCATGCCTCAGGTCTTCTCCACATGGGCCTTGAACGCGACGAGCTGCTCGCTCCACATCCGCTCGGTCTCTTCCAGCCAGCGCAGCAGGTGAACCATCGGCTCGGCCCTCAGCTGATAGACACGCACCCTGGCGTCGAAGTTGGGCGCATCGAATTCGGGGCTGGCCTCCTCGACGATCCCCGAATGGCGCAGGGTGCGCAGATGACGGCTCATCGCCGGCGCGGACAGGCCCGCCGCCTCGGCCAGCTCGCCGGCCCGGTAGGGCCGCTCGCGCAGCAGCTCGACCACGCGGCGGCGGTTCGGGTCGGCCAGGGCCGCCAGGGTGTCGTCGAGCGTTTCAGAGAGGCGCGCCGCGGCCCGGCTCATTCCTTGAAGACCGTGGTCTTCAGGCCCATGCCGGCGGTGTCCCACTCATCGGGATGCATGATCTGCACCGTCTGGCTGACGGTCCAGATATGGCCTTCCGGATCTTTGCAGCGATAGGTGCGGTCGCCATAGAACTGGGTCTCCGGCTCGACGAGGATCTTCGCCCCGGCCCTGCGGGCGCGCTCGCAGTGGGCGTCGACCGTCTCCGACCCGTCCGGCAACTGGATGTGCACGGTCTGGGTCATCAGCCCCCCGATGGAGGCGGGGCTGCGATGCTCGGCGGTCCATTCGTTGCCGACCATGACCATGCCGTCGCCCCAGATCATCTGGGAGTGCGCCAGCTCGCCCTGCTCGTCCTCGATCAGCAGGGTCAGCTCGAAGCCGAAGGCCTCTTCCAGAAACTTCAACGCCGCCTTGGGGTCCTTGTAGACCACGGCGGAGGTCAGCGCGGCTTTCCCGCCCATCTCGATCTCCTTTGCGAATTTCGAGAATATTTAATGCATATCGAAATTATATCGTCAACCCGGGTTCGCCGAGATGCCGCCATCGCGGCGCCCTGTTTTCGACACCCGCCCCGCCTCTGCTGCGCCGCGGGGATGCGGGGCGGGATGATGGACGACAGACGACGGCCGGCGCGCCGAGGCGCGGGATTGACCGCGACGGCGGTCTCGGCGGGCGTCCATGTCGTGGTCCTGGGCGCGTTCGTCTGGCTTCGGGGGTCACCCTCTCCGACTCCCGTCGATCCGACGGTCAGCCTGGAACTGGTCCCGCCGCCGCCCCGTTTGACGCGGGCGGCCGGCGATGCGCCGCACGGGGCGCGCCACGCCGTCGCATCCCTCCCCGCCCGAACCGGGCCGAGGCCCGTCGTCGCTCCAACCGCGGAGACCGCGCCCATGCCCGACCCCGGCGGGGATGCGGCCCTGCGGCAGGCGCTGCTCGGACGGCTGGGATGCAGCGGATCAGTCCTGATGGCGCTCACGCCCGAGGAACGTCGCCGCTGCGAAGCGCGCCAGGACGCCGCTCTGGCCGCCGTTCGCGCCGGGCCCATCCCGAAATACGACCTCGACCGCGACGGCCGCTTCACCGAGGACGAGACGCCGTACCTGGCCCGCAAGCCCAAGAACGGCTGCAAACTCATGGCCGGCGGCCAGGGCCGGCCGATCGGCGGTGAGGCCGCCGTGGCGGGCGTCGGCTGCGCAGTGAGCTTTTGAGCGATCTTGTCGGCTTCGCTCGCCACCGGCAGATTGTCCGCATGGGGGAGGCTGGCCGACATCAACCGCAGCAGACTCTGGGCCTGGGCGGCGACGGCGACGACGCTGAACTGGTGCAAGCGATCGAGCGCGCCTTCGACCTGCGGTTCGCCGACGCGGAGACCGCCTCCTGGAGAACGGCGGGCGACATCCACAAGACCCTGCTGGACCGAATGCCGGAGTCGCCGGCCGGCGCCTGCGCCACCTCGATGGCCTTCTATCGCCTGCGGTCGGGATTGGAGGCGGTCCGGCGCGGCTCAGGGGCGATCCGGCCACAGACGCCGTCTCGCACGGGCTGCGGTCACCCCTCTCCCGGGGGGGAGACCAGCGGCAGTCGCACCTCGGTGCGGGCCTGGTCCATCGGCGTCACCCGGGGGTCCGTGAGATGGACCTCGACCGGCGGCGCGTCGCGAGGCTCCTCCCCCGACTGCGGCAGCCATTGGCCGTAGAGCCATTCATAGGCCACGGCGAGCGTGGCGGGCGGCCCCTGGTGGGTCATCACCGCATAGCGGCCGCCGGCGAGGTCGAAATATTCCAGGCCGGCGATGTCCGCCGGGAAGCCGTCGGCGATGGTCACCGCCGCATGGGCCCTGAGCTCGGCGTCCGGCCTCGATCCCGGCGCATCGTGGTAGACGCCGATCATGGCCCGGACGTGAGGAAACAGACCGCGCGCGGCGATCAGGCCGCCGAGCTGCTGGAAGGCCCGGCCGACCTCCGCATAGGGGCCGACATGCAGGACGCCGGCGGCGCGGGCGGCCGGCAGGGTTTCCAGGGTCACGGGATACATCTTGTTGTCTCCGGGGTTGCGGCGAAGGGCGGCGGCCAGTTGGACGCCGCGCGCGCGGAATGCGCCGGGAGAGATCCCGTGGACGACGCTGAAGGCGCGCGAGAAGCTGGCGGTGTTCGGATAGCCGCACCGGGCGGCGATCTCGGCCATCGGCGCCGTCTCCAGCACCAGGGCGTTGGCCGCCCGCACGAGCCGGATGCGCCGGATGGCTTCGGCCAGGGTCTCGCCGGTCATGGCGCGGAACACGCGATGCCAATGGAAGCGCGACAGGCAGGCGACCTCGGCCAGTCTGTCCAGGCTGAGGTCCCCATCGAGATTGTCGTGAATATAGGCCAGCAGGCGGAGGAGCCTGGCTTCGATACTCTGCTGCTGGTCCGCCGACGGCATCTCGCGCTCCGAACGTCTGAGAGCGCCATCCTGGCCCGCCCGGGCCTTGCAAGTCTTGCTGACTTGGCGGGAAACGGCGCCGCCGAACGCCTCGCCCCCTAGAACTCGCCCCCTAGAAGAAGACCCGGCGAAGCGCCTGCCTCGCCGGGTCCCGGGTCGTTCGAGAGTCGATCGACACCCACAGTCTGTCCGCTTCCTCACCGTATGTTCCCGCGAAGGCGGGAACCCAAGCCGGCTATGCGGCTTCATCGGCCGGACCGCGCTTGAAGGTCAGCTCGGGTCCCCGCCTTCGCGAGGACCCTCGGATGCATGCTGATCCATCCAGACTGAAGGTCGACTGGTCTTAGAAGCGCTTCGTCAGCTGGACGCCGTAGGTCCGGGGCTCGTTCACGAAGGCGGTCAGGTTGTTGAAGTCGATCGCGCCGATCACGTTCGCCTCGTCGGTGACGTTGCGGACGTAGGCGGCGGCCTCGAGGCCACGGCTCGGATCACGCCAGCCGGCGCGGATCCCGCCCTCGAAGGCCGTGTCCTGCATGAACTCGACCGACTCGTAGAGGAACAGGTTGAAGTCCTTCTGCATGACCCAGTCGGTCGAGGCGAAGATCTCCTGGCCGTTGCCGAGCGTGTGCTCCCAGTTGAGCGTGATGTTGGCGGTGTACTTCGGCGCCTGCGGGAACGGGTTGCCGTCGATGTTGGCGCGACGGGTGGCCCCGACGTTCACGATCGGATCGGTGACCGTGCAGTTGGCGCCGCAGAAGGCGACCAGCAGGTCCTTGTCCTTGATCTCGGTGTGGTTCCAGGCGAAGCCGCCCGAGACGCTGAAGCCGTGGCCCAGGGTGACGTCGCCGTCGATCTCCAGGCCGTAGCCGACGCCCTTGTCGGCGTTGATCAGCTGGTTGAAGTTGCCCTCGCCGCCGATGGCGGTGAACTGCGGGTCGGTCACCTCGTAGTAGTAGGCGGTGGCGTTCAGCCGGGCCCGGCCGTCCCACAGGCGCGACTTCACGCCGGCCTCGTAGGACATCACCGTCTCGGAGTTGGCGGTGGTCACGACGTTGGACATCGCGATGCGGCCCTGGATCGACGGGCCGCGGTAGCCCTTGGCGACGCGGGCGAACAGGTTGACGTCCGGGTTGACCTCGTACAGCGCGCTGATGTCCCAGCTGACCTGCTGGTCGCCGACCTTCTTGGTCACGTCGAGCGGCGCGCCGACGACGCGCTGGCCGCGGAAGTCGCGGCTGTCGTCGGTGTAGCGCAGGCCGGCGGTGATCTTCAGGGCGTCGGTCACCTGGTAGTTGCCCTGTCCGAACACCGACCAGGAGTCGGACTTCTGCAGGATGTCGGTGACGATGGTCGGGGTCAGCCCGCCGGTGCCGTTGAAGGTCGCCGAGATCAGGTTGAACTTTTCCTTCCAGTAGAAGGCGCCGACCTGCCAGCCGAGACGGCCGTCGCCGTTCGAGGCGAGGCGCAGCTCGTAGGTGTCCTGGCGCAGGTCGCTGTCCAGGGTGCCGGTCTCGGAGTTGAACGGGGTCTTGTAGGGGGCGCCGACCGGGGCCGAGGCGACGCCGCCGTCGATGTCGCCGTTGCCGGCCGACGAGCCCTGGTAGGAGCCGATGACGCCGGTCAGGGTGGCGGGGCCGAAGTCGTAGGCGACCTGCAGCGACTGCGAGGTCGTCTCCTGCTTCTGGTAGTTGTTGCGGCCGCCGTCGTACCAGACGCGGTCGCGGTCGAAGTTGCTGTTCAGCTTGTTCGAGCCCTTGGTCAGCACGTTGGCGCGGTTCATCGTGCCGGTGCCTTCATAGTCGCGGGCCTGCAGGGTCAGCAGGGCGGACAGCTGGGCGGTGGGCTGC
>VFQQ010002235.1_pt1 | contig 22753 bp, 21 predicted proteins | sample 3512341 | NCBI WGS metagenome assembly VFQQ01 (sample SAMN10412373, study PRJNA504923) | tailings metagenome | isolation source: Relicate 2 Philex TSF1 revegetated site | place: Philippines: Tuba, Benguet | collected 2017-08-29 | reverse complement strand
AAATAGACAACGGAAATATATTAATTGAGCCATTTAAACGCGAGTGTTTAGGCACAAATAGCTATGATGTGCATCTGGGCCGGTACCTTGCAACATATAAAGACCGTGTATTAGACGCCAAAGAACACAATAAAATAGATGTTTTTGAAATTCCGGCAGACGGATTTGTATTGCAACCAAACACTTTATATTTAGGCGTAACGGCAGAATACACCGAAACACATAAACATGTTCCATTTTTAGAGGGAAAAAGCAGCACCGGTAGGTTAGGCATTGATATACATGCCACTGCTGGCAAAGGAGATGTTGGTTTTTGCAATACATGGACTTTAGAAATAAGCTGCGCGCAACCCGTAAGAATTTATGCAGGTATGCCCATTGGTCAGCTAATTTATTTTGTTGTAGAAGGCGAAATAGAAACTATGTACAATACAAAGAAAAATGCCAAATACAACAAAAGAGGGGTAAAACCGGTAGAAAGCATGATGTACAAAAACAAATTTTAACGAAATTTTAATTATACAACCAGCTTTTGGTAGCTAAAATTTATTGAGGCTCAAACTGATTTTGTTAAATTTATGCCATGTTGAAAACTTGTTTTTAAATCTGTGCTAAAGCATATAATTTGCCACCGATTTAGAACACTATAAACCCAATGAACGACTACAATAAAAAAGAAAGAGACGAGATTTTTTCTAAGAAAATCAGGGCAGGCAAGCGTACGTATTTTTTCGATGTAAAATCGACTAAAGGCAGTGATTTTTTTATAACTATTACAGAAAGTAAAAGAAAATTCGACGATAACAACTTCGTAAAACATAAAATATTCTTGTACAAAGAAGATTTTAACAAATTTGTAGATGCATTGCAAGAAACCATTAACCATGTTAAAACCGACCTGATGCCAGACTACAATTTTGAAGAGTTTGACCGCGATTTCGACGAAAAATCAGACGATTACAGCAACAACTATTAAAAAACATATTGAAATAAGATTGAAAATATTACATTTGCAAACCATAAAATAAACTTACATATGAAAAAAGTATTCAAAAGCCTATTCATGATGGCTGCTATTAGCGGCTTGGCACTAACATCTTGTACTAAAGATGAAAATGGAACAACAACAGAATCTGCAGCTCCAACTGTTTCAATAAACAATGGTGCAACAGGCGACAACAAATCTGCTATCACCGAAGCAATTACTTTAAGAGTTGAAGCTTCTGCCGATACAGACAGAAAAATTAAACGTTTATCTATTACCAGAACTTTAATTAAATCAACCGGTAGTACTTCTGCTAACGTAATATACAACCGCACTTACGATGCAAAAGACGTAATCTACACACACATCGATTCGTTAATCGTAAGTGGTGTAACAATCGACGATGGTGATAGAATTAACTACAAAGTAGAAGCTACAGACGATAAAGATAAAGTAACTTCTAAGGAATACATCGTAAATATCAATAGCATTGCAACATCTGGTCAAATTTTATTAGGTGCTCCTGGCAATACAACCAACGATTTCCGTTTCTTTGGTATTGCCGAAAACTTTAGAAGATACCGTGCCGGTGCAACAGGTGCTGATTTAGCTAGAAATAATGTATCTAATATCGACTTCATTTATTTCTGGAATTCAGCTGGTTCAGTACAAAATGCAATTTACTCGGCAGATTTTAATTTTGCAGCCGGTACAGGTTGGGCAACAGAAGTTAGCTCTTGGACCGGAACTAAAAACAAAACTTTATTAAAAGAAACTGCTATGGATATTTCTACATTCAACGCACTTTCTGGTAACAATTTCTTTGCAGAAATGAGTCAAGTTGATTTCTCGGTAGGTACGCAAGAAAGAATTGCAAACATTCAGCAACAAACTGTATTGGCATTCCGTTTGGCTAATGGCAAAAGAGGTTTCTTGGCTGTAATCTCAACTTCAGCATCAAACACAGGTGTAATTACTTTGGTAGCTAAAGTAGAATTGTAGTCATTAATTAATATTAAAATACATAAAAAAGCCGCTTCAACTTCGAAGCGGCTTTTTTTTATTATTTTTGAATCGCATGAAAAATATAGCTGTTTTTACATCCGGTGGAGATTCACCCGGAATGAATGCCTGCATTAGGGCTGTAGTTAGAACCTGCATTTATAACGATATTAAGTGCACAGGTATCATTCAAGGCTATAATGGCATGATTCAAGGTGGCGAAAATTTTGTTGAGTTAAAATCGCGCGATGTAGGCAATATCATACAACGCGGAGGTACAATTTTACGTTCATCCAGGAGTAAAGACTTTCTTACTCATGAAGGCAGAAAAAAGGCATTTGACAACTTAACCAAACATGGTGTAGATGGCATTGTTTGCATAGGTGGCAATGGTACATTTACAGGCGCAGAAATATTTGAACGCGAGTTTGGAATTCCATCTATTGGAGCCCCGGGAACAATTGATAATGATTTGTATGGAACCGACTTTACCATTGGTTTTGATACCGCAATTAATACCGCTGTTGATGCCATTGATAAAATTAGAGACACCGCAGATAGTCATGGCCGTATTTTTTTTATAGAGGTAATGGGAAGAAATAGCGGATATATTGGGTTGGCATCGGGAATTGCATCGGGTGCTGAGATGATTTTATTGCCTGAAGTAAAAAATGATGACCAAAAATTAATCGAGTTTTTTAAAACACACCGATTTAGTAAAAAAACTTTTTCGATAGTTGTTGTTGCAGAAGGCAATTACGAGGGTGGTGCCACGGCTATTGCAAATCTGCTTAAAAATAATGTTCCTGAATTTGATAGCAGGGTTGTAATTTTAGGACATATTCAACGCGGTGGTTCTCCTACTGCATACGATAGGGTTTTGGCATCGAGGCTAGGTAATGCCGCTGTAGAAGCACTTCTAAATGGTGAAAGAAATAAAATGGCAGGACTTATAAACAACAAAGTAGTACTTACACCTTTTAGCGATGCCATTAATAAAAGCAAAGCTTTAAATGCAGATTTGATAAAGCTGATAGATATTTTCAACTGCTAAATCCGTTTTTTTTAATACATGAAAGTTTATCGAAGTTTAGAAGAACTACCCAAAATAGAAAATGCAGTAGTAACGCAAGGCACTTTTGACGGTGTACATGCTGCCCATAAAGTAATTATAAATCGCATTAAAGAAATTGCTACTAAAACAGGCGGACAATCGGTTTTAATTACCTACAATCCTCATCCTAGAATGGTTTTGTTTCCAAACGACCACGGATTGAAGCTTTTAAACACATTAGATGAAAAAATAAATTACCTGGCCAATGAAGGCATTAACCATTTAGTGATATTACCTTTTACAACCGAATTTTCGAGGTTAAGCTCTCTGCAATTTATACGCGATATTATTGTAAATAAAATTGGCACAAAACACTTGGTAATTGGCTATAACCATAGGTTTGGCCGCAACCGAGAAGGATCGTTTGAGCACCTTAAAGAGTTTAGTGGCTTATACGGTTTTAATGTAGTTGAAATACCAGAACAAGACATAAACAATGTTAGTGTAAGTAGCACTAAGATTAGAGAATCTTTAATTAATGGCAATGTAACTGCTGCAAGTAAATACTTAGATAAATACTATCAGATATCGGGCATTGTAATGGAAGGTAATAAGTTAGGGCGCACCATTGGATACCCCACTGCTAATATATTTGTTACCGACGAGTATAAATTAATTCCTGCAGATGGTGTTTATGCGGTTTGGGTTCAACACAACCTAAAAAAGTACGGTGGCATGTTAAATATTGGCAACAACCCTACTATACCCAACAAAGGACGAAGCATAGAAGTTAACATATTTAACTTTAATGAATCCATTTATAATCAAAACATAAGCGTTGAATTTGTTGATAAAATAAGGGAAGAGCAGAAGTTTGCTTCATTGTTAGATTTAAAAAACCGGCTGGCAATTGATAAATTGCAAGCACAAAAAGCCCTAAACATGGCGTAAAACAAAAACTTACAACATTTTTTTAGGGAAATTTATTGCACATGAAGAAACTTACTTTACTTATAATTATATTTTTGTTTGGCGCATTTATTCAAAGCAAAGTATTTGCACAGGTAAAACAAAATCCCGACTCGCTTGTGGTTGATAGCAATGACGACGAGGAGGAAGATGAAGAAGGCGATGGAGATATTTTTGAAGAATCGCCAGAGTTTGATACCTATATTTACACACCTAGCGAGCGTTACTGGGATTTTATAAGACCAAGAAATTTCTTGTTCGACACGGCCTTTGCTCCGGCACGAGAATTTTATAACAGCTGGGATACCTTAACAATTAACCCCTATGGTTTTGATTTTAAAAGCATGGAAGATACGGTTAAATTAATACTAAGAGGCTACGACGATTGCGCATTTCACCCACCGGCCATTGGCGATATTACATCAGATTTTGGATTTAGGCGATGGGGAAGACGATTAAAATTTCATTTTGGAACAGATATTCGAATGGATGTAGGCGACCCTGTTTATGCAGCATTTGAAGGTGTTGTTAGAATTGCAAAACGTAGTACCGATTATGGGTATGTTGTTTTAATAAGACATAACAATGGTTTGGAAACTTTATATGCGCATTTTTCTCAATTATTGGCATATCCGGGGCAACCGGTTAAGGGTGGCGATATAATTGGTTTAGCGGGCAGCACCGGAAGATCTACTGGTCCGCACCTGCATTTTGAAGTACGATTTAAAGGCGAAAAAATAAATCCCAATAGCATCATACATTTTCCATCAGGATCGTTATTAACCGATACTTTTAATATTGAAAAAGGATGCTTTAAACACTTATATGAAGTAAAGTCGGCCAAACTAAAAGCAGCTAAAAGTAAACCAGCCTATTATACCGTAAAAAAAGGCGAAACCTTATATAGTGTTGCCAGAAAATTTGATACCACTGCAGCAGCCTTAGCAAAAAAGAATAAAATTAGCATTAAAACCAAACTAAAAGTAGGGCAAAGATTACGCATTCGTTAAAATTGATAACTGTTAGTTATTAACAGATGGTTTTTAAAAATTTAACCGCAAGCCCTATTTGCTTTCCGGAACAATAATATAAATATCCTCGCTATCGCGTTTCATAAAATATTTTTCGCGCGCAAATTTTTCGAGTTTTTTGGTTGAACCAAATACTTCATCGTATTCTCTATTGATGCGCGAGGTTTCTTGTTTGTAATAATCGCGTTCTTTCTTAACCTTATTTAGGTCGTCTTTGTAATGCAAATAATCAAAAATGCTGCTTCTGTCGCTAAACAAAAGCAGCATTAAAAAGCCAATACCGGCTAAAATATATTTATTGGCCAACCATTTAATAACTTGTTTCTTCATGCAATTATTAGTTGGCTTAAAAAATTATTGCGCAGAATCCTGTCTTTTTTCCATTAAGCTAAACACATCGTAGCTAAAGCCTGTAAAGCTAAAGCCCCCATCATGGAATAGGTTTTGCATGGTAACTTTTTTAGAAAAATCGCTAAACATTAAAACGATATAATCGGCACACTCATCGGCAGTTGCGTTACCTAACGGACTAAGAGCATCGGCGTAATCAAAAAAATCGCCAAAACCTTTTACCCCGCTACCGGCGGTAGTCATGGTAGGACTTTGACTAATGGTGTTAACCCTTACCTTTTTTTGTTTACCAAAATGGTATCCAAAACTACGTGCGTAACTTTCTAGTAATGCTTTAGCATCGCCCATTTCGTGGTAATCGGGAAAAACACGTTGCGCACCAATATAGGTTAAGGCAATAATCGAACCCCACTCATTCATGGCATCGTGTTTCATTAACGTTTGCATTAAACGATGAAAACTCATAGACGAAATATCGATGGTATCGTGCATGAATTTGTAATCTAAATCGGTGTACGCCTTACCTTTTCGTATGTTTAAACTCATGCCCACACTATGTAATACAAAATCTATTTTACCGCCAAGTATTTCCATACTTTTGGCAACCAGATTTTCCATATCCTCATTTTTACTAACATCTGCAGGAATAATTTGTGCATTACCACAAGCAGCAGCCAAATTATTTATTTCGCCCATGCGCATAGCAATTGGGGCATTGGTTAAAACAAATTCAGCACCTTGGGCATAGCATTTTAATGCAGCTTGCCAAGCAATGCTTTTATCATTTAATGCACCAAAAATGATGCCTTTTTTACCTTTTAGTAAATTGTTCATGCTTTTAAATAATTATGTTTGGCAAGTTTAAGGTTTTTAGCCGTAGTTTCGTACACAAAAATTTTACCAATGCCCAAACTATTGATTTTTACGATACAACTTCTTTTTATGCAGGTTATCTTGGCTACTAATAAACCTGCGGTTAAGTCGGGAGCCGGACAACTTTCCAATATTTGCAGCGGTTTAAACTACCAAATAGCTGTAACTGTAATACCAGAAAGCAAAAGCATTGTAGGTTCAAACCAAATAAGCCTTTACCTTACCAAACCGGTTAAACAACTTACCCTAGATTTATTTGAACAACTTACCGTACATGCCATAGAAAATAACCGCCAACAAGCACTAAAATATCAGCGTAAAGGCAAAAAAATCAGTATAAATTTTGCTGAACCAAACAAAGCCGGCGATACACTTACATTTACTGTTTATTACAGTGGCACGCCTATTGAAGCCAAAAAAGCACCATGGGATGGTGGTTTTGTATGGCAAAAAGACTCGGTTGGAAACCATTGGATTGGTTTAGCCTGCCAAGGAATGGGTGCTGCATGTTGGTTGCCATGTTTTGATAATTGGAATGTTGAACCCACAGCAGTAATTAGTATTAAGGTACCCGTTGGATATACCGGTGTTAGTAATGGCAAATTGGTTAATACATACTTTAATGTAAATGGATTCGATGAATTTGTATGGCAAGTAGTAAACCCAATAAATGTTTACAATATAACGGTTAACGTAGGCAAATACACGCATTTAAAAGATGAATATATAAATGCAAAAAACGGCATTTTACCGCTTGATTATTATGTATTAAACCATAATGCTGCTAAGGCTGGCACACATTTTCAGCAAGTAAAACGTATGATGCAATGTTTTGAGCAATGGGTTGGCCCCTACCCTTTTTATGCCGATGGATACAAATTGGTAGAAACACCTTATTGGGGAATGGAACACCAAAGCTGTGTTTCGTATGGCAACGATTACGAGTACAATAAATTTGGGTTTGATTTTATTATTATTCACGAAAGTGCACATGAGTGGTTTGGCAATAGCTTAACAGCAGCAGATAGGGCCGACTTTTGGATTCATGAAAGTTTTACCACATACATGGAAACGTACTTTACAGAATGTTTATGGGGTAGGCAGAGGGCAAATGAATATATTGCAACACAAAAAAGTTATATTCAAAATAAACATGCCATGGTTGGAAAACCAGGCAATAATTGGCAGGCCCCCGATAACGATGTTTATTACAAAGGAGCCTGGATGTTGCATACCTTAAGAAATGGCATAAACAATGAAGAAAAATGGCGAAAAATAATGTTTGATTTTGCTACCCATTTTACAAAAAGTACGCTTACCACTGCCGAGGTTATTGCTTTTTTTAGCAAGGCAATGGGCACAAACTTAAAACCATTTTTTAATGCCTATTTACAACATGCACAAATACCTAATTTGCACTATATACTTAAACCTAAAAATGGTGTTACCGAATTGCATTACAAATTGGTAAGCGAGCAAAAAGGATTAAAAATGAACATAGCCGTAAAATTAGGCAAACGAGGATATGATTTTATAGAAGCAACCCCATCGTGGCAAGTTATTGATATACCTTTTGAGGATTTTAAGGACTTTGAAATTGACCCCAATTTTTTAGTTAATAAAAAACAAGTAAGCAAGCGCTAACGTGTTAAAAATTTCAAAAAATACGGTTGGCAGAATTGCACCTACACCAAGTGGATACTTGCACCTGGGCAATGTGTTTAATTTTTTGCTTACTTGGTATTTGGTTAAAAAATGTAATGGCGTTTTACATCTAAGAATAGACGATATTGACACTTTGCGTACAAAAGCCGAATACCTTAACGATATTTTTGAAACCCTTAATTGGTTAGATTTAGATTATGATATTGGCCCAAAAAATACGCAAGAACATGAAAAGGTTTTTTCGCAAAAACTATACATGAATAGGTATCAAGAAGTTTTAAATTTATTGGCTCTTAAAAACTTGGTATTTGCTTGCAATTGCTCCAGACGCAAATTACAATTACAAGAAATTGCAACCTGCAATTGTACAATTAAAAATCTGGCCATAAATAGCCCTAATTGCAGCATTAAGCTCCGTACTTTAGCCGATTATTATGTTAGCATAAACAACCAAACCGTTAAGGTAGAAAATGCCTCAAACTTTGTTGTATGGAGAAAAGACGATTTACCTGCCTATCAGCTTACCAGTGTTACCTACGATACAGACAACAAAATTAATTTAATTGTAAGGGGTTTAGATTTAATGCAAAGCACCTGCATGCAGCTTAAACTGGCAGAATTACTGGAATGGAATACATTTAAAGAAACTTACTTTATACACCATCCATTAATAAACAATAACGAAGGCTATAAACTTTCAAAATCGGCAGGCGCTTTGTCTATTATGCAAATGCGTAAAAATGGCATTGGTGCCGAAGATGTGTATATTGCATTTGCCAAATGGCTGCAATTGCCTAATGCCAGCATAAACAACAAAAATGCCTTAATTCAAGAATCGATAAGCGATGTTTTAAGGTTTGTGCTCTAGTTTTTCTCGATTATCAGCAATTAAAAAAAAACAAAAAAAATAATTTTCTTTAAAAAATTATTATATTAGCCTAAAAATTAGGCAAATATGAATACCCAAACTTACCAGTTAAACCCAGAAAACACAAAGGAATTTGTGGCATTTTGCATGGAGCAAAAATTAACAAGAAGCGAAGTTAAAGCCATTATTGCTTCTAACAATTTATCTGAAGAGCAAGCAGAAAAAGTTTTTTACCGATTTTGTTGCGAATTAAACGCCAAAATGGGTTGGAAAATGATTGGCTTTGGCGGTTTTTTACTCTTAATAGCATTTTTTGTGCCGTTTATAATAGACTATGCCAATCCATTGTTTAACGTAAGTTTATACGGCTTTACATCGGTAGGTGGTGCGTTAAGCATGTTTGGGCTTTACAAAATTATTGGCTAAATTAGTTTTATTTTAGCCTTTATTAGTGCACCTTTGTAACCCAAACAATAATGGAAGAAAAAATATTAATTATTGATTTTGGGAGTCAGTACACCCAATTAATCGCACGCAGGCTAAGAGAATTAAACATATACTCAGAAATTCACCCCTGCACACATTTACCGGCAATAGACAATCAAACCAAAGCCGTAATTTTAAGTGGTAGTCCGTATAGTGTAAAAGACAACAAACTGCCGCAAATAGATTTAAGCATATACCGCGGCAAATTGCCATTATTAGGGGTTTGTTACGGCGCTCAAATGTTGGCCCATACAGGAGGCGGACATGTAATTCCGTCAACCATTAGAGAATACGGCAGGGCTTATTTAGAAACCATAACCACAGATACACTTTTTAATAATGTACCGCTTGGTACCCAAGTTTGGATGAGCCATGGCGACACCATTGAAAGCGTTCCGGCAAATTTTGAAATAATTGCCAGTACCGATAAAGTTAAAGTTGCTGCATTTAAAATTTTGGGCGAACCAACTTATGGCATACAATTCCATCCGGAAGTAACCCATAGCACTGATGGTAAAACCATATTGCACAACTTTGCTGTAAACGTTGCCGGTTTAACTCAAAATTGGACACCCGCACATTTTATAGAGAATTCGGTTAGTGATTTAAAAGCAAAACTTGGAAACGACAAAGTAATTATTGGCTTAAGCGGAGGTGTAGACAGCAGCGTTGCTGCGGTTTTACTAAAACATGCCATTGGCGATAATTTAACAGGAATTTTTATAGATAACGGTTTGCTTAGAAAAGATGAATTTGAGCAAGTGCTTCACGCCTACCAAAACATGGGTTTACATGTAATTGGCGTAAATGCAAAAAACAGGTTTTTAAATGAACTCAATGGCATATCAGACCCCGAAACAAAAAGAAAAACCATTGGAAGGGTGTTTATTGAAGTGTTTGAAGACGAAGCAAAAAAACTAACAGATGTTAAATGGTTGGCACAGGGCACCATTTACCCGGATGTAATTGAAAGCGTTAGCGTAAAAGGCCCTTCGGCTACCATAAAATCGCACCATAACGTGGGAGGATTGCCCGAAAAAATGGACTTAAAAATTGTTGAACCTTTGCGCATGTTATTTAAAGATGAGGTAAGGCATGTTGGTACGGCACTGGGAATAGACAATATAATTTTAAGCCGACACCCATTTCCGGGGCCGGGATTGGCCATTAGAATTCTTGGCGACATTACTGCCGAAAAAGTAACCATCTTACAAGCCGCAGACGCTATTTTTATTGGCGAATTAAAAGATAAAGGCCATTATAATGCAGTATGGCAAGCCGGAGCAATTTATTTGCCTGTTAATTCGGTTGGAGTTATGGGTGATGAAAGAACCTACGAAAATGTAATTTGCCTTCGTGCCGTTACAAGTGTAGATGGTATGACCGCAGATTTTGCGCATTTACCACATGATTTTCTTTCGCATGTGGCAAACCGCATTATTAACGAAGTTAAAGGTATTAACCGCGTTGTTTTTGATATTAGCAGTAAACCACCTGCAACCATAGAATGGGAATAATTTTGTATGCTAAAAAAACTGGTGCTATATATTCTTTTTACGTGTACTATTAATGGGTTAATGGCTCAAATTGGCCCAAACCACGAATTTAAAATTAGTATTATTTTGCCATTTAACAGCAAAGAAATACTAAATAAACCTAATAGCAACAATAAAGCACTTAGCGATGCCTGCCGTGAATATTACCAAGGCTTGTTAATTGCGTTAGATAGCATTGCGCAATTGCAAAACAGTACCGATGTTTCGGTTAAGGTTTTCGACTCAAAAAAAGATTCGGTAACCATAAAAAACATATTACTTAAAAACTTTGTAAAAGAAAGCCATTTAATAATTGGTCCGGCGCTTAAAGAAGGGCATGTTATGCTGCAACAATTTAGCAAACAAAACCCAAATGTTTACCGGGTATCGCCATTTTTAACGCTTACCAAAAGCAGCATAAACGACCCACAATTAATTTCTTACAATCCGGATTTATATAGCTATGCAGATTTTTTAATGAACCACCTGAACAACCAAACCGAAAAACAAGTTAACTTGGTTTTGGTTAAAGGTGCCGGAAAAAATAACGACGTAATGATAAAACGATTTAAAGAACTTGAAAATACGTTTATAAATGTTAAGGTGCAATACGTAGAAATAAATAATCCGCAAAAATTGGCTCAAAGCTATAAATTCGATAAAAGTAATATGTTTTTTGTGCTTAGCGACGATGAATCTCAAGTTAGCGGCGCTTTAAAACAACTTTCGGATAGTGCACAATTTGTAGATGTTAACGTATTTGGACTAAAAAAATGGTTTGAATTTAAATCGGTAAGTGCGCATAATTGGCGTAAATTAAATGTACAAATCATTACACCATTTTTTGCCGACTATAGCAACCAGGAGGTAAGATTATTTGCAAGCAGATACAACGAAAAATATTATATTGAGCCCACAGAGTTTGCTTTTGAAGGGTACCGACAAATGATGTATTTGTTTTATGCATTTAACAAAACCAATGGTAAATTTGATGCATTAGGCAACTTAAATAATATTAAGATTTTGGGCTTAAACAATAAATTAGATTACAGCGGCAAAAGTACCAGCATTGGCAACCGCAAGCTAAACCTGGTTAGATTTAACCAAAATAACAAACTTGAATTGATAGATTAAACCAGTTTTTTGTGTTTGTTTGCTAGGTTTTCAGAATATTCTAAAATTAAATCCACCGAGGTTTTACTTGGTTCAAGCGAAATTTCGTTTAACGCTTTAATTGATTTTTGCAATTCGTTTACCTTTTTAAACAAGCGCGTATCGTGGTGCATATCAATTTCAAAAGATATGGCTTCATCGGCAGAAAGTTCGTTGTAAAGGTATTTTAGAATAAAGTCAGTAGTGTAAATTTTTGTCATATTTATTTTATTTACACTACTAACGCAAAAACAAATGCCAATATTTTAGCACAAACAAGAAAACACCACTAAACACTCATTTTCAAACCCTTAGCTTCCATAATTTTTCTTAGATTGGTTAGTGCGTAACGCATTCTGCCTAAAGCGGTATTAATGCTTACACCGGTAATATCGGCAATTTCTTTAAAACTAAGGTTTCCCCAATGCCTTAACACCAAAACTTCTTTTTGCTCGTGCGGAAGCATGTTTACCAATTCTTTTAATTGTTTATGGGTTTGTTGTTTAATTAATTTGTCTTCTCTATTCTCTTCGGCAATTACAATGTAGTTAAAAATATCATTACCTTCAGAATCGGTAATGGTAACATCGCGTTTTAGTTTACGCATGTAGTCTATGGTTAAGTTGCGTCCAACCCTAACTGCCCAACCTACAAATTTTCCTTCTTCGTTGTAATTACCTTGCTTAAGGGTATTAATAATTTTAATAAAGGTTTCCTGAAAAATATCTTCTGCAAGATATCTGTCTTTTACCAATAAATAAATAGCTGTAAAAATGCTGCGTTTGTGGCGTTTTACCAGTTCGTTAAGCGCGCTTTCGGTGCCTTGTTGATACAATTTTACCAACTCTTGGTCACTAATTTTCGCGTAGTTCATAGTTGTATGATTTAAAGTTGAGACAAATAAAAATTAGTGTAGAGTTTTTGTGTATAAGCGTTCTCCTTTTTAAGTAATTTTGGTTTGATTTGGTATTACGAATATACAAAAAAGAAATTGCTGTCAAGCATTTTATTCAATTTTAAGATTTTTTTTAGGATGTTGCAAATTAAACACCAGCCCAAAATTTAGCATTAAAAGTTGCACAGGCACCTGTAAACGCTGTTGGTTAGCCAAAGGTATTACAATGCCATTGGCATTGGTTAATACCACATCGCCATAATCGGCATTGGTATAATAAAAACCGGTTTTTATGGCAAAATGCAAACCTTCTGTTATTAAAATGTTTGATCCCATAGCGGCCAAAATACCCAAAGAAGTTGCATTTAACTCTTTTTGTTTAATAAAATTTACACTATCAAATTGATTGTAGGCAGCAGATTGAAGCCAATTTATACCAAACATTAATTCGGCCTGTAAGCTATATTTACTGCGGTTTAAACTAATTGTTGGCCCGGCTCCTAAAAAAGTTTGCTGCCATGCAGATATAGCTTGTATATTAACCTTACTTCTATTATTTGCATTGGTATTTACAAATCTTTCTATGGCTTCGGCATCTATGCCATTGTTATTATACATACCCAAAACCTTATAATTAAACCATTTAGGCTTTCGGTTATCCTCAAAAGTTGCCATAAAATTAGCACCCGGCTTGGCAAATCCGGCATCTTTTAAGGTAATATCTTTACTACCATATAACCCAACCGGAACAGATAAACCACCATATATAGCCAATGATTGGGCAGTTAAAATATTTTTATTTATTAACAACAGGCAAGTAAAACAAAAGAGCTTTACCGTTTTTTGTAATGTTGCAGACATTTTGTGCATTTAACAACAAATATTATAAAATGGCTTTACAAAAGCAACAAAACATAGAAATAAAAGGCGCACGCGAACACAATTTAAAAAACATTTCGGTTAATATTCAACGTAATAAACTAACCGTTGTTACCGGCGTAAGCGGCAGTGGCAAAAGCAGTTTGGTATTCGATACACTATATGCAGAAGGGCAAAGAAGGTATGTTGAAAGCTTAAGCGCGTATGCCCGTCAGTTTATGGGTAAAATGCACAAACCCGATGTTGACTATATAAACGGAATTTCTCCGGCAATTGCCATCGAACAAAAAGTTAATACAAAAAATCCTCGCAGTACCGTTGCCACACAAACCGAAATTTACGATTATTTAAAACTTTTGTTTGCTCGAATAGGTAAAACATTTTCGCCTGTGTCGGGCAATTTGGTTAAAAGACACACGGTAGAAGATGTGGTAAATTATATTATTGGTCTGCCTGCTCAAACCAAAGCTTATTTATTGGTTTTAATAAAGGCTGAACCCACACAACTAAAAAAACAACTGGATATTTATTTAAAAAATGGGTTCAACCGATTGTTTGTTAACGGTGAGATGGTTGACATAGAAGAATTTCTTACCATTAAAAATCTGGCTAAACAAGGGCCTATTTACTTGCTTATTGACCGTTTTATAACCAATCCCGATGATGAGGATTTTGCAACACGTGTGGCAGACTCGGCTCAAACAGCATTTTACGAAGGCGAAGGTGCATGCGAATTGGTAAACTACACCAACGATATTAAACAAACAGCTAGCTTTAATAACAAATTCGAAGCAGATAACATTATTTTTGAAGAACCATCGGTTAATTTTTTTAGCTTTAATAACCCATATGGCGCATGCCCTACTTGCGAAGGATTTGGCAGTGTTATTGGAATAGACGAAGATTTGGTTGTACCCAATAAAAGTTTAAGCATTTTTGAAGATGCCATTGTACCTTGGAAAGGCGAAAAAATGCAAGACTGGAAAGCCTATTTTATTAAGCAAAGTAAGTTGGTTAACTTTCCTATACACAAACCCTATTTTGATTTAAACAATCAGCAAAAAGATTACCTGTGGCAAGGTGGTAAAAATTGGGAAGGTGTAAATGGCTTTTTTGCAGAATTAGAACGTCAAACTTATAAAATTCAATACCGTGTTATGTTAGCCCGCTACCGCGGTAAAACCACTTGCCCCGATTGCAAAAGCACGCGTTTAAGAAAAGACACCAACAACGTTAGAATTGTTACCATAAATAAAAACACAACAAACTATACCGACTACAAATGCTTAAGCGAAATTTTATTAATGAGTGTGGCAGATTGCTTTGCATATTTTAGCAACTTAACATTATCTGATAACGATGAAAAAGTTGCACAAAGAATTTTATCTGAAATAACTGCTCGTTTACAATTTTTAAATCAAGTAGGATTAGGTTATTTGTCGCTTAACCGACTATCGAATACGCTTAGCGGTGGCGAAACACAACGCATAAATTTAGCAACCAATCTTGGCTCTAGCTTGGTTGGCAGCTTATACATTTTAGACGAACCCAGTATTGGCCTGCACAGCAAAGATACCGATAACCTAATTAAAGTATTAAAGCACCTGCGTAATATTGGCAATACCGTTGTAGTGGTTGAACACGACCAAGACATTATGGAAGAGGCCGACGAAATTATTGATATTGGCGAATTTGCCGGCGCACTTGGTGGCAACCTGGTTGCTCAAGGCACTGTAAATGAAATTAAGCAAAACAATAACAGTTTAACCGGTAAATATTTATCTAACAAATTAGAAGTAACCACTCCGGCAAAACGCAGAATTTTTAATCATGCCATACATATTTTGGGTGCTCGACAAAATAACTTAAAAGGTATAAATGTAAACATACCGTTAAACGTTTTAACTGTAGTAACCGGCGTTAGTGGCAGTGGCAAAACAACACTAATAAAAAACATATTGTACCCTGCTTTGCAAAAGCATTTAGGCAATTATGCCGGAGAAAAAACAGGATTATTCGATAAGCTTGAAGGCGATTTAAAACATATAAAAGCGGTAGAAATGATCGACCAAAATCCCATAGGCAAATCATCTCGTTCTAACCCGGTAACCTATATAAAAGCTTACGATGCCATAAGAGAACTATTTGCCAACCAGCCATTATCTAAAAACCGCGGATACCGCCCGCAACATTTTAGTTTTAACTTAGATGGAGGGCGCTGCGAAGCTTGCCAAGGCGAAGGCGAATTGCGTATTGAAATGCAATTTATGGCCGATATTTTATTGCCTTGCGAAGAATGCAATGGCACTCGTTTTAAAGATGAAATTAGAGAGGTTAAATATAGCGATAAAAACATAAGTGATATATTAAATCTAACCATAGACCAAGCCATTGATTTTTTTATAAACGAACCTACAATTGCCAATAAATTAAAACCGTTGCAAGATGTTGGCCTAGGCTATGTTAAACTGGGCCAAAGCAGTAATACCTTAAGCGGTGGAGAAGCCCAGCGCGTTAAATTGGCAAGCTTTTTAGGAAAAGGCAAACATGCCGAACCAATTTTGTTTATTTTTGACGAACCTACAACGGGTTTACACTTTAACGATATTAACAAATTAATGAAAAGCTTTTATGCATTATTGGATAACGGCCATAGCCTTGTAGTAATTGAGCATAATATGGATGTAATTAAATGTGCGGATTGGATTATTGACCTTGGCCCGGATGCCGGTAACAACGGTGGTTACCTTGTGTTTGAAGGCAAACCCGAAGAATTGGTTAATGTAAAAAATAGCTACACAGCAACTTACTTAAAGCGCAAGTTATAATATGCATTTTAAAGAATACATTCTATTTGAAAACGACGAACTAATGGTAATTAATAAACCTGCCGGTATTTCGTCGCTTAACGAACGCAATAACGAGATAGAAGCTATTGTTACATCTGCAAAAAAATACTGCAATACAGCACAATTGTGTCATAGGTTAGACAAAGACACTTCCGGTGTTTTAGTTATTGCCAAAACCAACGAAACATATAAGCAAATGGCATTGTTATTCGAAAACCGTGAGGTTGAGAAAACTTATCACGCAGTAGTTTCCGGCACATTAAATGTAACCGATTTACATATTCAATTACCCATTTCTCCTACTAAAAAAGGCATTGCCAAAATAGATTTTAAAGAAGGTAAAAAAAGTTTAACCATTGTTAATACCCTTAAACTATACCGTAACCATACACTACTAGCTTGTAATCCCATTACAGGCAGGTTGCATCAAATTCGTATTCATTTGGCATCGCAGCAATTTCCGTTGGTTGGCGATGAAACCTATGGAGGTAAACCAATATTTTTAAGCAACCTTAAACGTAAATTCTCTTTGGGAAAATTTAAAACCGAAGAGCCAATTATAAAACGTTTTTGTTTGCATGCTTATCAAATTAAGTTTACACTAAACAACAATATATACGATATTACAGCTCCGTACCCAAAAGATTTTGCCGTTTTGTTAAAACAATTGGATAAATTCGACAGCAACCTTTTATGAATCTAAAGCTTAAACAATGGATTGATGGATACATTGGTAGATTTTTAGCTGCCATTCATGTATTTGCTGTTCGTTTGGCAGGTATTATACTTAAACGCGACCATAGCCTAAAAAATCCACCGGATGCTATTTTGGTTATTAAAATGCTTGGTTTAGGCAGTGTTTTTATGGCTGCAGACAGCATTTACAGTGTAAAAAAACAATATCCCAATGCCAAATTAATTCTAATGTGTGGCAAAGGTGTTGGAGCCGGTATTGAGCCGTTACATTTATTTGATGAAATTTGGATTCATAACGATAAAAATTTGTTTACATTGGTTTCTTCGGGTTTAAAATTATTAATAAAAACTTGGCGATTAAAAAACCTTTGGGTAATGGATTTAGAAGTGTACAGCGTTTTAACCACCTTGTTTAGCGCATATACATTAGGCTTAAACCGATTTGGATTTCAATTAAACAAAGTGCATTTTAGAAATTACTTAAATACACATAACGTGTATTTTAATCAGTTTAAACAAGTACAAGAAAATTATAACCGACTTGCCTTTGCTATGGGTGTTAACAGTATTAAATCGTTTACCATTGCATGCAACCAACCCTTAAACAAAAATACCATTGCCATTAACAATACATGCAGCGATTTAGGTGGCGATTTAAGAAAAATTCCAACCCATTTGTTGCAACACATTTGCAACTATATTTTAAGTAATACCGAATTTAACATTGCACTTACAGGCGCCCCAACCGATTACAATAGCAATCAACTATTTATTAATAATTATGTGGGTTCAAACAAACATAAACTGGTAAATATTGCAGGCACCATGCCATTTAATGATTATTACAACTACCTGCAATCAGCATGTGCTGCCATGATTAGCATTGATAGTGCACCACTTCATATTGCCATTAAACTGGGTTTACCAACCTTAAGTTTTTGGGGCCCCATTAACCCGGAGCAACGCATAGCCACAAATTTACCAAACCACAGTTATATTTATTTACAAACACATTGCTCGCCATGCATACATTTAAGCGATATTGTACCATGTGGAGGTAATAATATTTGCATGAAAAATATTTCTGTACAGCAAGCTACAAATGCCGTTGCAGCGTTAATTACACGAATTAATTAAAAATAAAACAGCACGCATGCTTACATTTGTTAAATATATTTTTGCATGACCACAACATTAAGAGTAACCATTGCCGGTATATTTATTTTTTGTTTTACCATTATTGCATTTAGGGCAATAAAAGTTAGCGTGTACCACGAAACCCGCGCCCGTAATGGTATTTTAGGCGATGGCTTTAGCGATATAAATGTACTATCGAGTGCAAAATATTTTTTAGACAGTGGCTTTACTCAAACCAAGTGGTTGCCGGTGCACGATTATTATCCGGCAGGTAAAAACACCCCACAAGTATACACCCACTACCCTGCCCTACCCAATATTTTGGCAGGCACATATGCCAAATTGTTTAATACTGTAAACGAGCCTCTGCTTAGGTTAATACCCATTTTACTAGCTGTTGTATTTTTCTTTTTTATTTACTTTGTGTTGAACCAACTGTTGCAGCAACAAACCATTGCATTGGTAGGCAGCAGCTTGCTTTGGATGGGTTGTTATTTTTTAAACTTTGCAGATAACCTGCACCAACACTTGTATGGCGAGTTTTTAAAATGGATTTATTTTTATTTATTATACCAATACCACCGCAACGAATCTAAAAGTTTACCATTAATTTTCTGGCTGTTTATTATCATGATGGTTCAAGTAAATATAAGTTTTGAACAACCGGTTTATTTAGGAATTTTAACAGTTGGCTTTAGCATAATTTACCAAAAATCTATTTTTACCAAAACTACCCTATTGGGTGCAATTGCTGTAATACTTGGCTTTGCGCTGCACCTATGGCAAAACGCATTATATTTTGGTGGATGGCAACCCGCTATAGATGATTTTATTAAAGCTTACACCTTTAGAACCACAGGTACAGAAGTTGAAGGATATGTAAAAGAAGCGCCGTTTACATTAAAAGACACCTGGCAAATACCATTTGACTGGTTTAATCGCATGGAACGCTATTTTGTATTACCGGGATGGGCTATATTAATAATAAGTTATTGGGGTATAAAATGGTTAAAAAAATACAAGCCCGAATTACTTAAAATTAGTATTGCAGTATTTTTTGCATCTATTGCATGGAGTATTTTTATGCCACAGCATGCATTTATTCATGCATTTACCAATAAACATTTTAGTATTTGGGTTGGCTTAATGGGCGGAGTTTCTGTTTATGCATATTTTCAACAATTAAAATTAGACTTTTCAACTGCCGGAAACATAACAACCAAAAGTTTTCATATATTAGTAATTTTATACGCAACAGCCATGTTTGTTAGTCAGCAAGTGTATGAAGTGTGGTTAAAATTTGCCTTGTTTTACCCGGCATTTGGGTATTAAACAAAAATTTTACTTGACAATTATTTTTTTTTGCATAAAGTTTGCAAATACAATTAATTAACACATTATGAAACACCTACAAACACCTTCAAACAGCTACAAACAGCTACAAACATTTATTTTAAACAAAACAATTGTTAACATGCGATTAATAATACTAACATTAGTATTATTTAGTAATGCCTCGTTTATGGCATTCTGTCAACCACCTCCTACGTTTCCTCCGTCACAAATTCACACTGAAGGTACAATTCCAGAACCCATAAATATTGGGCATGAACCCTCTGGAACAACAAGATTTAACACAATTAACAATACACCTTGCGACATTGAGTTTGTAACTTGGTTTGTTATTGAAAAAAGAAGCCCTAATGGCGAAGTAATATCTGTTCACACAGGTGATTTACCTTACACATTAGCAGGACAAACTCAGGGAGCAATTACAAACTATGAACTATTTGACATCTTTAATTTACCTGTTTTAACTGAAGAGGAACAAAACGAAGGAATCAATTAGCATATTGTAAAAACAGGCATTTATCTTAAATTTGGTGCAATGTCGGGATTTATGGAGATTTACCCTACTGATAATGGACTAGTTTTCTATCTTCCGGGATTACCAGCGCCATGTAATTGTTTTAGTGTACATTTTACATATACAAATAATTCTGCAACCTTAACCATAGCGCCATGTTCTTAAAAATCTCAAAAACACTTATTCTTTTTCTTTTTACACAACTATCATACCATGCATTTGGCCAGTGGAAACAGATTCCTGTTTCCACTGGTTCTGCATCTATAATTTTAAATTGCAATCAAAATAAATATTTAATTGCCAATAACAAATTTTATTACCACAATAATGCAAAGTGGGAGTTTTTAAACTTTCGCGAAATTCCTGAAAAAACAAATACTATTATTAGGAATGCAATTGCTACATCCGATAAAATTATTATGGGTGTAAATTACCATCCAAATGCTGCTTTTTATGAATTTAACACTGTTTCTAAATCATTAAGAAAATTAAATTTCTTACTTGAGGATAGTTTTCAAATTAATAACATAAGGTTTGTAAACAATAGGATATATGTAAGTGTTTTTATATTTAAAACAGGAAATATTAAACCATCTATTTTATTTACTGAAAATTTTGGCACAGCTTGGCAATCAGACATCAATGGTATATTTTTTCCCTCAATGGCTGGGTTTGAGGATATCATATTTCACAATAACAATTACTACTTAATAAATTCCTCAGGGGTGTATAAACGTAATGTAATAGATACAATATGGACACAATATAATGATGGCATAAATTCCGCTTCAACCATAAATCCTAGAAATATACTTATAGATAAAAACACAATCTATTTATCTGCTCGAAGAGGCGTATATCGATTAAACAATGACAGCAATAAATGGGAAGCAATAAATGATGGATTCTTAGACAACGACTCTGTAATGAACGGTAGAATTACCTTATTTAAAAATACATTGTTAACTTTCGGATTAAACAGCGCATTTAAAAGACGAACCTATACTTTTAACTCTGCTATTAATAAGTGGGAAAGATGGCCAATTCTCGATAGGTTACAAATTAATAATATAGAAACAATAAACGATACCCTGTTTATTGCATCCGATCAAGGATTATTTAATTTAAATAATGTTTACGATTCTTTAAACTTGTTTATGAATGGTGTAAATAACTCGAATATAGGAGCAATTAATTTTATAGATGGCCAGTTATATGGTATATTTTCGTCTTCAGGTATATTACATTACAATAAAGGTATTAACAATAATCCCTCAATATTCAATAATCCGTTAGATTTTACAGTTTCTCGAATTATTGGTAACAAACAAAAAATTATAATTTCATATAATAAAGGTTTGGGTATATACAATAAACAAATGCAATTGGAATATTTTGAACCGACCTTTAATAATTTAAGTGTAAGTGCTATGAGTATATGCGGCGATTATTTATTTGTAAATGTAGGCCAACAAAACTATAGATGCCATTTAGATACTTTGCGATGGGATTTATTGGAATTAAACACAAGAATAAATAAATTTTATTTACATAATGGTTACGTATATGCATCTTCAATATCTACCGGATTGCATCGAAATCAATTAGGTAGTAATATCTGGGAGTCGGTGTCTGGTGCATTGGGACCTCAACAAATAAATGATATTCATGCATTTGGAAATAACATTATTGTAGCAACATTCAATGGAATTTTATTATACAATACCATAACAAACACATGGAAAAAAATAAATACAATAGCAGATAGTTTAGGTTGCGTAAGGCTAATTGTGTATGATGATAAAATAATAGTAAATACTAATTCGGATATGGGAATTTATATTGCTGATACCAATAATTTTATTTTGCACCCCATATTCAATGGGATGCCTTTTAAAATTTCTGTAAGACAATTTTTAATTCACAACGACACACTGTTTGCAGCAACAAGTCATGGTATATGGTATAGATTAATAAATCAATTAAACACATCTATAAAAAATGCTGTATTAACTAAACCAAATTTAAGTATTTATCCAAATCCAACAGCAGACATACTAAATATAATTGCTGAGGATAAAATATTAGAAGTTTTAATAACAAGCATAGATGGAAAACACATCTTTCACAAAAACTTAAATGAATTAAACTACACAATTAACACTTTCGATTTTAATAGCGGAATTTATATTATAAATATCAAACTGCAAAATAGTACATGGATAAAACAAAAAATTGCAATTGTGAAATAATATGACACAACCAAACTTATCCTATAAAGTAAGTTAGACATTTTTAACGTAAGCACTCGCGCAATTTAGTCTTGCAATCAGGTATCCAATCTTAATGTTAAAGGTATTTCTTTTTCCCTACATAGTTAGCCCTTAAAAAGCCTCTAAAACATTCAATTTTGTTAATCATGTTTCAGGTACAATCAAAATTCCGGTAATATTTTCTTT
>VFQQ010002234.1_pt1 | contig 22760 bp, 18 predicted proteins | sample 3512341 | NCBI WGS metagenome assembly VFQQ01 (sample SAMN10412373, study PRJNA504923) | tailings metagenome | isolation source: Relicate 2 Philex TSF1 revegetated site | place: Philippines: Tuba, Benguet | collected 2017-08-29 | reverse complement strand
GCGGTAGTCGTCGATGACGATCACGTTGTCCATGTTGCCGCCCAGGCCCAGGCCGCGGCTGCGCATCATCTCCACGTCCTTCGTGAAGCCGAAGGTGCGGGCGCGCGCGATGTCGCGCTTGTACTGGCCGCTGCCGAAGTCGAAGGTGACGATGCGGCCGGTGGCGTCCACGGCAGGGTGGTTGAACTCGATCTCGAAGCTCAGCCTGTAGCCGTGGTAGGGCGTGAGGCGCGCCCACTTCAGGGTCGGGCCCTCGCCTTCGCGCAGCTCCACGGCCTTCTTCACGCGGATGAAGCGCTTGGGCGCCGCCTGCAGCTCGATGCCGGCGCTCTGCAGCAGGAACACGAAGCTGGCAGCGCTGCCGTCGAGGATGGGCACCTCCTCGGCGCTGATGTCGATGGCGAGGTTGTCGATGCCGAGGCCGGCGCAAGCCGACATCAGGTGTTCGATGGTCTGCACCTTGGGCAGCTTCGGATCACCGCCCGGGCTGATGGTGCTGGCCATGCGCGTGTCGCTCACGGCGAAGGCGTCCACCGGGATGTCCACCGGCTCGGGCAGGTCGGTGCGGCGGAACAGGAAGCCGCTGTCGGGGGCGGCGGGGCGCAGCACCAGCTCGACCTTCTGGCCGCTGTGCACGCCCACGCCGACGGCGCGGGAGACGGTCTTGATGGTGCGCTGTTGAATCACGGGGCGGATTGTCCGTGAACCGCCTTGTCCACGTGGGCGGTGTTGCTCGCGCTTGCCTCGGCGCCCGTGAGCTGAGCAGCCAGCCGGCGCAGCCGCCGGTGCACCGGATGCACATGCAGGAAGCCGTGGCGCGCGGATTCGGGCACCTCGGTGGCCGCGGTGTGCTGCAGCCACGCGGTGGCCGTTGTCACAACGGCCGCGGCGCGCTCCGGGGCCAGCGGCAGCAGCACCTCGGCCACCAGCACGTCCAACTCCACACCGGGCATCTGATCCACCACATGGCCGGCGTCGCGCAGCGCCAGCGCGGCCTCAGCCGTGGCCAGGGCCTCGTCGCGTTCGCCGGCGGCCAGCAGCGCCTGCGCCAGCCAGCCCAGCGCCGTGGTCTCCATGCCGCGCAGGCCGCTGCCCCGCGCCAGCACCAGCGCCTCTCGCAGCAGGCGCACACGCTCGGCCGGCCGCTCGGGCTGCGGCACGCGGCCGCGCATCAGCGCCAGGCGGGCGGCGTGGTCCACACGCCCTGTCTGCGCCGCCAACTCGCCGGCCTGCGCCAGCGCTTCTTCGATCAGGCGCTGGCGCTCGGCCCTCGCGGGCCCGTCCTGCCCCAGCAGCCAGCGCAGCTGCACCAGGCGCGCGTTGAAGCACACGGTGGGCTGCGCCGGCACGCTGCCGTCGAGCAGGGGCTGCAGCTCGGCCACGCAGCGGGCCGGTTGCCCCAGTTGCAGCGCCAGCAGCGCACGGCGCAGGTGCAGCGTGGCCTGGTCGAGCACACCGGCCTTCTCGGCCCGCTCCAGCGCCGCGATGCTCTCGGCATAACGCCCGAGCAGGAGGGCCGAGATCGACAGGTTCAGGTCGAGGTAGATGTTGCGCGTGCCGCCCAGGCCGTGGCGGCGCACGATGGCCAGCTCACGCAGGCCGGCTTCGTGTCCGTCGGCAAAACGGCCCATCAGGCTCCAGCACACCTGCAGGTGGTTGAGCGCCATCGCCTGCTCACGCGGGCGTTCGAGCGCGGCGGCCTGGCGTTCCACCTCCTGCCAGGCGGCGATGGCGGGCTCGAAACGTTCGGCGGCGAGCTCCACCCAGGCTTCCATGCAGGCCAGCTGCAGGCGCTGCAGCGCGTCACCCTGCTGCGCCACCCACTGGCGCACCGGCGCGATCACGGCTTCGCTTTCGTCGAGCTGGCGCCGGTGGCTGAGCGCCTGCACCAGGCCGTAGCGGATGCGCAGCTCCAGGGCCGGCTGCGCAGCGGCCTGCGCCAGCGCCAGGGCTTCCCGGCCGAGCGCCAGCGCTTCGTCGTCCTGCAGCTTGAAGTGGCGCACCGCCGCCACCGACCGCAGCGCCCGCGCACGCTGCGCGCCCTGCAGCGGCATGGTCTGCAGGCGCTGCAGCAGGGTCTCCATCGGCTCGCCGAGTTCGAGGTCGAAGAGTGCGTCCACCGCGGCTTCGAGTGCATCGAGTTCACCGGCTGCATCACCCGCGCGCCGGCAGATGGCTGCGGCCTGTTCGCAGAAGCGCGTGGCGTCGCGCAGCTGGATGCGCTGGCTCGCGTGCGCCGCGGCCTGCATCAGCCAGGGCACGGCTTCGCGTTCACGCGCTGCGTCGATCAGATGTGAAGCGATGCGCGCCGCATCGCCCAGCTGCCCGATGAGCCACTGCGCCACCGCGCCGTGCAGGCTGGCAGCCAGCACCTGCGGCATCGTCTCCAGCGTGCCTTCGCTGACGAGGTCATGCGCAAAGGCGTTGCCACGCAGCACACCGGCCGCTTCCAGCTCGGCCCAGGGGTCGGCCAGGTCCAAGATGCTGGCGCCGAGCACCGTTGACGCCAGCGGCGGGCTGAGGTCGCTGCCGGCCACGGCAGCCAGGCGCGCCAGCTTGAGCGCGTTGGGGCTGAGCTGGCGCAGGCGCTGCTGGATGAGGCGGCCCACGGTGGCCGGCAGCGGCAGCTGGCCGGTGGCAAAGGCGGTGGCGGTATCGCCCCCTGCCGGCCCGGCCAGCAGCAGCGCCTTCACGGTCTCCAGCACGAACTGCGGGTTGCCGCCGGTGTGGCGGGCCAGCGCCGGCGCGAGGGCTGCGCCATCGAGCCCAGGCACCGCCAGGCTGTCGATGAGCGCCGCGATGCCTTCTTCGCCCAGCGTGTGCAGCACCAGCTCGGCCGGCTGCAGCGCCACACCGGCGCTGGCGCGCCAGGCCTGCAGCGCGGAGGGCACTTCGGCCGGGCGCACGGCCATGACCCAGCGCCGGCCCTGCGCGGCGGTGGGTTCGGCCAGGCAGCGCAGCAGCAGCTCGATGCTGGCGTTGTCGGCGTGGTGCAGGTCGTCGACCAGCAGCACGCCGGGGCCAGCCAGCACATGCTGCACGGCGGCTTCGAAGGGCCCGGCCTCGAGCGCGCCGCTGGGCGTGGGCCCGAAGGCCGGCACCGCCCACGCCAGCGCCTTGCGGTCGTCGGGCTTGAGTTGCGCGGGGTCGGGCACCAGCGCCTGCAGGATGCGCGACAGCAGCGCAAAAGGCCGGCTCGCATCACCGGGCCGCGCGCCCAGGCTGACGGCCACCCTGCCCTGCGCCGCCAGCGCTTCGGCGCACTCTTCCATCAGCCGTGTCTTGCCCAGCCCCGCTTCGGCCAGCAGCAGCACGTGCTGGCCCTGCGCCAACGGCGCCAGCACCTGTGCCACCGCGCCCTCGCGGCCGATGAGCCGCGGCGGCCGCATCAGGCCCGGCGGCAGGCTGCGCATCGGCGCCGGCGGCGCGGCGCCGGTGGCCGACTCGATCATCGCCAGCAGCGCCATCGTCTGCGCGTCAGGGCGTGCACCCACCTCGTCCTTCAGCGCACGCTCGCAGGCGTCGAAGGCCAGCAGCGCGGCGGCACGGTCGCCGCGCAGGTAGTGCAGCCGCATGACGCGGCGGTGCGCCAGTTCGCTGGTGGGCTCGTTGGCGAGGATCTGGCGCGCCCAGGCCAGGGCCGTGTCGTAGTCGCGGGCGTTTTCTGCCGCGTCGGCATCACGCACCCAACGTTCGCTCACGCGCTGGCGGCGGCGCTCGCGCTGCTGCGCCAGCCACTGCGAGAAGGCCTCGCCGTGCTCGTGCGCGCTGTCGCCGAGCAGGCTGTCGGCTTCGGCCAGGTCGTGCGTCACGCCCTCGGCCAGCGCCAGCGTGACGCTGCCGGTGGCCACGTCGAAGCCGAGCTGCTTCTTCAGCTGGAACAGGCGCTGGCGCAAGGCATTGCGCTGCGCGGCTTCATCGCTGTCGGGCCACAGCACCGCGGCCAGGCGGGCACGCGGTGTCGGGCCCTCCACCGCCAGCCAGGCCAGCAAAGCGGCCTCGCGCGGCGCCAGTTCACGCGGCGCCTGGCCCGCCGGCTCGCACAGCGCCGGCCAGCGCGCGAGCAGCAGCCGCGCGGTCACGGGGCCTTGTCACGGGCGATGGACATGCGGGCATTGTCAGCCAGCAACGGCGCATCGCTCTCATCCTTGAGCACCACGCCGGTGGCGCCCAGCGCGCGGGCCGCCTGCAGCAGCCATGCGATCTTGTGGGCCGCGGTCTCGAGAGCCAGTCCTTCGGGGCGGATGTTGCTCACGCAGTTGCGCTCGGCGTCACGGCGGCCCGCAGGTGCTGCACGGGGTGCCCAGGTGAGGTAGGCGCCGAGGCTGTCGGGGCTGGATAGCCCCGGCCGCTCGCCGATGAGCAGCAGCACCGCCGGCGCCTGCAGCAGCGCAGCGGCCTCATCGCCCAGTGCCACGCGCGCCTGCGTGGCCACGGCGACGCTGCCGATGGCCTGCCCTTGCGCTTCGAGCCGTGGCCGCAAGGCCAGCAGCAGCGGCAGCGCGTGGGCCTGCGTGGCGCGGGCGCTCAGGCCATCGGCCAGCACCACCGCGATGCCATCGCTGCGCTGGCCTTGCAACAACGCCGCGCTGCGCGGCGAAAGGCGCCGGCCGAGGTCGGGCCGGCGCAGGTAGGTGGCGCGGTCGGGCGCCGCGCTTTCGACACGCACGGCATCGAAGGCCGCGTCTCGCAGCCCGCGCAGCAGTGCCTCGGCATCGAGCGGCTCGTGCACCGCGTCACGTGCCAGCGCATGCGCCTGCGCAAAGCGCAGCCACTCAGCCGTGGGCAGGCTCACGCCGGCGCGGCCCAACGCGATGCGCGCGGCGGTGAGCCGGCGCAGGTGGGCCCAGGGGTCGGCGGTGCTCATGACAGCTGTGACAGGTCCGCCAGCAGCGCATGCCGCGCCGGCGCCGGCAGCAGGCGGCCATCGGCGCCCACGATGCCCACGCCCTGCAGCCAGCCCTCGAACTCCGGTGCCCGCTTCAGCCCCAGCAGCTGCCGCAGCGCCGCCGCGTCATGGAAACTCGTGCTCTGGTAGCCGAGCATGATGTCGTCGGCACCCGGCACGCCCATGATGAAGGTGACGCCCGCCGTGGCCAGCAGCGTCATCAGCGCGTCCATGTCGTCGCTGTCGGCTTCGGCGTGGTTGGTGTAGCAGACGTCGCAGCCGATCGGCAGGCCGAGCAGCTTGCCGCAGAAGTGGTCTTCCAGGCCGGCACGGATGATCTGCTTGCCGTCGGCCAGGTACTCGGGGCCGATGAAGCCGACCACGGTGTTGGCCAGCAGCGGCCTGAAATGGCGCGCCACGGCATGCGCCCGTGCCTCCATCGTCTGCTGGTCCACACCGTGGTGCGCGCCGGCGCTGAGTGCCGAGCCCTGGCCGGTCTCGAAGTACATGACGTTGTCGCCCAGCGTTCCCCGCTTGAGCGACAAGGCCGCCTCGCGCGCCTCCTGCAGCAGCGAGAGCGTGATGCCGAAGCCCGCGTTGGCCTGTTCGCTGCCGGCCACGCTCTGGAACACCAGGTCCACCGGCGCGCCGGCTTCGATCAGCTGCAGCGTGTTCGTCACATGCGTGAGCACGCAGCCCTGCGTGGGGATGGCGTGGCGGTGGATCACGCCGTCGAGCAGGCGCAGCAGGTCGCCGATGCGCGCCAGGCTGTCGCCGGCGGGGTTGATGCCGATGACCGCGTCACCGCAGCCGTACATCAGGCCGTCGAGCAGGCTGGCGGCGATGCCCGGCAGATCATCCGTGGGATGGTTGGGCTGCAGCCGCACGGCCAGGTGCCCCGGCAGGCCGATGGTGTTGCGAAAGCGCGTGGTCACATGGCACTTCTTCGCCACCAGCATCAGGTCCTGGTGTCGCATCAGCTTGCTCACGGCGGCGGCCATCTCGGGCGTGAGGCCGGGGGCCAGCGCGGCGAGGCCCTCGCTCGTGGCGGCGTCGGACAGCAGCCAGTCGCGGAAGCCCCCCACGGTCAGGTGCGCCACCGGCGCGAACGCGGCAGCGTCATGCGTGTCGACGATCAGCCGCGTGACCTCGTCGGACTCGTAGGGCACCACCGCGTCGTTCAGGAAGTGCGCCAGCGGCAGCTCGGCCAGCGCCATCTTCGCGGCCACGCGCTCGGCCTCGCTGCCGGCGGCGATGCCGGCCAGCACGTCACCACTGCGCAGCGGCGTGGCCCGCGCCAGCAGCGTCTTCAGGTCGTCGAAGACGAAGCTGCGGCCGGCGACGCTGTGCTTCCAGGCCATGGCTCCGTCACCGGTGGACTTCAGCCTCGCCGTGCCGCGCCAGCAGCTCCATCAGCTGCTTGCGGATCAGCATGCCCGGCCGGTCGGACTCCATCGAGTACTCCACGCCGCGGCGGCGCGTGTCCACGAGCGCGTCGGGGTCGGTGGATTCGAGGATGTCCTTGTCCTCGCGCGTGATCACCTCGTCGAAGTGCACCAGCATCGCCTCGGGGCAATCAGCCTCGGTGTCGTTGCGGAACAGCCACTGGCAGAGCTGGATGTGCCCGTCGTCGATGGGCGTGAAGCAGTTGATGATGACGTGGCGGATGCCGCTCGGGTACTCGATGTCCAGCCGGCGCGAGAACGGCAGGTAGTAGGCGTTGCGCATGTGCCGCTGTGTGAGCGGCTCGGTGCTGCCGCTGACGCGGTGGAAGGCCGGCGGGTTGGTGGCGGCGATCACGGTCTCGGCGTAGAAGCCACCGTCCTTTTCCACCAGTTCGTACCTGCTGGGTTTCGGCTGCGCGGCCACGCCGAAGGTGGCGCGGTGCACGAAGCTGAAGTGGCTGTTGTCGAAGCTGTTCTCCAGCGCACGCAGCGGGCTCGTGGCCCAGGTCTCGTGGAACTGGAAGATCGTGCGCCAGCCCGGCGCGCCGAACTCGGGCACCTCGGGTATCGGTGCGATGGGCTCCTCCAGCGCCACCCAGGCGTAGCCGTACTTCGCCACGCAGCGGTAAGCCGGCGTGCAGTAGTCGGCCGGGATGGCGCGGTTGTCGTCGTACTGCGGGATGCGGATGACGCGCCCCGCCGCGTTGTAGGTCCAGCCGTGGTAGCCGCATTCCAGCGCGCCGTTCACGCAGCGGCCCTTGCTGAGCTTGGCGGTGCGGTGGCAGCAGCGGTCCTTCAGCGCCGCGGGCTGGCCTTGTGCGTCGAGGAACAGCACGATGTCCTCGCCCAGCAGGCGGAAGGGCATCGGCTTGCCCTCGGCGAGCATCGTGAGCGGCATGGCGGCATGCCAGAACTTGCGGAAGACGGGTTGGCGGGTGGTCAGCATGGTGTCGATCTGCAAGCAGGTGGCGTGCCCGACGCTACTCTGCCGCGGCGGCCTGCGCCAGCAGCCAGTCGTGCAGCGCCATCGCCGAAGGCCGCTTGGCCGAGGCCGCCGACATCACCAGCGCGTAGCCACGCGCCATCGACCACTGCCCCTTGAACGGCGCCACCAGCGCGCGGCTCTTCAGCAGCGCGTCGGTGATGGGCCGCCGCCCCAGCACCACACCCTGCCCGGCCACGGCGGCCGTCACGGCGGCGTCGTAGGTGTTGAAGGTCAGCAGCGCCGCCGGCTCCAGGCCCGCGGCGCCCACGGCCGCAAGCCAGCTCGTCCACTCCGCCGGCATGCCCTGGCCCGTGACGCTGCCGGTCTGCAGCAGGGTGTGGCGCACCAGGTCGGCGGGCCTCTTCAGCGGCAGGCGCCTGAGCAAGGCGGGCGCGCACACCGGCACCACCACCTCGTCGAACAGCGGCGTGCCTTCCAGCGAGCGGCTGTTGCCGTAGCGGATGGCGAGGTCGAAGCCATCGCTGGCGAGCGAGCGCAGGTCATGCGAAGCGTCGATGCGCACGTCGATGCCGGGGAACGCGCTGGTGAAACCGGCCAGCCGCGGGATCAGCCACAGCGAGGCCAGCCCCGGCGTGGTGGTGAGGGTCAGCACCTCGCGGCCGTGCGGCGCGCGGATCTGCGCCACGGCCGTGCGCACGCCGGTCAGCGCCTCGGACACGGCGGCGGCCAGGCGGCGGCCGTCGTCGGTGAGGTCGAGCGCGCGGTGGCGGCGCTGGAACAGCGCCACGCCGAGCTCGCCCTCCAGCGCGGCCACCTGCCGGCTCACCGCCGACTGCGTGATGAACAGCTCGCCCGCCGCCTTGGTGAACGACAGCCAGCGCGCGGCGGCGTCGAAGACCAGCAGGCGGTCCAGCGAGGGCAGGCGGTGATTTGGCATGCGTTTGCGGAATGCAAGAGCTTCCGAAAGATCGTTTGAAAGCCAGGCCTCGCACGAGGACGATGACAGCCATCGGGAGCCACCGCTCCCATGCACCAGGAGCATGCCATGAGCAGCCTCACCAAGACCCGCCACCGCCTCGGCAGCGCCGAATTCCTGCACCTGCGCGGCCACCCCGTGTGCCTGTTCGCCGAGCGCGGCACGCTGTGGGTCACGCAGGACGGCGAACCCGAGGATATCCAGCTCGACGCCGGCCAGTGGCAGCGCTTCGACGGCCACGCGGCCATCATGGTGGGCACGCTGGGCGGCGAAGCGCAGGTGCGGGTGACCCGCTTCGCGGCGCCCGCCTGGACTCGGGCCGGGTGGGCCGCCAGGGTCCGGCACTGGCGCACGCTGTGGCCGCGCACGCTCGCGGCGGGAGCGCGGGCATGAACGCGGTGGCGGCGATGGCCGAACTGCGCGCCCGCCCCTGCGCCGGCCGCTGGCAGACGCAGCCCTACCGCGAGACGCTGGCGCTGAAGAACAGCCGCAGCGTGCTGCTGCGCCCGGCGCACCACCGCGACGCGGCGGCGCTGCAGCGCTTCTTCGCGGCGCTGTCGCCGCGTTCACGGCTGCTGCGCTTCCACGGTGCCCTCAACCGCCTGCCCGACACCGCCGCGCAGCGCATGAGCACGCAGGTGCCGGCACGCCACGTGGCGCTGGTGGCGCTGGCCGACGAGGGCGAACTCGCCGCCGAAGCGCGCTACGCCATCGACAACGAGGGCGCCGCCGAGTTCGGCATCGCCGTGGGCGACGGCTGGCAAGGCCAGGGCCTGGGCCGCGCGCTGCTGCTGCGGCTGGCGGTGCATGCCAGCGACAGCGGCATCGCGGCGCTGCGCGGCAGCGTGCTGCCGGGCAACGAGCCGATGCTGGCCCTCATGCGCTCGCTCGGCGCCGAGCTGCGCAGCAGCGGGGCCGAGATCCACGGCACGATCGCGCTGCGCGAGCTGGCGGCGGCCTGAGCCGCCCCGGCCTTCAGTGCGTGTGGCCGTGGTGCCCGGCGTGCGCGCGGGCCACGGCCGCATCGCCGTGCCGGAGTTCCCGCAGCGCCTGCCGCAGCACCAAGCACCCGCCATGCAGCGCCAGCGCCGCCATCAGGCCGGCCACCACGAGGTCGGGCCAGTTGCTGCCGGTGCCGAAGACACCCAGCGCGGCGGCCATCACCGCCAGGTTGCCGATGGCGTCGTTGCGCGTGCACAGCCACACGCTGCGCATGTTGGCGTCGCCCTCGCGGTAGGCATACAGCATCCAGGCCACGCCCAGGTTGGCGGCCAGCGCGAGCACGGCCACCAGGCTCATCGTCAGCGCCTCGGGCACGGCGCCGTACCAGGCCGACCACAGCGCACGGCCGAGCACGAAGAGGCCGAAGCCGATCATGCTGGCGGCCTTCAGCAGCGCGGCACGCGCGCGCCAGGCCAGCGCCGCCGAGAGCACGGCGATGGAGACACCGTAGTTGGCGGCGTCCCCCGCGAAGTCGATCGAATCCGCCAGCAGCGAGAGTGACCCCGAGGCCACGCCGGCGGCGATCTCCACCAGGAACATGGCGGCGTTGACGATGAGCGCGATCCACAACACGCGGCGGTAGCGGGCCAGGTCGACGGGCGGCGACTGCGCCGCGGGCGTTTCGGTGTGGCAGCAATGGGCAGACATGGCGCCATTGCAATCCCTGTAGCGGCTCCAGAGTCAAGCCCGTACGATGCCGGGCATGAAGATCGGCGAACTCGCCACGCGCGCCGGCACGCCGGTGGAGACCATCCGCTACTACGAGCGTGAGGGCCTCTTGCCCGCGGCACCGCGCAGCGGCGGCAACTACCGCATCTACGACGGCCAGCACGCCGAGCGGCTGGCCTTCATCCGCCACTGCCGCACGCTGGACATGACGCTGGACGAGATCCGCGTGCTGCTGCGCTACCGCGACGCGCCGCACGAGGACTGCGGCGACGTGAACGCGCTGCTGGACGAACACATCGGCCATGTCTCGGCGCGCATCCGCGAGCTGCGGCAGCTGGAGCGCGAGCTGAAGGCGCTGCGCGGACGCTGCGCCAACCCCACCGACCGTGCGCATTGCGGCATCCTCTCGGGCCTGCAGCAGGCAGCAGCGCAGCCGGCCGCAAGGCCGGCCCGTGCGCACACCGCGGGCGCGCACGGCCGCGCTCCGCGCTGAGGCCGCCGCGGCCATGGCCAGGCTCGGCGTGCTGATCCTCGGCGCCGGCATGTCCGGCCTGGCGATGGCCATCGCGCTCCAGCGCGCCGGCCGCAGCGACTTCCTCGTCGTGGAGAAGAGCACTGGCCTCGGCGGCACCTGGTGGGACAACCGCTACCCCGGCGCACACGTGGACGTGCCGGCGCCGCTGTACAGCTTCAGCTTCGCACCCAACCCGCGCTGGCAGCGGCGCTTTGCCGCGGCACCGGAGATCCTGGCCTACCAGCAGGCGCTGGCCGAACGCCACGGCCTGAAGCAGCACCTGCGGCTGGACACCGCGGTGCTGTCGGCGGCCTGGGACGAGGCCGCGGCCTGCTGGCGGGTGCAGCTCGAAGGCGGCGAGTTGATCGAGGCCACCTGCTTCGTGTGCAGCACGGGGCCGCTGTCGGTGCCACGCTGGCCGGCCATCGAAGGCCTGGACAGCTTCGCCGGCGCGCGTGTGCACAGCGCGCGCTGGGACAGCAGCGTGCCGATCGCAGGCCACCGCGTGGGCGTGATCGGCACCGGCTCCACGGCCTCGCAGCTGGTGCCCGAGTTGGCCAAGGCAGCGGCCCACCTCACGGTGTTCCAGCGCACACCCTGCTGGGTGCTGCCGCGCTTCGACCGCCGCTACGGCGCGCTCGACCGCCTGCTGTTCCACCTGCCCGGCTGGAACCGGGCGGCGCGTGCCTTCTGGGCTGCCACGTCGGAATCCTTCAGGCGCGGCTTCGAGCCCGGCAGCGGCGCGCAGCAGCGCCTGCTGGCGTTGGCGCGTGGCCACCTGAAGCGGCAGCTGCGCGGTGATGCTGCCTTGATGGACCGCCTGCGGCCGGCCTACCCCATCGGCTGCAAGCGCATCGTGTTCTCCAACGACTACTGGCGCAGCTTCACGAAGCCGAACGTGCAGCTGGAGACCGGCGCCATCGAACGCATCACGCCCGCCGGCGTGCGGCTGGCCGATGGCCGCGGGCACACGCTCGACGTGCTGGTGTGCGCCACCGGCTTCAACGTGGAGCAGTCGCTCGCCGTGCCCATCACCGGCCGCCACGGCGTTGCCTTGCAGGCGTTGTGGCGCGAAGGCGCCTTCGCGCACTTCGGCACCACGGTGGCCGGTTTCCCCAACCTGTTCCTGATGCTCGGGCCGAACACCGCCACCGGGCACACGAGCACGCTGCTGTTCATCGAGCCGCAGGTGCAGTTCGTGATGCGTGCGCTGCACGAACTGCGCCAGCACCGCTGGCTCGACGTGAAGGCCGAGGTGCTTGAGGGCTTCAACACCGAGCTGCAGCGCAGGCTCGCCGGCTCGGTGTGGATGCAGTGCAGCAACTGGTACCGCGCCGCCAGCGGGCGCAACGTGGCGATCTGGCCCGGTTACACGCGCGAGTACCGCACGCGGCTGGCGGCGGTGGATTTCGGGCGCGAGTTCAGCTTCGGCTGAAGGCACAACAGCTGAAACACGCGCAACGGCGCGGCAACGCAAGGGGCTGCGCTTGACGCAGGCGCGATACAGCCGCCGCCCACCATCGCGCCCCACTGCATCCCAAGCCAAGCGCCGCCATGTCCCAGTTGCCCACCGCCGCCGCCGAAACCCCCGAGCGCCTGTTGGCCCTGCACCGCAGCGGCAGCAGCGGCCGCCAGTGGGGCGCCTGGCTGCCCACGCTCGGCGAGCGCTGCGGCGGCGTGATCACGCCCGAGCTGATGGGCTATGCCGGCAACGAAGCCTGGCCCGCAGGCCGGCGTGTCACGCTCGACGACGAGGCCGCCGCGCTGGCGCCGCTGCTGGCCGAAGGCCCGGTGCACCTGCTGGGCCATTCCTACGGCGCCGCGGTGGCCCTGCAGCTGGCGCTGCGCTGCCCGAGCCGCGTGCGCTCGCTCACGCTGTACGAGCCGGTGCGCTTCGGGTTGCTGCTGCAACAGCAAGGGCAGCCGCGCGCGCTGGGCCAGTCGGTGGTGATGGTGGCGCGCCGCATCGGGCTGCACGTGATGGCCGGCGCGCTGGATGCCGCCGCTGAGCGCTTCGTCGACTACTGGTCGGGCATCGGCAGCTGGCAGCAGATGAAGCCGGCGGCGCAGCAGAACCTGGCGCACCGCATGCCCAAGGTGCACAACGAGTTCCTGGCCCTGTTCGGCGACAACGTGCCGGCCGCCGACTGGAGCCGCCTCACGATGCCGGTGCGGCTGGCCGGCGGCACCCGTTCGCCGGCACCGGTGCGCGCGATCCTCGACCGGCTGCAGCAGCTGCTGCCGCAGGCCACGCGCGAATCGTTCGAAGGCCTGGGCCACATGGGCCCGGTGGCTGCGCCGGCGCGCGTGATGGCGGCGCTGTACGCCCCGGCACCGGAGCCGTTCCCGCAGGCGGCCTGACGGCAGGCCTGCAAGCCCGGCCGGCGGGAACGCAGCGGCCGCAGCCGGAGGTCGGGGCGGGCGCGGATAGAGTCTGGGGGCCAGCCCCCGTGACAGACCGTGCCCCCGACCCCGCAACACCCGCCCGCGCGCGGGCCCAGCCCGTGAGCGGCGACTTCGACGACGGTCCGTCGTCGCTGTCCACCACCGACGTGGCGCGCCGCCTGGGCGTTTCGGTGCCCACGGTGCAGCGTTGGGTCGATGCCGGGCTGCTCAAGGCCTGGAAGACCGCAGGCGGTCACCGCCGCGTCGACGCCGCCAGTGTGGCCGCGCTGGCCTTGCACACGACCGCCGCGCCGGCGCGGTCCGGCACCGTGCTCGTCGTCGACGACAACGCCGACGACCGCGACCTGCTCTCGGTGCTGGTGCGCAACGCGCTGCCGGCGGCCGAGCTGGTGGTGTGCGACAACGGCTTCGAGGCGCTGCTGGCCGTGGGCCGCGCGCAGCCGCAGCTGGTGATCAGCGACCTCAACATGCCGCACATGGACGGCTTCGAGATGCTGCGCCGGCTCTCGGCCCTGCCCGGCGCGGCGGCGCCGCGGCTGTTCGCGGTCAGCAGCCTGTCGCCCGCGCAGGTGGCACGGCGCGGCGGCCTGCCGCCGGGTGTGGCGCTGTTCAGCAAGCCGGTCGACGCCGCGGCACTGATCACCGCGCTGCGCGCCGCCGCCTGAACCGGGCAGCCGCCGAACTGGCGGTCGTCCCGGGCCTTGTTCCGGGTCAATGTTCAAATTGTTCAAATTAAAGTGCGCTGCCAATGCGGCCGATAGCCGATCCATCCCGGAACGAATCGACCGCATCTCCCGGCACCGCACCATGAACACGCTCCAGAACTTCCGCATCGGCACCCGGCTGGGTGTTGCCTTCGCGACCGTGCTGATCCTGCTGGCCGCGATCATGGCCACCGCGCTGCTGGCGATGGCGACGATGGACCGCAACCAGGAGCGGATCGTCGAGGTCGAGTACGCCAACGTGCGGCTGCAGACCGCGGCGCTGGACAACACCCGCGGCAGCATCGCGCGTGTGTTCCAGCTGCTGGCCGACAGCGACCCGCAGCAGCTGGCCCATGGCCGCGAACGGCTGGCCGCCAACCAGAAGGGGTACCAGGAACCGCTGGCCAAGCTCCAGGCCAGCCTGCTGCACGCCGAAGCCCAGCAGCTGCTGGCCACGGCGCAGGCCGCCGAGAAGACCTACACCGAAGCCACCGCCAAGGTGCTGGCGGCGCTCGATGCCGGCCAGAAGGAAGCCGCCGCGGTGCAGGCCTACGGCCCCACCTACAAGGCACTGCAGGCCTATGCCAGCGCGCTGCGCAAGCTGCTGGACTTCAACGAGAAGGTGATGGACGAGGCCAGCGAAGCCAGCAAGCGCGCCTACGCCGTGTCGCGCGCCTGGCTGATCGGCCTGGGGCTGGTGGCCATGGCGCTGGGCGCGTTGGCGGCCTGGGCCGTGACACGTTCGATCACCACGCCGCTGCAGCAGGCGGTGCAGCTGGCCGAGGCGGTGTCGGCCGGCGACCTGCGCAGCCACATCGAGCCGCGCGGCCGCGATGAACTGGCCCAGCTGCTGAAGGCGCTCGCCGGCATGAACAGCAGCCTGCAGCAGATCGTGGGCCAGGTGCGCAGCGCGTCGGACAGCATCGCCACCGGCTCTTCGCAGATCGCCACCGGCAACGCCGACCTGAGCCAGCGCACCGAAGAGCAGGCCAGCAACCTGCAGCAGACCGCCGCCTCGATGGAGCAGCTCACGGCCACGGTGAAGACCAACGCCGAGACCGCGCGCATGGCCAACCAGCTCGCGGTGGGCGCCTCGGGCGTGGCGGCGCAGGGCGGCGACATGGTGCGGCGCGTGGTGGACACGATGACCGGCATCAGCCAGAGCTCCAACCGCATCGCCGACATCATCGGCACCATCGACGGCATCGCGTTCCAGACCAACATCCTGGCGCTCAACGCCGCGGTGGAAGCCGCGCGCGCGGGCGAGCAGGGCCGCGGGTTCGCGGTGGTGGCCAGCGAGGTGCGCAGCCTGGCGCAGCGCAGCGCGGAAGCGGCCAAGGAGATCAAGGTGCTGATCGGCGACAGCGTGAGCCGCGTCGAGGAAGGCAGCCGCCTCGTGGGCGACACCGGCCGTACCATGGACGAGATCGTGGCGCAGGTGAAGCGGGTCACCGACCTCATCGGCGAGATCGGCAGTGCCAGCGGCGAGCAGACCAGCGGCATCGAGCAGATCGGCAACGCCGTGAACCAGCTCGACCAGGTGACGCAGCAGAACGCGGCGCTGGTGGAAGAGAGCGCCGCCGCGGCCGAGAGCCTGCGCGTGCAGGCCGATCAGCTGGCGCGCACGGTCTCGGTGTTCAAGCTGCAGGCAGGCTGAGCGCCTCACCCGCGGCCAGGTAGGCCGCCAGCTCGGCCACGGCCTCGGCCTGTGCCAGCAGGTAGTGCTGCGCCTGCACCAACCAGCGCTCGCGCGGGCCGTCCTCCAGCACCCCGTGCAGCTCACGCGCCAGCGACGACAGGCGTTCGGCCCCCAGCATACCCGCGGTGGACACCATGCCGTGCGCCAGCTGCGCCAGTGCGCCGACGTCGCCCTCGGTCAGGGCCTGCTCGAAGCGCGCCCGGTCCTGCGCTTGCGTGGCCATGAAGCGGGTCAGCACGCGGCGGAAGAGGTCTTCGCGGCCGAGGCAGCGCGCGAGCCCGGCTTGCAGCGAGACGGCGCTGCCGGTTGAGCGCAGGCCCGCGGCGCTTGCACCCGTCTCGGGCGCAGCCGACCGGGGCGCGATCCAGCGCAGCAGCACCGCGAACAGGTCGCCCGCATCAAAGGGCTTGCCGACGAAGTCGTTCATGCCGGCGGCCACGCAGCGCTGGCGGTCACGGGCGGTGGCATGCGCCGTCATCGCGATCACCGGCAGGCCGGCCAGCCGCGGCTCGGCACGGATGCGCGCGGTGGTTTCGAAGCCGTCGATACCCGGCATCTGCACGTCCATCAGCACGGCATCGAACGAGGCCTGCTGCAGCTGCTCCAGCGCCTGCAGCCCGTTCGAGGCCACGTGCACCTGCGCCTTCGCCACGTCCGCGAGCAGCTCCACCGCCACGATCTGGTTCAGCTCGTTGTCTTCCACCAGCAGGATGCGGCAACCGGCCAGCGCCGCGGGCGCAGGCGCCACCACGACATGTCCACCGGCGGCAGCGCCGGCGCCGGCGGGCGGCACCGCCGGACCGGCGCCGTCGAGCGTGAGCACCACCTCGAACCGGCTGCCCTCGCGCGGCCGGCTGTGCACGGTGATCGTGCCGCCCATCAGCTCCACGAGCTGGCGGCAGATGACCAGGCCAAGCCCGGTGCCGCCGTAGCGGCGCGTGGTCGAGGTGTCGAGCTGGTCGAAGGGCGTGAACAGGCGCTGCAGGTGCTCTTCGGCGATGCCGATGCCGGTGTCGCTCACCGCCAGCGCCAGCGCCAGGCGCGCGCCATCGGGCCGCACCCGCGCTTGCACGCTCACCTGGCCGGCGGCGGTGAACTTGACGGCATTGCCACACAGGTTCAGCAGCACCTGCTGCAGCCGCAGCGCGTCGCCCACGAGGCGCGGCGGCGCGGCGGGGTCGAGATCGACGACGAAGCGCAGGCCCTTGCGCTGGGCCTCCGGCGCCAGCATGGTGGCGACACGGGCCAACACGTCGTCCAGCGCAAAGGGCTGCTGCTCGAGCGTGAGCTTGCCCGACTCGATCTTGGAGAAGTCGAGGATGTCGTTGATGATGCCCAGCAGCGAATGCGCGGCGCGGTGGATGTTGCCCAGCTGGGCCCGCACGCCCGGGCCGATGTCGCCGCGCAGCGCCAGGTCGGTGAAGCCGAGCACGGCGTTCATCGGTGTGCGGATCTCGTGGCTCATGTTGGCCAGGAACTCGGCCTTGGCGCGCGAAGCCGCCTCGGCGGCATCCCGCGCCTGCGCCAGTTCGTGCGTGCGTTCGGCCACCCGCTGCTCCAGGCTGGCGTTGAGGGCCTGCATCGCACGCTCGGCGGCGCGGCGCTCGGACACGTCCTCGAGGAACACCAGCGTGTCGCCGTCCTCGGCCAGGCTGAGCTGGCTGATCGACACCATGCACTCGAAGGCCGTGCCGTCCACGCGGCGGGCCATGATCTCGTAGTGCCGCTCGAGCGGGCCGCCCGCCCGGTGCCGTGCCTCGCGTTCGAGCTGGATCGGCTGCTGCTGCGGCGTCATCAGGTCCAGCACCGGGTGGCCCACCAGCTGCTCGGCCCGGCTGGCGCCGTACATGCGCATGAAGGCCGGGTTGACGTAGCTCACCAGCGGCCCGCGGGACATGCCGATGGCCACCGGCGCTTCCTCGATGAGCTGGCGCAGGCGCCGCTCGTGCGCCTGCGTCTCCGATTGCGCCTCGCGGCGCTCGGTGATGTCCTGGATGACGCCGACGATGCGCCGCGTGCGGCCGTCCGGGCCTGCGGTGCGGCGGCCGTAGGTCTCGAGCCAGTGCACCGAGCCGTCGGGCCAGAGCACACGCTGGTCGGAGTGGTAGCTCTGGATCTGCCCCTTCATGCACCGCCGCAGCCGCTCGCGCGCCGCGGGCACGTCGTCGGGGTGCACGCAGCGCAGGAAATGCGCGAAGTTGCCTTCGAACTGCCCGGGCGGCAGGCCCAGCAGGCCGGAAAGGTCACCGAACCAGCGGGTTTCCTCGGGCTCGAGATCCCAGATCCAGGTGATGATGCCCATCGCCTCCTGGACCAGCGCCAGCTGATCGGCCCGCTCCTGCAGACCGCCCGGCGCCACCGACGACCCCGCAGCTGACATCGAGCCCTCCGGCTGCTCAGGCACGCAAGCGCGCGCTCTTCGGGATCATGCCACGCGGGCGCCGTCAGAAGCTGGGCAGTGTCGCCAGCATCAGCCTGCCGGCCGCCGCGTCGGCCATGATCTGCTCACGCTGCTCCCAGCCGCGCAGCTTGCCGGGGTTGAGCAGGCCCAGCGGGTCGAAGCGCAGCTTGGTGGCCACCACATCGGGGTTGACCTGGCCCTGCTTGCCGTCTTCGACGATGTAGACATGCGGATTGGCGATGTACACGCCGTGCTCGCGGTGGATCTGCATGATCTCGTTCAGCCGAGCATCCGTGGTGTAGCGCACCAGCTGCAGGCCGCTGCAGTTCATGGCGCCTTCCTTGGTGCGGATGAACTCCAGGTGCACCAGCACCTCGTCACCCAGCTTCGTGCGCAGTTCCTTCGCTTGCTGCACCTGCCGGCCGGCCTGGAAGCCGCTCTGGATGTAGGTGAGCGTCTTGTCCACCTTCAGCGCGTGCAGCGTGGTGTGGTTCCAGGTGTATTCGACGATGGTGCGGTTGCTGGCGCGCACCTCGGCCGCGGTCTTGCGGTAGGTGATGTTGCCCTTGAACTCGGACACGAGCTGCTGCAGCGCCGCCTCGGCAGGCTCGGCCACGAGCACGAACACGGCGTGGCTGCCGGTGTGCATGGTGCCCTTGAGCAGCGGCGTGGCGGCCAGCAGCAGGTCGGGGATCGGCGCGGCCAGCAGCGTGACACTCTTCTTCGTGATGCCGGGTGCGGAGGCCAGCGTGTCGGCGAAGTGGATGGCTTCGTCGAAGCCATCGAAGCAGACGATGGCCTCGAGCCAGGGGTGCGCCGGTGCCAGCGCCACCTCCAGCTCCAGCACGAGACCATTGGTGCCGTACACATGGTGCAGCAGCAGCGCCTCGGGCGCGCGCAGCTCCACGGCGTTGGGCTCGGGCTCGATGGTCATGGCCCTCACGCCCAGCACGTTGCCGGTGCTGGCCAGCGGGCCGTAGTTGATGCTGCCGGTGCCGCCGAAGCCGCCGCCGTACAGGCCGCCGAGCGTGGCGCTGCGGAAGGTGCTGGGGACGCAGCGCAGCTCAAATCCTTCGGGCTGCGTGCGTTTGTCCATCTCCATCATGCGGATGCCGGCCTGCGCGCGCGCCACGCCGTTCCTGCACCACAGCAGCTGGTTGTAGGCCGAGAGATCCAGGATCACGCCGCCATGCAGCGGCATGCACTGGCCGTAGTTGCCGGTGCCGCTGCCGCGCACGGTGATGGGCACGCGCTGCTGCGCGCAGGCCGCCACCACGGCGCGCACTTCGTCCTCGGTCTTCGGCCGCGCCACGGCATGCGCACGCAGGTGTTCGAGCTGGCGCTTGAGCACGGGGCTGAACCAGTAGAAGTCCTGGCTCAGGCGCTCGACGCGGTTGTCGGTGATCCATTCGATCGCATTCAGCTGCGATGCGATGGTCTGCGTGCCCGTGGCGACGGCCACGGGGTCGAACTCGGTGCTCACAACATGCCCTTCACGAAAGCGGTGGCCTCGGCGCGCAGCTGCGGCATGTCCAGGCCCGGGATGGTGTCGTTCTCGACCACGGTGCGACCCTGCACCAGCAGCAGCTTCAGCGTGGGCCGGCCGCCGCTGACCACAGGGCCGATGGCGGGGTCGAAGAGGCCGAAGTGGCGCGGCTGGTCGAGATCGTAGACCGCGAGGTCGGCGGCCATGCCGACTTCGAGCGTGCCGACACCGCCGAGCCCCATCATGCGCGCGCCGCCGGCGGTGCCGATGTGGATCACGTCCTCGGCAGTCATCGCGGCCGCGTGGCCACCGGGCTGAACGGTTCTGGCGCCTGCACGCGGATCGGCCCGGTGCACCATCCACGCCATGTGCGCTTCGCTCGCCATGTCGGCGGCCTCGTTGCTGGCGGCGCCGTCCACCGCCAGGCCCACCGGCACGCCGAGCGTCAGCGCCTCCGGGATGCGCGCGATGCCGCTGCCCAGGCGCGCATTGCTCTGCGGGCAATGCGCGATGCCAGTCCTGGTCTCGGCGCAGAGCTTCAGGTCACCGTCGTCGAGGTGCACCATGTGCGCGTACCAGACGTCTTCGCCCACCCAGCCATGTTCGGCCACGAACTGCACCGGCGTCATGCCGTGCTGCTCGCGCGCCCAGCGCACGTAGTCGTAGGTTTCGCTCAAGTGGCTGTGCAGCCGGATGCCGAGGCGTCGCGCTTCGGCCGCCAGCGGCTTCAGGTGGTCGACGGCGCAGCTCCAGTTGGGCGTGGTGATGGCGCTCACCACGCGGCGCATCGGCATCGGGCCGGGCTGGTGGAAGCGGAGCACGTCGCGTTCGACGCTTGCCATGAAACCATCGAGCGTCTCGGGCTGGACCTGCGGTGGTGCCTTCTCGTCGGTGAACGCGCGCGCCTGTGTCTGGCCGCCACGGCAGAGCACGAAGCGCAGGCCGAGCTTCGCGGCCTCGTCGAACACCGCCTCGCTGGCATCGAAGGGCATGCCGGGCCAGTAGTGGTACTGGTGGTCGGCCACGGTGCTGCAGCCTGACAGCGCCAGTTCCACCAGGCCCACGCGCGCCGCCAGCCGCAGCGAGGCCTCGGCGTCGAAGTGGCGCCGGTACGGCACCGGCACCGCCGCGAGCCAGGGCACCAGCGCGAGGTTGATGCCGGCCGGGATGCCCTTGAGCAGGCTCTGGAACAGGTGGTGGTGTGTGTTGACCCAGCCCGGGTAGATGACGCAGCCGCGGGCGTCGATGACACGCTCTCCGGGTTCCGGTGCCAGCGTGCCGATGGCGGCGACGAGGCCGCCACGCACACGGATGTCGGTGCCGCCCTTCGCGCGCGCAGCATCGCCGGAAAGCCCCGTCATCAGCGCATCGGCGCCTCGAATCAGCATGTTGCTTCCCCCATGCGCCAAGCAGGATCAAGCGCCCCGCCGCGGAACCGGCTTCGCCGGGCCGCTGGGGGGCGGCCCCCTCGGGGGGTAGCGAGCGAGAGCGAGCTTGGGGGCGCCAGTTCATCAGTCATGCTGCGCCTCGCTCTCGTGCCAGGAACCCAGCGCCCACTGGCTCAGCACCGACATCAGCGCAAACAGCAGCACCCCGGTCACCGTGATCAGCACCAGCGCCGCGAACATGCGCGGGATGTTGAGCTGGTAGCCCGCCTGCAGGATCTGGTACGCCAGGCCGGTGCCGGTACCGCCGGTGCCGGCCACGAACTCGGCCACCACGGCGCCGATCAGCGCCAGGCCGCTGCTGATGCGCAGGCCGCCGAAGAAGTACGGCAGCGCCGAAGGGATGCGCAGCCGCAGCAGCGTCTGCACCCGGGTGGCGCGGTTGAGCTTGAAGTAGCTCATCAGCCCCGGGTTCACGCTGCGCAGGCCCAGCGTGGTGTTGGCGATGATGGGAAACAGCGCCACCAGCGTGGCGCAGATCACCAGCGAGGCCGTCGGATCCTTGACCCAGATGATGATCAGCGGCGCGATGGCAACGATGGGCGTGACCTGCAGCAGCACCGCGTAGGGGAAGAGCGCGGTCTCGATGACGCGGCTCTGCACGAAGGCAAAGGCGATCAGCACACCGAGCACGGTGGCGCAGAGGAAGGCGAACAGCGTGATCTTCAGCGTGGTGACGAGCGCGCCGAACAGCAGCGCGGCATCGACGATCAGCGTCTCGGCCACGCGCAGGGGGCTCGGCACGAGGAAGGGCTTGATGTCGTAGGCCACGACGAGGCCCTGCCACAGGCCGATCAGCACCACGGCCACGAGCGCCGGCCACACCACCTTCTGAGCACGCACGTTCATGCCAATGCCTCGTCGGCATTCGCGCCGCTGGCCTTCAGCAGCGCGTCCTGCAGCCGCTTGGCGTGCAGCGCAAAGCGCGGCGACACGCGGAACTCCGGCGAACGTGGGTAAGGCTCGTCGATGACGATCTCGTCCACCACGCGCCCGGGCCTTGCCGCCATCACCACCACGCGCTGCGAGAGGTACACGGCCTCGTAGATGCTGTGCGTCACGAACATCACCGTGAGCTGCTGCGCGGCCCAGAGATCGAGCAGGTCGCTGTCCAGCCGGTTACGCGTGATCTCGTCCAGCGCGCCGAAAGGCTCGTCCATCAGCAGCAGGTTGGGCTGCGTGACGAGGCCACGTGCGATGCTCACGCGCATCTGCATGCCGCCGGAGAGTTCCCGCGGCAGCGCGGCCTCGAACTTGTCCAGGCCCACGAGCTTCAGCGATTCACGCACGCGCGGCTCGCTCTCGGCCTTGGGCACACCGGCCAGGTCCAGCGGCAGCCGCACGTTGGCCATCACACGCGCCCAGGGCATCAGCGTGGCCTCCTGGAACACGAAGCTCAGGCGGTGGCCGCTCGCCTCCACCTGGTCCACCGGCTTGCGCCACAGCAGCAGGCGGCCGTCGCTCGGCTGCAGCAGCCCGGCCACCATCTTCAGCAGCGTGCTCTTGCCGCAGCCGCTGGGCCCCAGCAGCGTCACGAACTCGCCTTCGCGCACGGTCAGGTCCACCGGCAGCAGCGCCTGCGTGCCGTTGGGGTAGGTCTTCTCGGCGGACAGGACTTCGACGGCGGGTACGGCTTCGCTCATGCGGCAACGGTGGTCCGGCGGTACATCTCGACCAGATGTTCGCCGGCGGTGATGGGCCCGTACTTCGACGGGTTGGTGGCGCTCGTGCACGAGGGCAGCGGCGTGATCACGGCTGAAGCATCGAGATCGAAGAAGTAGGCGATGCTCCAGCGGTCGCGGCCACTGTGCCTGTTGATGACGCGGTGCATCGTCGAGGGCCAACGGTCGTTGGTCCAGCGCTGCATCATGTCGCCGATGTTGACGACGAAGGCGCCTTGCACCGGCTCCACGTCGATCCAGCCGCCGCTGCGGCCCTGCACCTGCAGCCCGCCGGCATCGTCCTGCGCCAGCAGCGTCAGCGCGCCCCAATCGGTGTGCGCGCCGCAGCCGATCTGGCCCGGTGCCGCCACGGCAGGCTGCGGCGGGTAGTGCAGCAGCCGGGTCGTGCAGGTGGGGTGGTGCATGTAGCCGTTGAAGTGGCCGGGCGGCAGGCCCAGCCCCAGCTCGAACAGCCCCATCAGCCGCCGCGCCAGCGCTTCGCAGGCGGCGGAGTAGGT
>VFQQ010002233.1_pt1 | contig 22777 bp, 19 predicted proteins | sample 3512341 | NCBI WGS metagenome assembly VFQQ01 (sample SAMN10412373, study PRJNA504923) | tailings metagenome | isolation source: Relicate 2 Philex TSF1 revegetated site | place: Philippines: Tuba, Benguet | collected 2017-08-29 | reverse complement strand
TCCGGGTAATGGCACCGAAAATCGCGCGATCGCCTTCGAACTCGCCTATGAATACTCACAGCCGCAGCAGACGCAGGCGGTGGCGCAGGACCTGATGGACCGGGTGCTGCAGCTCGATGCGCGCGGCAATGCCGAGCAGGCGACCAACACGGTCCAATTTCTCTCGGACCAGTCGGCCGGGCTCGAAACGCAGATTGCGACGCTGCAGTCGCAGATTGCGCAGATCAACGCCCGCAATGGCAATGTGCTCGCCGGCGGCACGATGGTCATGGGCGGCGGCACGGGAAGCTACGATGTCCAGATCGCGGCGCTGCAGCGCGACAACCAGCTCCTCCTGCAGCAGCGCAACATCGCCGCAACCAGCGACCAGCGCGACCCGGTCGTCACCGGCGCCGAGCAGCGGCTGGCGGCGGCGCGGGCGGTCTATGCCGAGACGCATCCCGACGTCGTGATCGCCAAACAGGCGCTTGCCGAAGCGAGAAAGCTGGCGAAGGACAATAGCGCGAAACTGCCGCTGGAGACGATCGAGGAGCAGATCCAGTTCAACAATGCCCAGATTGCGGCGCTGCGCGCGGCGAAAGCAGGAGAGACGGCGCAGGTCAATTCGCAGCTCGCGGCGCAGGCGCGTGCTCCGCTCGTCCAGCAGCAACTTGGCGAATTGCAGCAGCGCCTGACCGCGCTCAACACGCGATACGAGCAGGTGCAGAGCCAATTGATGGCGGCGCGCGCCGGGGTTCGCGCCGAGGATGAACAGATGGCCGAAAGGCTTTCGGTGATCGAGCCCCCGGTGATTCCCGATCAGCCGAGCTGGCCCAATCGCTGGCTGATCGCGGCGATCGGCATCGGCGGCGGCATCGGGCTCGGCTTCGCGCTGGCGCTTGCCGTCGAGTTCCTGCTGCGCCCGATCCGCGATCCCGCGGCGCTCAAGGCGATCCTCGGGGCGCCGCCGCTCGGCATCATTCCGGTTATTGAGGTAAGCGCGAAGCGCCCCCAGGGCTGGCGCCGCTTTCTGCCTTCCCGGTTCCGGCGCTGAATGGCGACTTTTCAAAGGTTCTTCCAGGGCTGAAACCGATACACCGCCTGCCACCGATCCGGTTCTGCTCGCCAGCGACCGGCTGGAGATTTTCACGCCGCCGGTCACCGCTATCCGCAAGCACCGGATCATCGGCTTCGACGCGCGCGACGCGCGCGCGCGGCCGTTCAACCTGCTGCGGACCAGCTTCGCCAAGAAACTCAAGGAGGAGGGCCACCGCCTCGTCGGGGTCACCTCGGCAACGCCGGCGGCCGGCAAATCCTTCCTGTCGATGAACCTCGCCAGCTCGCTGGCGCGCGTGGTCGACGAACCGGTGTATCTTGTCGATCTCGATATCCGGCGCGCATCGCTCGGGGAAGAGATCGGGCTTGAGCCCGACCATGGTATCGAGAGCTATCTTGAGGGCAGCGTCGATGACCTTGCCGCCATCGGTCGCCGCATCGAGGGCACCAATCTTTGTATCTTTCCGGCGATACGCCGCGCGAACAACACCGCCGAACTACTTGCCGGAGAAAGATTTTCGCAGCTGATCGCGACGCTTCGCGACCAAAGCGATGCCGCGATCGTGCTGTTTGACCTCCCGCCGGCCTTTGCAAACGACGATGCAATGATCAGCCTCGCGCAGCTCGACGGCTTCGTCCTGGTCGTCGATTCGGGCAAGACGACGAAGCGTCATGTGCAGGACGTCATGTCGATGCTCTATCCGACCCCATGCGTCGGCTCGATCCTGAACCGCTATCGCGGCGGCCTTGGTGACAGTTACGGCTATGGCTATGGCGGGCCGGATTACAGTAAATATTATGATCGGGAACCGGAGTAGGCGTAGCGTTGCTCCGGTTCGAACCATGGCATGCGGGCGATTCGGCAAATCCTCGTCGGCACCGGGCCGGCACCGCCTGATCCCCTTCGCCGCGAGGGCAGTGACGCGATGACGTGGCATCACCCCCATATATTTTGCGCCGCCCCGGCGCCGGACCTCGGGTCGGCCGGAACGTCCGCCAATTGCAGCCCGACCGTGACATGCTAGAGAAGTTTCAATGGTCCAGGGCTTGAAATTCTCGATATGCGTGATCGCGCGCAACGAAGGCGCGGTCGTCGAACGGCTCGCATCGCAGCTCGCCAGCCAGACGCTGTTCACAACGCCGAACCGGTTTCAGATCGTCGTCGTCGCCAATGGCTGCACGGACGACACAGCTTCGGCCGCCGACACGGCTTTTCGCGCCGCCTTCAAACGGCATGCGACGACGGCGCTGTTGATCCACGAGACGCCGCTTGGCGGCAAAGCCCGCTCGTGGAACCTCGCGGTGCACGAGTTGCTCGATGCCGACGGCGATATCGCCATTTTTGTCGATGCGGATATCGAACTGGTCGACGACCGGGTGCTCGAGGAGATGGTGACGCAGCTGGCCGCTGCCTCCTCGCTGGTGGCGGTATCCGGTCAGCCGGTGAAAGATATTGCCAAAAAGCCCCGCAAGTCGCTGGTCGACCGTTTTTCGCTGATCGTCTCGGAGCAGTCGGTCACGTCGCATGCGATCAACGGGTCGCTTTACGCCGCCCGCATGGCCGAATTGCGCAAGATCTGGCTCCCCGTCCCCACCCCCGGCGAGGATGGCTTGCTGTCGGCGATGATTCACACCGACGGCTTCTCGCGGCTGCCCAATCACGCCCTGGTTGCGCAGGTCCCCCGCCCCACCCATTATTTCGAAGCGCACTCGATCACCGGCTTCTTCCGCCACGAGACACGCATGACGGTCGGAACGATTATCAATGGCTGGATCTGCGAATATTTGTGGGGCGGAGTGCATAGCGAGCATGTCGGCCAATTTATCAGGGAGCGTAACGAGCGCGATCCGCAGTGGGTGGACCGCTTGATCGAAAGTCGCGTCGCGGACAAATTCTGGGTGCTGCCACCGCGCATGCTGACCTGGCGTCTCCACAATCTGCGCGGCGTCGGCTTCGGCGCGCTCCTCGTGCGCCTGCCCTTTTCGGTGGCGGCCAGCCTGCTCGGACTTTGGCCCGGCCTGCGCGCGAACCGCATCCTGAAACGCCGGCATGCCGCCGATTACTGGTAGGCGCGGCTTGCGACGGAGCGCATTGCCGGGACGGGCTGCCGCAGGGCAGCGAGCGATCGGCAGATCGCCGAACCCGCTCGCCGTCGCTGGCGCCGCCCGGAAAGCCTGACGATCCGGACCGATCGAAGCTGCCAGGCCGCGCTCAGCGGCCGGGCGAACCGGCGAATAGCCGCGCCATTTGCGCTGCCGCACCATCGGCGCAAAACGCCGCTTCCACCCGCTGCCGGCCATGTCGTCCCATCGCGGCCCAGTCGCCGCGCGCCGCCATCATTCGCGCCAGTTGCGCGGCAAGCTCTTCCCAGTCCGAGGGTGCAAACATGAATCCCGAGAGTCCGTCTTCCACCAGCTCGGGAATGCCGGCGACGCGGCTCGCGACCACCGGCTTGCCGAGCGCCATTGCTTCCATCAAGACCACCGGGAGCCCTTCCATGAGGCTCGGCAGGACAAGAAAGTCGGCCGCGGCGATCCGGGCGAGCGTGTCGGTTTCGCCCATCGCTCCGCCAAAGCGGACGCGGCCGCCAAGACCCAGCGCCGCCGCCCGTGCCCGCAAAGGTTCGAGAAGCGGGCCGCCGCCAATGACTTCGACTTCAAACTCGGCGCCGGCGGCGGCGGTCGCCGCCAGCGCACCAAGCAGCCCGTCATAGCCTTTTTCGGGTGACAGGCGCCCGACACAGACGATCCGGGCGGCTGGGCCGGTGGCGGACGGCGGGGGCTTCGGCAGGGCCGCAAGATCGATCCCGCAGCGCACGACGCTCATTTTTGCCCAATGCCCGGCATCCACCAACCGCATCGCCTGGGCGCGCATGAAATAGCTCGCACAGGCGACGAACGACGCCCGCTCGATCTTCGCGGCCAGCAGCAGCCCTGCCGGATAATCGGTTTCGGAAATGCCGTGGAGCGTCAGACTCCAGGGCAGGCGCGCAAGCTCGGCGGCGAGCATCCCGACGGTTGCGCCGCTGTTGGCAAAATGGACGTGGAGCCGTCTTGCGCCTGATGCTTCGAGCATCGAGGCGAGGAGCACCGCTTCGACGAAATGAAACTGGGCCCACAACAAGGCTCTCCAGCCGGGGGGCCGGTGACGCTGGGCCAGCCACCAGACGGCGGCCGTCCGCCTTGGCCGGGTCAGCAACGCCCGCCCCAATGCGGCGAGATAGGCGAAGGGCGAGCGGCCGAGCAGCGTCACGGCTTCGCCGGGCCCCGTTTCCCCGTGCCGGACGCTGAACGGAACAATCTCGAGACCCTGCGCGCGCAAGGCCGCAACTTCGCGGCGGACAAAGGTATGCGACGGAGCGTCATACTCGCTTACCAGATAGGCGATCGGGATCATTTGTAGAAAATCGCGCCCTGGCTGCGGCCGCGCAGGCTGGTGAGCAGAAAGCGAAGGATGCCGATCGTCTCGGCAAATTTGCCGGCAAGCAGATGGGCAGCCCAAATGATCCCGCCGCGCCGTGCCAGGCGCGCGAGCTGGATGATCCACAGCAAGGGTGCAGCGAGCAGCCCCAGCGGGCTGGTGACGAGCGCCGCAGCCAGTCCGATCGCGGTCACACCGAAGGTCCAGAACAGCGCGCTGATGAGCTGGCGCGCATAGAGAGGGTCCTCGCCCCCCGCCCGTGTCTTGTTCCAGACCTGGGCATAGCCAAAACCGCTGCGTATGGTGCGGCGCCACCATTGCCGGGGCCGATGCATGTCGGCGTCATGGATCGTCATCGGACAGTCGATCCGCCAGATCCGCCAGCCCAGACCGCGGAGCCGGTGGCAAAGCTCGGGTTCCTCTCCCGCGATCATTTTGGGATCATAGCCGCGCAGCTGCGCGAGCGCGGACACGCGGAACATGGCATCTCCGCCGCATGCATCGGCCTCGCCGATCGGTGTATTCCATTCGCGGTCGCACATCCGGTTATAAATGCTGCGCTCGGGATAGCGCTCGCGGCGACGGCCGCACACGACCGCCGCCGACGGCTCCTGTTCGAGAAACTGCATCGCTTGTGAAAGCCATCCCGGTTCAAACTCGCAGTCGCCGTCGACGAACTGGATATATTTGAGATGGGGCCATTGATCGAGAAGTGCATCGCGGCCGGCGTTGCGCGCCCGGGCCGCGGTAAAGGGGGTTGCAAGGTCGAGTTCGACGACAATCGCCTTCATGCTTCGCGCGAACGCCGCGCTGCCGTCGCTCGAGGCACTATCGACATAGGCCACGGGAATGTCGGCGGGGATCGAGCGCAGACACTGCTTCAGGCGCTCGCCCTCGTTGCGGCCGATTGCGACGATCCCCATTTTGACGTTGCTATTCATAGGGCTGCCGCGCCTGTTCGAGCCATCCCCCGACCCCCGTGGTCCATCCTGCCAGCATCGAGGCTTCGCGAAAGAATATGATCAACAGGACGAACAATATGGTCAAAGCGGCATCCTGGCGAAGAAAGCTCAGCCCGGCGCTGCGCTTCTGCCACGCCAGCATCGCATATCGGACCGCGTCGGCGAAGACAAATGCAAGCAAGGCGGCATTCATGCCGTAACGCGGCAGGACCCAGGTCAGGGCAACGACGATGACGGCGAGCTTGCCGGCATTGCTGAACGCGACGACCGAAGGTTTGCCGATCCCCATCATCATGGCGTCGGCGATGGCCGCGAGAATTCCGAACCAGCTACCGAAAAGCAGGATGGCAAGGATCAGGCCGGCGGCGTGGTAGCGCGGGTCATAGACGAAATAGACAAAGATATCGGCGATCGCGACCCCGAAGGCGAGGCTGACCGCGGCGAGGAGCAGGGTTGCCAGCCGTACCGGACGGATGGCGCGCTGGAGATCTTGGCCGCGTTGGGCGCTGGCGGAGACCTTGGGAAAAATCAGCAGATTGCCAATGCGCTGGAAAAACTGGACGACGGTGTCGGCAAATGTGCGCGCAATACCGTAAATCCCGAGCAGGGTCAGCGAGACCGCGCTGGCGAAATAGAGGCGGTCGAAATTCATCGCGAGGAAGTAGATGAGCGACGAGAAAAAGATCCATTTGCCAAAGTGAAGAATGGCGCGAACCGCCTCCCCTTCCCAGCGCAAACGGTGCGAACGCCAGTCGATCAGGAAGAAGCTCGCGGCCGCGGGCACTGCGGTACCGATCAACAATCCCCAGATGAGGGCCCAGATCGTCGGCATATAATAGGCCAGCGCGATCTGGACGAGCGCGCCAAACACCGCCGAGGCCAGATCGAAAAGCGCGAGCTTGCGGATTTCGAGCTGCTTTTGCAGCAGGAAGCGCGATGGCGAGGTGAGGCCGGTGAGGATGAAGACCGGTGCCACCGCGGGAAGGAGGACAAGAAGTTCGGGATTATCGTAGCCGCGCGCGATCGGAACGGTGAGCGCCATCGCGATGACATACAGGATCAAGCCGCGCACGATCTGGATGGTCCAGGCCGTGTTGTAGAAGGCCGGCTCGTTGCCGCGCCGGTTGTTGACGATGCTTTGTCCGACCCCGACGTCGGTCAGCAGTTCCCCTGCAGTGCGCAGCGTATTGATCAGGAGCATGGTGCCGAGCAGGGCCGGAGCCAGCAGCCAGGCGAGGATGATATTGGTGAAGAGGCGGAGGAACTGCTGCGCAACATAAGTGAGGGTGATCCAGCCAGCCGCACCGAAAAGCGCCTGGCGCGACCCGGCAAAGCCCCGCACGGCGGCGAACCAGCGGCCGGCGGCCGGTGCGGCAGGTTTGCGGGGTTCCGTCACCTGGCAGACTTGTCTTCGTCCACGATGCGGGCGTGGACCGGACAGCGGTTCGGGATTATCCGAAGGAGCGCTGCGGCACGGCGCCCGGCAGAGCCGGGGCCGACGGACAGGGGCACCCGGCCTCGCGGCAGAGGCCATGCCCGGAAATAAGCGGCGCGCTCACACCGGCTATGCTGCGACATGGCGCTTCACCGCGGGCGCCGCGACCGGTCGGCGCGCCGCCTTCGCTTGTCTTCGCGCAACCAGTTCGCGGCGATGCTGGCGGATGCTGCCGGCGATGATGCCCATCGAAATGGCGAGAACATATTGCGCATGTCCGGTAACCAGCACCCATTCGATCAAGGCGTGCAACGCCGTGACAAATATCGCAATGCTCGCGCCGAGCACGACGTCGCCCCGCGGATCGCGGCGGTGAAGGAAGGCGAAATGGAACCCGCGCGCCACCGGCCAGGCGAGAAACGCGAGCAGCGCGATGAAGCCGAGCCATCCCATCTCGGCGCCGGTCAGCAGGTATAGATGATGAACATTGGTCGATCGGCTCGCATAATTCCAGATCACGCCTGCCCGCGCCGAATAGCCCTGGGCATTGGCGGTGACGACATATTGATTGGCGCCGACCCCGAGCGGATGGTCGTCCCACATCATCTGTGCGGCGCGCTCGAACGCAAGCCGTTCGCCATCCGGGCCCTCGTACACCGAACGACTGACGAAGCGTTCCTGAATACTGGAGACGGTAATCGGGACCACGACCGCCATCGCGAGGACGGCAAGTCCGACGATCTTCCATTTGTGCGCGGTAGGCCGCCGCACCATCGATAACAGGAACAGCAAGGCGATCCCGAGCGCGACAAAGCCGATCGCCCCGCGCGACACGCCGAGGGCAACCGCGATCAGCGCAGCGAGCACGCCGAGCATGATGAGCTTGTTGCGCTCGCCGGCGAGGAGCAGCGCGAGCAGCGGCAGAGTGACAAAATGCAGCATCAGGCCGAGAAGATTCTGGTGCCCCATCGTGCCGCTGGCCTGGACCGCGCCGGAAAATTTCTGCTCGATGGTCATCACGCCCTGGAATATCGCGCCGAGCGCAAGACCGATACACAGCCAGCGTACCGCCCCCGGCTGGCCGGCGAAACTTGCGACGGCTGCGAAGACGAGGAGGACGCGAAGTAGCTGAAAGGCATAAAAGGCCGAGCTCATCGGCAAGGTCGAGACGACCACCGAGACACAGGCTGCCAAAATATAGAACAGGAACACGCCGAGCAGTGGCAGCCCGGCAAAAGGCCGCCTGCTGGTGACAAGAATGGCGAAGGCGAGCGTGTCGAGCAGCGAGACGACCATGCCTTTGACATAACCGGGCCAGCCGTCCCAGTTGAGCAGCGCTGCATCGAGGTTGAAGGCGCCGATAACGAAGGGAAGCAGCCCGATGGCGAGATAAGCCCATTTGCGCTGGCGCGGATAGAGGCGCAGCCAGGCGATGAAGGCCGGAATCGACAACAGGACTAGCAAGATACCGACGATGCGCATCAGCGACGCCTAGAAGAATCGACGGGTGCTGCCAACCGGCAGCGAAGGGCCGCGCGGCATCGTGCGCGCCGGCGCGGCAAGGCCTCGGCGGGAGCCGGTCACCGGCTTTGCCGCGGCATATCAATAGGCATTTTTATGGATGACGACGCGGATCGTCTTCAGCATGATCGCAATATCGCCCCACAAGGACCAGTTCGAGAGATATTCAAGGTCGCAGCGCACCCGGCGCGCGAGATCCTCGACCTGTTCGGTAGCCCCGCGGAAGCCGCGGATTTGCGCAAGTCCGGTGATGCCCGGCTTGAGGGCGTGCCGCAGCCAATATTGCTGCGAGGCGTGCCAGAACAATTCGTCTCCCGCCGTCGAGCCCAGGGCGTGGGGCCGCGGGCCGACCATGCTCATCTCGCCGCGCAGGACGTTGAGCAGCTGCGGCAATTCGTCAATGCTGGTCCGGCGGATGATCCGCCCGACGCGCGTGATCCGGTCGTCGGCGCGCGACGCCGAGCGGTGACCGTCGGCATCGCTGCGCTCGACGTGCATCGAGCGGAATTTGAAGATGCGAAATTGCCGGTTGCCCTGGCCGACGCGCAGCTGTCGGAACAGCACCGGCCCCGGCGATTCAAGGCGGATCGCGAGCGCGACCAGCAGCAGCAGCGGCAGCAGCAGGATCGATGCCAGGCTCGCCACAACCAGATCGAGCGCCCGCTTCTGGATGCGGTTCATGAGATTGAGCGGGCCGCGCGATAGAATGATCGTGTCGCGATCGTCATATTGTCCGATCGCCACCGCGCCATGGAGATGGTCGCGATCGAAGAGGATCTCGCCGCCGACATCATGGCCCCTGAGGAAGGTCGCCCACGCCGGACGATGCTCGAACCGGCACGCAACGATCACCCGGTCATAGGGGGAGATGAGCCGCGAGAGGCGGTCGATCTTGTCGGGACGATCGAGGTCGGGCCAGAGATCGTCTCCGGTCACATCGACCACATCGGCATGCGGTTCGGGCCGTGCGGGCAAGCCATCGAGGATGAGGATCGTCGAGACGACCGCGGGGCCGATCATTTTTTTGGCCAATGCGTCGATCAGGAATTTCGAGGCAATGACAAAGACGGCGGCCGCGCCGAACGTCACGGCAAGGCCGAGGCGCGAGATATCTTCCGATTTGAACAAAAAGCCCATGCCGATGACGACGATCGCGGTCGCCCCGAGCGCGCCCAGCGAGCGCTGGATCGCGGCGAGCCGGTTCGCGAGCGTCTCGCTGTCCTGCGCCTCGCGGGCGATTTCGAACATGATGAAGATCGGCAGCGCGATATAGATGATCGACTGGCCCCCTGCCGCCAGCCATTGTTCGTCGCGCCATTGCAAAGCCACAAGATAACCCGCGACGAGCGACAGGATGTCGAGCAGCAGCGACAGCAGGTAAAGAAAGGTCCGCTTGTCGCGCGCGGTGGCGAGAAAATAACCGGCGGGGGCCGCGGGCTCGCCAACGCTGCGTTGCGCAATCTTGTCCGGGGAAAGTTTCGCGTCCAATTTCGTCATGCCCTTGCCTGCTCAAATGCCGGCATAGCCGCTAAATGTGGAGAATGGGTTGCCAGCGCCTCGGCAGCGCCGGGTTGCAGGTCGGCGCGCACCCAGCCATTGCCGCCAAAGCCCAGATAACAGCGGCCGAAGCGATGCCTGTCGGCGACAAGCCCGAGGCCGATGGCAACCGTGTCGATGCTGTTGTTCGGGAACCGGCTGATCAGGAGAGGCTTGGTCGCAAACCAGTCAAAACTGACATAAAGTCCCTGGACACCGCCCGACACACCATAAAAATAGACCGCGGGGCGCGTCGCTCCGGGGGCCGGCATGCCGAAGTCAAAGGCGCTCAGGCGATAGGCGGGCAGTCCGCGCACCCTCGCGCCGTCGCCCTCAAGCCACAATAGTTGATCGTAGCGGTTGCTCGCTTCACAATTGGCGTAGAGAAGTTCACCGCTATGTCCTGGAACATAGGCGAGCCGTGCCTGCCAGAACTGGCTGCGTGTATGCTGCTGCGATCCCAGCGGAGCGATCGTTCCCTTGATGCGCTGCTCCCAGTCGCCCTCGCCGCCGTTGCGATTGAGCCACAGGCCGGCAATATCGCGGCCGATGGCATCGCTGTTATCGGCCAGCTTGTAGATATTGTTCACCAGCGCGGCAAACACCCCCGGCCGCGTCTTGTCGGCGGCGATGCAGTCGCGGTGGACATAATAGGCGTTGAGCCAGTCGGTGACCGGCGAATAGCCGCCAAAGGCGACCGGATGCCAGTCCTCGCTCGTGCGGCCGCCATTTTTGGTCCACCAGGCACCGCCGCGATTGCCTTCCGCGATGATGATATTGTCGCGCGTCGAGACGGCGCAATCGCCGCCGGGCGCCCAGCCGGGACGGCCCGCCGGCGGAGGAAAAGGGGTGAAAGAGCAGCCCCAGTCATCCGACCAGCCGTTACCGCCATCCTGCTGGAACAGGCCCACGACAAATTCGGGATCGTCGAGCGCATGGTCGATGCTGCGCAGATGGACGACAGCGCTGGCGTTGACCGACCGTCCCGGCGGGGGGCTGTAAGCCCAGCCGTTGTTTGCGCTGTCGGTGACCTGCCACACCCCCTTGTCCATGACGCCGAGCAAAATGGTGGTCTGCGCCGCGGTCGAGAGCCCGCAGGTCGCGACAAATTCCGAAATGCCGGCGTTGAAGTCCTGGATGACGACCGGACGGGCCGGAGCGGCCGGCAGGTCGCAATAGTTGATACCGACGCCTTCGGCGATCCAGAGGCGCCCTTCGCGCACCGGATCGAAGAGGATCTGCGCCGGAAAGAGCGCCTTGTCGCTGTTCGACAACCAGTCGCTCTCCCCTCGCCCGCGCTGCTGCTTGCCGAATTCGGTCGAGCTCGCGCCGCCGTCGCGGCTCTGCCACCATTGACCGCCATTCTCGTTGACCCATATGAGATGCAGCGGATCGAACGGACTGACCGCGACCTGATCGGCGTTGAGTGTGCCCGGTGCCCGGCGCCAGGTTCCGCCGCGCAGAATGTGCAGGGCATCGGGGATCTGGGCGGCGCTGGTCCGGAACTGGCAGACATAGACCGCCCCGTCGGCGGCGGCGACGAGACAGGATGCGGTGGCCGGACCGCCGGCAAACAGAAACTGCCCCCCGATACCCGCGGCCGAATGATAGAGACCGACGCCGAAGACATGGACCCACGCGCTGCCATCCTTGCCCCAGGCGACAAGGTAGCGGCCCGGCGTGTCGCTGAAGTCGCGGGCGGTGTCGGGAAGATCGAGGCGCTGGTAGGTCCGAAATCCGTCGCCGGAGGCATAACAACCATCGCCGTTGGTTCCGACGAGGAGCCGGCCGGGGTCGCGCGGATGGATGTCGATCGACCGGTTGAAGCGGCGTGACGGCCCGGTATCGGCGAGAAACGCTTTTGGCGGCAGGGCCGTCCGCCGGAAGCTCGCGCCGGCATCGTCCGACCGGTAGAGAAGCCCGTTCCACGCGGTGTAGATGGTGCGCGGATCCGAGGGGGCGATACGGGTGCAATAGCTGCCGTTGTTGGCGCCCCCCGCCGACTTCGCGCGCAGCACCTTGCCATGGTCGGGTCTCGGGTCATAATCGGCGGCGGGCAGATTGTCCCGGCGCAGCAGATGGCGCCAGTGCGTGTCCCCGGCTTCGCGGATATAGCCGTTGAAGACGTCGGTGTTGCAGACCATGCGCGAGCCGTCACTGGCGATATCGACCCCGGTGACAAAACCGCCGCCGGCGCCGATCGGCGCGGGCGCAAACGACCATTGGGGCGTTGCCGGGGCCGCCGTGCGGCTGCGCCCGCGACCTTTCCCGGGGCCCGCAACCTCCGTCATCCGCACGAACCGCGAAGGTCAGGACGGGCGCGGTACCGGCGAAACGGCGACCGGCCGGCGCGCTCCGCCGCGACGCTGCATCCTCGTTCGCCGAGGCCGGATCCTTTTGCCATAGCCCGTTATCGCCTTGTCTCGCGCGGCGCTCGTCTTCGCGCGTCCCCCCGGAAGGGCCCGCCTGAGCTTTACCGGATTGTTTCGCCGATGTTAAGTTGTCGATGACCGCTTCGACAGGCCAGGCCGAGCGTGCCCGCCGGAGCTATTTGAGAAAGGGAACGGGAACCTTCAGCACCTTGAAAATATAGACAATGACAGCGACGAACAGGACGGCGGCCGGCGCATGATAGCCTTCGTTGCCGATATAGTTCACGATCGCGCAGCCGACCGCGGGCGGCGCATATTGCCATAGCTCGTCACGCGGCTCTTCCTCGGCGGAGCGTTGCAGCAGCAGGGTCGCGAGCCCGGCGAATGCGAAGACGGTGATCCAGTCCCAGAAAGTTTCCACCTTTTGCCCTCCCATCGCAGGGCCGCCGTCAAGCCTGCCCATGTTTTCCGACGGGCCGACATTAGCAGGCCCGCAAGGCGCGGGATAGTGGCGATATATGCCCATCGGGTTAATGGCCCGCAGCGATGGCAGTCGCTCCGGTTGCAAGGCGCATTGCAAGATAGGCTCCTTGCAACGGCGATCGCGGAGCAACCGGCCCGGCACGCGAATGCTTCATGTTAATTTTCAATTTTTGAGGCTAAGCCGCTGCTTATGAAACCGATCCGCAAAGCCGTTTTTCCCGTCGCCGGTCTCGGCACCCGTTTTTTGCCCGCGACCAAGGCGATCCCCAAGGAGATGCTGCCGGTCGTCGACCGCCCGCTGATCCAGTACGCCGTCGACGAGGCCCGCGAGGCGGGGATCGAGCAGATGATCTTTGTCACCGGGCGCGGCAAGAGCGCGATCGAGGATCATTTCGACATCGCGTTCGAGCTGGAAAAGACGATGTCCGAGCGCGGCAAGGATTTGTCGGTGCTGGCGCCGACGCGGCTTGGCCCCGGCAATTGCGCCTATGTCCGCCAGCAGGAGCCGATGGGGCTGGGCCATGCGATCTGGTGCGCGCGCGATATCGTCGGCGACGAACCCTTTGCCATCTTCCTGCCCGACGAGTTCATGCACGGATCGCCCGGCTGTATGAAGCAGATGGTCGACGCGTATCACAAGGTTGGCGGCAACCTGATCTCGGTGCTCGAAGTGCCCCGCGAACAGGTGTCGAGCTATGGCGTGATCGCACCGGGCGGGCGCGACGGAGCGCTGACCGAGGTCAAGGGACTGGTCGAAAAGCCCGCGGTGGCCGACGCGCCGTCGAACCTGATCATCTCGGGCCGCTATATCCTGCAACCCGAAGTGATGCGCGTGCTGGAAGGGCAGGAAAAGGGTGCGGGCGGCGAGATCCAGCTGACCGACGCGATGGCGACGATGATCGGCAACCAGCCGTTCCACGCGGTGACGTTCGACGGCGCGCGGTACGACTGCGGATCGAAGGCCGGCTATATCCAGGCCAATCTGGCTGTCGCGCTCGAACGTCCCGACTTGGCCGACGAAGTGCGCGCCTTTGCGATCGATCTGCTGAAATAACCCCGGGGTCGGCGGCCAGAGGGTCGCACAGCCCGCCCTTCGCCTGGCGAACCGAGCTGCCCCCTCCCCTTTCCGGCAGCTATACTAGCACATTGCCGACCCGGGACATCGCGACGTTCCCGTGATAATGATCATGGGCGAATAGGTCTCCATCGCGGGCGCCCCGTGCGCAGCGACTCGGACGGTAGCGACTCGCGAGTCGCGCGTCCGAACCTGCCCGCACGGTCCCTATCGGCGAGCCACAAAAAAAATCCTTGGTTGAGGCCGGAGGTTGCCCCCGCCGTTGCAGCGGTCGCGAAGGACGTGGGCGCCGCCAAAATTCCTGCCGCCCTTCGGCGTTTGTTATCTTTTTTGTTACAGGTCGCGCCAACCGACTGCGCGTCGTCCAGGCGCGGAATCCCGTGCGATTCGGGATGCTGGGCAACAAAGACGGCGACGCTTCCGGCTCTCGTTCGCTCACAAATGCCGCCTCGCCGCGACATTCTGACTTCGGCCAACCGCGCCCGCTTTCGGCATCGAGCGTGTCGAAACTAGTGTTTCATTTCAAGACATCGGTGCAAAAAACCACCGCCGAGGATTCGACTCTCGTTGTTACATGGTGTTAAGAAAGCCTTATCACACCAACGACGGAATTTGGGGTCGCATCCTAATCCAGGGTAAGGAGCGCTACGATGCGTAATTTGATGAAACTGACTGCAGCAGCCGCATTGATCGGGGCAAGCGTTCCGGCATCGGCAGCTGTCACCATCTGTCTCGGCGGCGGCTGCGTCGCCAATCCCGATTCGAACGTGCTGCTGAATACGGGCGACACCGGAACCACGGTCACCGGCACGCTCAACAACGCCGCCGGCACGGTCAGCCTGAGCTCGACCGAATCGCTGACGCTGCCCGCCAATGGCGCGGCCCGTGTCACCGCAACCGATGGCGTCCTCAACAATCCGCTGACCTTCACCTTCAACGATGGTCTGATCAGCGCGCTCGAATTCAACATCAACGCGCTCACCAACGGCGACGTGTTCTTCACCTTCTCGGGCGGCGACAGCGACGGCCTGGTGACGACGCTCTACGACCTTAGCCAGAACGGCCAGAACTTCTTCAACGCCTTCAACGGCACCTTCCAGAGCGTCACCATGTCGTTCGCCAATGGTGCGACGGTGCAGGATGTTCGCCAGTTCCGCATGACGTCGGCTGCCGCCGTTCCGGAACCCGCGACCTGGGCGCTGATGCTCATCGGTTTCGGTGCGATCGGTTTCGGCATGCGCCGCCGCCGCGCGGACAGCGTCCGGGTTCGTTTCGCCTGAGCGAGCGCACCGCATAAAATCGGGTGAAAGGCACCCTGCGACAGTCCACATCGCAGCGGCTCTTCCTTGCAACCCCCGTCTTCGGCAGCTGCGTCCACCCTAACCGGTGCAGCTGCCGAAGTTCTTTTCGCGCCCGGTCTACCTAGCCCGACCGTTCCGTACCGACATCAAGGCATGTCGCACCGCGAAGCGGATCACCGCCCGCAACGTCCCGGGACCGCAACCTTCCAAAGCCCGCCCCCGCCCGAGCGCGAGCCGGTGCGCGTTGCCCACAAAGTCGCGCGCCGACCAAGCACTGACCCGCCGACGCCGTCAACGATTCTGCCAGTGTTGCTCCGATGCGTCGGATGCGGCTCGGATAGACGGCCCCATCGCGCCCCAATCGACCTCCCTCGCCTGAAACGCGTCTTGGCTACCCCGTCTTCCTCACCGTCTGGTCCGGGCCCGATATGGCAGCGCGCCGATCCCCCGACCTCAGCAGGCGATGCCCCGGGAGGCGCGGCGATCCCGTTCGCCCTGCAGCCGACAAGGAAGCGGAACATCACCGGCTGCCGAGCAGGTGCCGAGCAAGCCCCCTCGCCGCTCGCGCATGCGACTGCGGTAGGGCCGAGTGCCATCACCATATTCGATAGAGAGAGCGCCGACATGCTGGCGGCAATCCGCCTAGAGCCATCAACTATCTTTGCTTGAGATAGCTTCCACCGACCGGGCGCGCGTGCCCGGTGCGCCAGACCAATTGTACGTCACGCGATCGACCAGCTTGGGATCCGGAACGAGCGAAAAGGCCGCTCCGTCAGGAACGGCCTTTCGCCGGGTCAGAAACAATCGTCGTGCCGGCAGGATCGCCGGCGCTGCGATCGTGCGAAATCAGGCGATGGCGAGCTGGTGCTTCACGGGGTGGCTACGACGGCGGCGCATGATGCCGCCGATCAGCCCGAAACCAAGCAGCATTGTCGCCCAGGTCGCCGGTTCCGGAACCGCGGCAGCGGTCGCGAGTGCGATTGACGCGGTGCTGCTCGCCTGCCAGCTCGTTCCGCGGAAATCGAGGGTGAGCAAACCATTGCTCAGCGATACGTCCGAGGCATCGAAGCCGCTGATCGTCGAGTTGAGGAACGACGTGCTGGTGAACGCATTCGAGATATTGTTGAGCGCAATGATCGTCTGGCCGAGCGTGATGATCCCGCCCGACACGTTCGAAATGGTGAGCGACGTCGCATCGAAATCGAGGCTGAACGCGCTCTGACCGGCCCCTACACCGAATTCCTGTCCGGCGCCGACCGTTGCCGAGGGTGCCGAGCAGCTGAAGGTCGAGAGGGAGTTTGTCTGCGTGCAGGTCACGGTATCGCCAATCAGGCTTGCCGCCTGCGCAGGGGTGGACATCGGCAGAGCAACCAGCGCGGCCGCAGCGAACATTGACAGAAACTGTTTCACAATCTTATCCCCCATGAAAGTCACGAGATTCATATGGCTTTGTTCAGATTTCGCAACAGAAATTAACATATTAGACAATGCGCATGTCCAGTTTTGAGACAGCGCGCACCTGCCACCAATCGTCGCTTTAAATCCGGTCCGACGACCGATGACTTGTCATCGCCGTCGCGGCGCCCGCCTGCCCGTCAAAGCCAAAATCATGACCCCGCGCGATGTGGAGTCCCCCGCGATGATCCCAGGGGAGAGCAGGATGCCGCGCCGAAAAATGTGGACCAAGATCACGCAGCGCGCGCAACCCTCGCGACTTCGGTAACCCGGATTGGGCAAAAAAAATGGGCGGCCCGAAGGCCGCCCAATGCTCCTCGTCAGTAATTCGAGCTCAGGCGAACCGGACCCGGACACCCTTGGCCGACGAGCGGCGGCGGCGCATGCCGAAGCCGATCGCGCCAAAACCGAGCATCATCAGCGCCCAGGTGGCCGGCTCGGGAACCGCGTTGATCGCGAAATTGTCGGTTTCAAATGCGTTGCTCGTCGAGCGCAGGCGCAGCGACGTCAGGCTGCTGACATGCTCGCCGCTGATGTCGAAGCGCACAACCGGGTTGAGATTGGGATCGGTCTGGCTGCCGTTTGCGGGATTGAAGATGTCCGAACCGCTGAACGTCGCGATGACGTCGCCGTTGCCATCGAGGAAGTCGATGAAATTATATTCATCGACTGAGCCCCACAGGAAGCTGATGTTGAAGATGTCACCGATCGACGACAGATCCATGATCCCCGGCGAACCATCGCTCGGGCCAACCGTCCAGTAATTGCCGGTGCTGCCAAACGGCTGGGCCCGCACGCCATCGGCCGAGCCGGTGGTCACAAGGCCGCCGCTTACCGGCGCCGCCGATTCGAAATCGAAGGTCGGCGCGGGTCCCGAATAGGGAGCCGTTCCCGGCGTTACCGAACCGAGGGTCACCGCCGCGTTGGCCGCGGCAGGAAGCGCCAGGGCCGCGGCCGAGGCAAATATCAAACTCTTCATCAAAGTGCGCATCGTCTTCATCTCCGAAAAAAAATCGAGGGGTGACAGGCCGTGCGACTCGCCCTGTTTGCGTTATTAGTAACTAATTTTTAACCACTCTCGCGCCCATTGCGAGTCAAAAATGGCGCACCCTGTCTCATTTTCGGACTCGGCGCAGCGCGGCAACCTGCTCGAAAGCCGTGCAAGTTCGACGGCGCCCGCAGAAGAGGTCGGCAGATCCGCGCGCGTGCGCCCCGCGGTGTGGACTGCAATCAATGTTAAAAAAAAAAGGCGGCCAAAGACGGGCCGCCTCAGTCGAATGAACGGAGTTCTCCGTTCGGGTCGCAGGCCCTGCATAAGCGACGAGGTCCAAAGGCAAAGCGCAAAATTGCCGCTGTCCTGTTTCGGCACTCGCCGTTTGCTCTACCCTAACCACCGGGCCTTCTCTGTCGGCAGGCATTGCGGCATCGCAAAATCGATCAAGCGGCGAAGGCGAGCTATTCCTCGCGTCAACGATCGCTCCGCAGCGAAGGAATCGCCGAGCCCTCAAGCCTTAAGACAGGTGTCGAAGGCCAGGCTTTCGTTCGGGGCGAGACTATCACCCGGCCATGCACATCGATCCGGCACTGGATCCCGCCCCATTCCAACATTGCCGTACACTCAATGCCGTAAGCGGCGCACCGGAAGCGCTCGGCTCAGGACGAGCGCCGCGCTTTCAGCCGCGTCAATCTCGCCGCTACCCTGATGGAGGGAATGCCGCGCAACGCGACGTATAAGCAACTGAGCTTCCATACTTTTATCATATCCGCTGAACCTCATAGCGTGCCCTTATCGGCACTCAGCACAAAGACGTTCGAAGCGGCTGAACTAAAAAATGCACAAGATTAGCTTTGCCGCGAGGACGATCGGCGGCAAAAAGCGTCCCAATTTACGTCACAAATGGCCAAAATGCTGGCTTTCTTTGATTGAACCCGACTTAACTATGGCCTAATCTACCCCCGGGTCGCAGCGTGATTCTTGTTCAAGGAGGGCCGCATGCGAAGTGGGAGCGACTGTCGGCGCCTGACGCCGACCGCAAAGCGCATGATCTTCGACACGCGAGGGGCGACCGCCGCCATCTTCGCGATTTCGCTGCCGATACTGGTCGGCATGGGGGCGCTTGCCGTCGATGTCGGGCTGTGGTCGGTGCAAAAGCGCCATGCCCAGGGCGCCGCCGATCAGGCCGCGTTTTCGGCAGCCATTGCCGGCACCGCGGGGACCGACGATGCCGCGCAACTGGAGGCGAAGGCCGTCAGCGCGAGCATGGGTTTAGTTGATGGCCAGGGCGACGTGACGGTTACGGCGACCAAACTGAACAGCTTCGACGGCAAGTCGGGCGAGTTTTGGCAAGTCGATATCGCTCAACCGCAGCCCATGGGGCTCGCCGCATATTTCCTGCAGAGCGCGCCGGTTGCACGCGCGCGCGCGGTAGCCGGTACCGCTACCGGCGGCGCCGGTTGCATCATCGGCCTTAGCCAGTCCGGCAACGCGGTTTCCTTCGACAACAACAACAAGGTCAGCAACGGAGGCTGTGCGGTTTATTCGAACTCGAACATGGCAATGGCGAATAACAGCGCCATCGCGGGCGCCGCGTATGTCGCGGGGACGGTAACCGGCATGGGCAGCGCAAACATTGGCACGAAGGTGACCGGTGTACCGCCAATTCCCGACCCATATGCGGACGTGACGGTCTCGCCGCCCGCGTGTAATGCCGCGAAGAAAATCACCAATGGCGGGGCGCTTGGAACCTATCCCCCCGGCTATTATTGCGACGGGCTGGAAATCGCCAACAATGCTTCGAACAATGTGCTCAATCTCTCGCCGGGCGTGTATTATTTTGGCAAAACATTCAATATTACCAACAACGGCCTCACCATTAACGGGACCGGAGTGACGATCGTCCTGATGCCGGGGACGACCATCCCGAATCTGGGCAATAACCTCGTTATCAACATAACGGCGCCGACGACGGGCAACTATGCCGGTATCGCGATGATGGGGCGTAATCTCGGCACTGATGTACCCGAGGCGAACAATGGCGTTTATAATATCAAGGGAGCGCTCTATTTCCCCAACCAAACGCTCAACGTGAAGAATAATTTCAATGGGGCGCTTTGCACCCAGCTCGTGGCGTTCAGGATCGCAGTCAAGAATAATGCGAATATGTACGACCAGTGCCCCGGGTCAGGCATCCGCGAGGTCGGCACCGGCAAAGTGGCGCTCCTGGGGTGAGCGGCGTGACGAACTTCCCGCTGCTCGTCCTGGATCGCTTGCAGCGCGACAGGTCGGGGGCCAGCGCTGCCGAGTTTGCGCTGGTGCTGCCAATCATGACTCTCCTCTTGTTCGGCGCCGTCGATGTCAGCGGACTCGCCTGGACCCAGATGCAGGTAGGTGCAGCGGCGCGGGCGGGAGCGAGCTATGCGCTCACGCACGGCTATGACGAGGTGGGCATCAATGCGGCGGTCGCCAATGCCACCGGCCTCACCGTCACGGTCGGCGCAATGAGCAAGGACGCCGGCTGCCCGAACGCCAGCACGGGGATCACGGTGGTCGCCAACAAGTCCACACCCTGCCCGGACGGCGGCGCTATTCCGGGCGATTATGTCACGGTCAACGCCAGCGGGACTTACAGTCCGATCTTCGGCTGGCCGGGCTTGCCCAACGCGATTAATCTCTCGGCCCGTTCGCAGGTGCGGGTTTCCTGATGATGCTTGCCAGAAAACCGCTGCCTTTGCGCCAGCTTGGCGTTCGCACTTCCGCAAGAAGGCTTTTCACAAGCCGAAGCGGCGCAATCGCCGCCGAGTTTGCCCTGATCGTGCCGCTCCTGCTGCTGCTGACTTTCAGCATCATCGAGTTCGGCCGTGTTATGTGGACCCAGAATGTTCTGCAGTCAGCGGTAGAGGATGCCGCGCGCTGCAGTGCGCTGAAACGCCCCGAGTGCGATACGGCTGACGAGCTTAAAAGCTATGCCGTCAGCAAGGCAGCGGGCTTGCCTATTCCCTCCAGTGCATTTGCAATTGATACAATAGCCTGTGGCACGCGGATCCAGGCGAGCTACTCCTTTGCCGCGATTGTGCCGATCGTGCCGCTCAACTTCAGCGTCGATGCCCGGGCATGCCGGGCAACCCCGGTCTGACGCACCGCCTTTCGAATTACCCCTTTTTGGTGGTCATGCCGCGCTGAGCACGCGGCGCTCGAACTCAACCGCGCACTCAGCGCCCAATGTTCGGGCGGCGCCATGGCGGGTAAATGACGAAAGTCAGCGATACACAATAAGCAATTCAAGAATGCCGCCAGCAGCGATTGCAACGCCGTAGGCGATCCGGCGATCGCGCAGCCTCCCCTGGTTTTTCGGCGCTCCCCCGATCCAGGTTCGAAACATCAAGAGCCCGAGCGAAAGCAGGACCACGCCGACCCCGGCAAGGGAGGTCACGAGGAGAAGCATCAGTCCTTCGGAAAAGTCAAACCAGAGAGCCACCGCCGCATAAAGCTTGACGTCGCCGCCGCCGAACCAGCCGAAATGAAACATCAGCATGCCGACGGTAAGCGCGGCGGCGAAATGCAGCAGGTGCGACCAGAGCGGTCCGCTGAACGGAAAACCAGCCACCCAGGCAAGTGCGGCGAGCAGCATCAGACAGAGCGGATAGAAATTCGGAATCAGGAAGCGGCGCGCGTCGGACACCGCGGCAGCAAGCAAGATGGCGGCGAAAGCGAGTTCAATGGCGGGCAAGCGTCGGGCCTTTCCTGTCGCTGCCGCCCATCTCACCATATTGGCGCCAGAGCTCGGCATCGTGACGCGGGCGGACCAGCAGCGCCTGGCCGAGCATCGCCTCGGCGAGCCGGGTGCGGCCTGCCTGCCGGGCGCCGAGCCCGGCAAACTGGAGACGGCGGCTCCAGAACATGTCGTCGTCCCCGGCGGCGCGCGCCGGACGTTCGCCGAGCATGCCGCGCGCAAAATCGAGATTGAGACGAAGATCGGGACGCCCTGGATCGCGCCGTACCAGCGCGGCGAGCAATTGCGCCGCGGCAGCGCCTTCGCCCGCTTCAACGAGAGCGACCGCCAGTTCGCCCTGTGCATCGATGCTCGTCGGCTCGAGCGCCGCCGCGCGGCGCAGCGCCACAACCGCTTCCGCCGGGCGCCCGCGCGCGAGCTGCAGCCGTGCCAACCCGCGCCAATAAACGGGCTCGCTGCTGCACAGGACATCCTCAGCGGGACCGAGGCGCTCGGCATCGCCGAGTGCGGCGGTGGCGAGCAGCGCCAACATGTTTGCCGACAGGGCGCGGCAGCGCAGCTGATGGTCTGCCGCGATGGCGGCAAGGCGCGGCAGCGCTTCGCCGGCGCGACCGACGGCAATCAGCCATTCGGCGCGCAGCAGCGCGAGTTCGGGGTGGTATTGCCCGGCAATCTGGGTCTCGAGACGGTCGAGCAGTTCGCTTGCCTCGACCAGGCGCGCGCCGGCCATCGCGCTATCGACGGCCGCCAGACTTTCGATCGGCAGCGCCGGCGTCGCTTCCACCAGGGCTGCGGCGGCTCTCGCCTCCTGTGCGGACAGCGTCGGCGCAGCCAGTGCCGACAGGCAAGCGGCAGCGCATAGCGACCCGACCAAAACTGCTCCCCGACGTCCCATCGCCTCAGATCGCTGCGGGCTTCGCCGACAAGGTCAGCTCGGCCATGTGATAGGCGCGGTTGAGCTGGTCGAGATAGGCAGCAACAAGTCCGAGATAGTCGCGGTTGCTCATCGTCTCGGGCTTGAGCCCGGCGGGCATTGCGACGGCGAGACTGCAGGAGGTTCCGGCGGGCTGGCTCGCAACGAAGACTTCGCCGATGCTGAGGCGGAAGATTGCGACCCCCTCCCCCGTCGGCGCGGTAGCGGACGAGGCCGGATCGGCAAGACAGATGACCGACGCGTCATCACCGCCGACCGCAGATTGCGCCGCCACCGGCGCCGAAAAGCCCGCCTTGACGAGGAGCGGCCGGAAGGCGCCGCCGAGCGGGCTCAGGGCGCGCAGTTCCGCCCCGACCGGCTGGCGCGCGTCGGACGCGGCAAAAGATATGCTGAGCAGCGGCGCACCGCCATCATCCCCGGTCGCAGCAGCGACGGTCGCCGCATTGCGCGGCATGGGGATATCGGCGAGCAATGCCTCGCGTTTCGCCGGCTGGCCCGACGCCTGATAAAAGGCCGC
>VFQQ010002232.1_pt1 | contig 22777 bp, 37 predicted proteins | sample 3512341 | NCBI WGS metagenome assembly VFQQ01 (sample SAMN10412373, study PRJNA504923) | tailings metagenome | isolation source: Relicate 2 Philex TSF1 revegetated site | place: Philippines: Tuba, Benguet | collected 2017-08-29 | reverse complement strand
CAGTCTGCCGTGGGCCGCAGCGCCTCAGCTGTTGCTTTCGGCCAGTGTGTCGTGATCATCTAGGCTTGCGAATAAGCAGGCGAACGGGCAGGGGCGGGACTTGAAGCAAGATTTGGGCAGCGACATGAGGGTTTGGCGGCCGTAAGAACCTCCTGCCGCCTCTGGGCAGCGCAATCTACTATGCAGGGCCCCCGAAAACGCTTACTGGCTCACCCGGCAACCGGCAAGCAAGCCGCCTGCCGCCGCCGCACCACCCGGTCCCGCTGCCGCCGCTCTTCTCTTTGTGCCCTCCCTTGCCTAGCTCTGGCATCAGAGCAATCTTTTCCGACAGGCAGTAGTACCTAGAGGTCTTCAGCTGCAGGGTCTGGCTACGCCACCCCGATCCGAGCCGCGGCAGGTGCGCAGGGCTGTCCACGCCCTGTTGTACCAGCGGCGTTTTCGAAAGCCAACCATCCCCGGGCTGCCATCCCCTGCCGATGCGATCAGGCAATCATAGTACATGCACTCGAGACCCATACAAATCAAACTCGGCCTTGGGCTATGGCTACCTGCCCTGTATATGGCGCAACTGCTCCGCCCTCCTTCTCCCACCAAGCGCTGGTTGCGGTCCTCTCCTGTCCTGGGCGTCCTTGTGTCCCTGGCCGGCGCGCTTGCTTAACAGTTACTGATGGGCCTAGTCAGTCAGAGAGGTGCTGAATCGAGTGAAAAGAGTGCGGGGAGCACAAACTGCTGCAAATGATACAAGACACAGGCACTACTATTCCAGCTGAGCAGCCTCACTGCCACTGGTGCCCATGGCTCCCGGCTCGGCAGCCGCCTCGGCTGCCCCTAGCTGCGCCTGCGCCGCTCCCGCACTCTCCACTGCCGCCGCCGGCTCCGCCTGCACCGCTCTGGCACTGTCTGCAGCGCCAGCAGGGCGCAGCGTGCGCAGCAGCTGCTCCAGGCCCGCGCTGAGGCTGTCCAGCCTGGCATTCATTTCCTGCCGCATATCGGCCACAGCCCGCTGCAGCTCCAGCACAGCTGCCACTGCATCGGCTGGCTGCTCCAGTGCCGCTACCTGCTGCACATCACTGGCTGGCAGGGGCTGCACGGCAGCAGGGGCCGCTGCCGCTGGGCTGCCTGGCACGGCTGGGCTGCCTGCTGCTGCCGCTGCTGCCACTGCTGCTGTTGCTGCTCCTGCTGCTATGCCGGGCAGCACGAGCGCTGGCACCGTCGCGGCTGCTGGCACCTCTTCTGCCTCTGCTTCAGGCTCATGCCATGCTGTTGCAACCTGCTGCTCAGCTGCATGCCGGGGAGCGCTGCCCACGCTGCTGGCAAGCACGCTGCCAGCTGCCGCTGTAGGTAGAGCGCTGTAGGCTGCTGCGCCCCGAACGCTGGGCGCCGCTGGCACAGCCGCTGCCGCCTCGACCGGCAGAGCGTAGCAGGCCAGCCACAGCTGCTGCCTGCTGCTGCCATAGATGCGGGAGCTCAGCGCAGCGGAGAGAAATGGGGCGGCCGCCCCCAGCTGCGCTGCAGTCAGCAGCGCCCACACGAGCAGCTGCCCGCCGCCGCCGCCGCCGGCTGCCGGCTGCCCATCTACTGCCTGCACGGCCTGCACGGTCAGCCCTCTGAGGCGCACGGTGCTGCCATTGGGTACCCCCTCGGGAACTGCCAGCGGCAGGCAGCCCAGGTGCTGCAGGCCGCCCCGCCCCAGCCGGCACAGCGCCAGCGAGGGCGGCGTCCGGCTGCTGGCCAGGAGGGCAATGTCGCCGTGCACCTGCACCACACAGCGGGTGAGCGGGGCGGAATCTCAGTTGATACTCAGTCTCGGTTGATATCCCCGTCTCAACAGACCCTCATGTATTGTTCATAACCATCCAACCTCACTCCCAGCTCCCAACCCTTTGACAGTCCACCTGCAACAGGTCCCCGGCACAGCTCAGCTGCACTGTGTGCTCCCGCGGGCTGGCCAGTGCGCCGTCTGGGCTGCCGCACGCGTCGCCTCCGGGCCACAGCAGCGAGGCATGGCCGCTGTCTGCTGCTGGTGGGGCGGCAGCTGGGGGTGCTGCGCTGTGCGTGCTGCGGAGGGTGGCCCCCAGGGGGCCCTGCTGCTGTGGCGGCGAGCCGCTGGGAAGCAGCGGCAGGCCCTGGGCCAGAGGCATGTGGGCGGGGCGCAACAGAAACATGGCTGGGATGGGCGGCCCCTCACCACCTGCTGCTGCTGGCGCTGGCGCTGTCAGAAAGGGGTTGCTGTGATGGCCCCTGAGGTCGATGTGCCCAGCTTCAGAGGCTGGCAGTGGCGGCAGCGCCGGCTCAGCTGCTGTCGCTGCTGGCCCCAGCGGCGGCGCGCCGTGCATGGAGGGCAGAAGCACCGGCGGCGCAGCACTTTCTTTGGTTGTGAGGTAGCGCTGCAGCACGCCCGGCTGCAGCTGCTCGCTGGGTTCGCTTGCGCTGCCCAGGAACTGCCCCACTGGTCGCTCTGTTGCCGCCAGCAGGCGGCCAGCGGCTGCACCTGCCAGGCCGCAGACTGGGCCAGGTAGGCCAGGCAGCAGCTGCCGCCGCTCTTGCAGGTGCCATCCTGTCAGGGGACCATAGAGAGGCTTGGCTGGTTACGGGATGCAGATTTGTGTGGTTGTGAATCAGCAACTGTGTGGCAGCACCAAATCCACCCCAGGCTGCGCCCAACCCTTGCAGCTCCAGCAGGCACTCCAGCAATTGCCCCAAAATCGCACCTTCGCCAAACTGCAGCAGCTCCAGGTGGCCGCCCCAGCTGAGCACGAGGCGCCGCCCGCTGCCGCTGCCGCCATCCTCCCTGCCGCCGACCGACCCGCCGCACCAGCCGTCTTCGCCGCCGCTGCTGCCCAGCCAAGCCAGGCAGCAGCGGCCCGCCGGGGAGCCGCCCGCTGTGCCCATTGGACTGGGCAGCGCCAGCAGCACCGTGGCTGCCGACTGCGCTGCGCCGCCGTTGGCTAGACTGCCCCAGTCGCCTCGGACTGTGCCGCTGCGAAACGTGCCCCAAGTTGTGTCCTTTGGAGTGCCTCCCTGCTCTGGGCTGCCCACACCTCGCTGCTGTACAGCAGGGCCTCCCTCCTCCTCGCTGCCACTGCCGCTGGAGCTGCTGCTGCGCCGCCGGGCAGACGCCGGCGTCGCGTGGCTGCCGCTGCGTGGGGTGAGCTGCAGGCCAGGCGGGGCTACCAGCAGCAGCTCATGAGGCGCCAACAGGGCACAGACTGCCTCGCTGGGGTGCCAAGCCAGTGCTTCAAAAGCCGGTGCACCCGGCCGTAAGGACACGCTGGTCGGCCGCGGGCTGGCTGGGCTGCCGCCAAATGCTGCCGGGTCCGCCCCACTGGTGTCGATTGGACAAAACGTGGCGCTGCCACCCTCCAGCGCTGCTGCCCACTGCCGCCGCTGGCCGCACGTGCTGCTGACCGCCACTGCGCTGATGCCTGTGCTGCTCTCGAACAGCACACCCAGCGGCAGTATGCTGCCGGGGCCGGTGCGGCTCAGCAGCAGCAGCGAGGGGCCGGCGGCTGCCACCAGCAGCGGGCTGCCAGGCACGGCTGCCAGCAGACGGCTGGCGGTGCGGCCTACTGCCGTCTCTGCTGCCACGCACTGGGCACCCAGAGGCTGCAATGGAGCGGGCGGCTGTGCCACGTCCTGCTGCCACTCCTGCCAGTGCGGCTGCTCCGGCTGCACCCACATGGCCCTGCTGCTGGTAAGTATTGCCTGCTACTGCTGCTGCCTACCGCTCCTGCTGTCTATGCTGCTGCCCAGCTGCTGCTGCCGCTGCTGCTGCCGCCGAAGCAATGGCTGTGCAATGCGGCAGCAGCGCCAAGCCAGCTGGCGTTCTCAGTCGAGCTGCAGGGTGGGCAGGTCAGGGATGTCCTCCCAGCTGTAGCCGCGGCGCCCCCGCCACACCAGGTAGGCGATGCGCCTGCAGGAGAAGCAACACGCAGGTCGTTAGGAGGCGAGCTGAGGTGAAGTGGAAGCATGGCGATTGGGAGGTCAAGGGGGGAGCAAGCATGGGCACACGGCGGACAAAAGAGCGACATCCCAGGCTGCACCAGCACCAAACACCCTACAAAACCGCAGATCCAAGCAGCACCCACGTGTAGTAGAAGCCCGGAATGAAGACGAGCAGGCCGCCTGCACAGAGCAGGGGATGCAGATGTGGAGTGGGTGCAGCTCAGTGGATGGACGGCAGCTGCCATGCGTGCGCTCAGCAGCGGCACACTGCAGCACCCAATGGGCGGACGGACAGCATGTACAGCAGCAGCAGCACTGCAGAAGCAGCAGGGCTCACAGATCCACAGGCCGATGAGCGCTGACTGGCCCTCGGTCCGCCACAGCACCAGGCCAGAAATGAACATAGCCAGGCCTGTGGGGAGAGGAGGGGTGGCAAAGCGCAGCAGCGGTTTCTACGGAACGCGGGAGGCTGTGGGGCAGCAAGCAGCATTGGATGCCGCGAACGGCATGCAATGACCACAATTGCAAGTGCTCAGCAGCAGGTCTCAGTCCTAGCCTGCGCCCTGCACCCACCTGCCAGCAGCAGGCCCACAGCCAGGTAGACCGAGCGGTAAGGGATCTGCTCCGGGGTGTTGATCATGGCGCCGGGGTGCAGGGCTCGCTCAGAGGTGCCGTTCCATGCCCCGGCCGGTGAACTGGGGGGAGGCAGAAGGGCGAGGTGGCGCGGTCAAGCGGCAGAAGGCAGGCGGGCGGAAGCGGCGGCGGCGGCGCGGGCAGCGGCAGTAGCAGGGCCTCTGCTGCGCTGGTCGCAAGCTCCCGGCACTGGAGATTGTTGCCGTGACTGCAATGCCGCATCACGAGCCCCGCAAAAGGCCCGCTGGCGGCGCCCAGGCGCGGACCTGCGGGCAGCGTGCTTGACGACCTCTGATCGCGTACCGAGCTGGCGCTGGATTTTACCCGAGTGCCGTGATCGCGTCGGGAGGGCGAAAGGAGGCAGCCAAATGACTGCCCGGCGCGCAACATGAAGCTTGCTCAGAGCGCTCAACCGCACCCATCGTTCATTGCATAGGTTTGTCAGTCACCTGAACTAGCTGTATCATCACCGGGCACCTCAAACGGGCTCCGCCCTTTCGCCCAGCTGCTGAAAGCTTGCCCAGAGAGCCCCGCAACCCCTGATCGCACTCGCCAAACACCCGACGGCGCATCGGAGGCGGCCCGCCCGCGATGGCGGCCGGGGCGGGCACCTCTGCCGCCGCCACTGCCGCTGCCGCCGCGGTGCGCTTCACGCCGCTGCTGGGCGTGCACGGCCGTGGACCGCTGGCATATCTGCTGGAGCTCGACGGTTTCACCTTCCTGCTGGACTGCGGCTGGAATGATGCCTATGACCCCGCGCTGCTGGCGCCGCTGCTGGCGGCGCTGCCGCGCATCGACGCTGGTGCGCTTCTGCCGCCGCTGCACTAGGCACCCCTGTGCCATTGCCCTGCACTCCCTGCTTTCATGCTTGACCCTGCCGCCTGGTCACACTGCACCATCAGGATGTGAACTAGTGCTTGCCATGCCTGATTGCTCTCCGCTGCTGCAGTGCTGCTGTCACATTCCGATACCTGCCACCTGGGCGCCCTGCCCTACCTGGTGGGGCGCTGCGGCCTCAAGGCTCCCGTGTACAGCACATCGCCCGTGCACAAGATGGGGCAGATGGCCATGTACGATCAATACCTCAGCCGCCAGGTGGGGCTGCTGTGCATGGATTGCACGGCCGTTCCATGGGGTGCCGTCTGCGACTGATGCACTGCTCGACTGCTGCAGGTGACTTGCAGTGTGGCGTGGCACCCAGGCTGCAACCCCGCCTCCCTTGAATTTTTCCATGCAGGCCTCCAGCGACTTCGATGTGTTCAATCTCGACGACGTGGACGCCGCCTTTGCGCTGGTGCAGCCGCTGCGCTACCAGCAAAACCTGGCACTCAGGTGGGGTGGTGCTGCTTTTACTGGGAGTGCTTGTCCAGTCATGGAGAAAGTGGCGTGCGCAGCCGCGTGGCGCCATCAGCGCATGCTGCTGAGATGTGCAAAATGTCATGCAACAGCAGTGTGCCTCTTGCGCTCCATGTTTCGCAGTGGCAAGGGGGCGGGCATCCTCATCACCCCCTTTGCGGCGGGGCACCTCCTGGGCGGCGCTGTGTGGCGCATTCGCAAGAATGGGGAGGACTACGTGTACGCGCCAGACTACAACCACAGGTGGGCTGCAGATGTGGCAGGCGGACTGCAGTTAGCTTCAGAAGTGCCTCTTGATTGGCGTGATGCTCGACGCTGCGCTGAGGATAGGACTGCCCCTTTGTTGCTGTTCTATAACTGTCTGCAACTGTCACCTGCCTGTTGTTGCCCACGCAGGAAGGAGCGCCACCTGAACGGCACGGTGCTGGAGGCTGCTTTCCAGCGGCCAGCGCTGCTCATTACGGGTGCCTTGAACGCGCAGCAGCTGGCGCCAGACAGGTGGGCAGGGGCAGGGTTGTGCTGCCGCGCGCTGGTGCGGTTGCTGTTTGGTGTGGCTTCCTGCTCACCAAAGGTGGTCTTGATTGCGATGTTCAGCTGGCATCAGAACAGTTGGACAGGGGCAAATGAATGCACCGTTTGCCATTTTGAATGTTGCCAACCCCAGGCCCAACCGCGAGCGGGAGCTGCTGGATGCCAACTCAGGTCCCGTCTTGACTCACTGATCAGTGACCATTTCTACACTGCATTTTGCCAACCGCAGGCCCAACCGCGAGCGCGAGCTGCTGGATGCTGTGATGGCCACGCTGCGTGGCGATGGCAGCGTGCTGATGCCTATAGACACAGGTACGGAGGGCTCGGCAGCACATGCTCCGCACACACCTGCCGGCCGTCATCCTTGCAGCCAGCACTTCATGGCCAGCTAGCCTGCTTGCCTGCGTGCCACTTGCCGTTTTGCCTGGCGGCTTGTCCTGCAGCCGTTCGCCTTCCGCTGCCTGCCGGCCTGCCCTTTTTCCGTGCAGCCGGCCGCCAGCTGGAGCTGGTGCTGCCGTTGCAGCGACCTTCCAGTTGCTAGTTATTGACCTGACGTTTTTTGGCCTACCTGACTATTCTTGCAGCCGGCCGCCTGCTGGAGCTGGTCCTGCTGCTGGAGCGGCACTGGGTGGAGCACCGGCTCACTTACCCGCTCGTGCTGCTCTCAGCAATGGCATACAGGTGGGCTTGCGGTTGGTGATGGCCAGCGGGCGATTGCATGTAGCGAGTCAATCATATTCTGGGGCTGCCCGCTCCCTCATGCCCTTTGCTTCCTGGCGCTAGCGCAGTAAGCTGACCTGTGCGCCAAGCCTCCTGCACACCTGCCTTCTGCAGCACGCTGGAGTTTGCCAAGTCCCAGCTGGAGTGGATGTGCGAGTCTCTGGTCAAGAACCTGGGCCACGCGCGTGACAACCCGTTTGCAACCCGGTGAGCCCTGCTTGGTCAAGTGCACCGGTTGGAGTGACCTGGTGGGGCGAGTTGGTTGGCGCGCTTCTGACAGCGATTTTGCTGCCTGAGACGGTTTGCGTCCCTGCCGAAGAGTTTGCACACCTGCCTGGCACTCGCAACCCACCCATTCAGTGTCCTCCACATCTGTCGGCAGGTTCCTCAAGCTGTGCGGCAGCCGCGAGGAGCTGGCCCACCTGCCCCGCGGCCCCAAGCTCGTGCTCGCCACGTGAGCATTAGCACTACGATTGTGCTGGCCGGTGTGTGAGCAGTCTTGCCGCCGCTGTTGTGGGCTCAAGTGTCCGGGTGCGGTGCCCACCGCCCTGCTTTTGTCCCCATCCCCTCCCTGAAATCGCAGGCTGCCCTCGCTTGAGAGCGGATTCTCCCGCCAGCTGTTTGCTGACTGGGCAGAGGAGCCGCGCAATGCAGTCATCTTTGTGACGCGGGCAGAGGAGGGCACGCTAGCGGAGCAGGTGCAGCAGCTGGGCGCGGCGCAGCAGGCACAGCAGGCACAGCAGGCGGAGCCGCCCACGATACGCATGCTGCGGTCGCACCGGGTGCCTTTAGAGGGGGAGGAGCTTGAGGAGCACCTGGCGCAGCAGACACAGCAGGCTGAGCAGGCGGCAGAGCAGGCACAGCAGGAGGCGGAGGCGCGGCAGCAGGCGGCGGCGGCAGAGGCGCACGGCCCGCAAGCCATGCAAGTGGATGGCGGGCCGGAGGCGGCAGCAACAGCAGCGATGGCAGCAGCAGACGGCAGCGGCCCGCTCAGCCCACGTGCGGCAGCGGTGCCCCGAGTCAACTCGCTAGCTATCGGCCACTTGAAGAGCTTCCGAGCCAGCTTGGCCGGCCCCGGCAGCCCCACGGCGCTGCGAGGGGAGGTGGTTGGGCCGGACGGCTTGCCTGTCCAGGAGTTTCAAGAGGCGGCCACAACGGCGCAGTGCCTAGTTGAGGGCTTTGAGGCTCCCAAGGTAAAGAAGGTGCATGTGACGCACATTGAGTATTACTATTACTAGATGCACTCCCACTGGTGCCCCTCTGTACCAATGCAGGGTGCTGCACAGCCCATGCTCTTTGAGGTTGCCTGGCAACACAAATGTATCATGCTTTGCCAGCATGCCACTGATCCCCCCTCCCCCCTTACCATCGCAGGGTGCCGCACGGCCCATGTTCCCCTTTGAGGACGCTTGGGAGCACGTGGCACATGATGAGTATGGTGCCTCACTGGACTATACCGACTTTGATCCCACTGAGGCCACTGGTGAGCTCCTGTTTCCCAACTGCTGGTGTGAACATCTTGGGCTGTTTGGCAATGCATGGTGCATCGCCAGACTATACCGACTTTGACCCCGCCGAGGCCACTGGTGAGCACCCTTTTGGTTGTTGGGGATCGGTTGCTTGGCATGGCTGCACGAGTCTGTATTGAACCAAAGCCGTCACGAAGTTGCGCCATTGCCCGCCCCTGCAGGCTTCAAGGCGCTAGAGTCCGAGCTGCAGGCGGAGGCAGAAGCAGAGGACGCTGCAGCGCCGCCTGACATTCCTACCAAGGCGCGCCTGCTGCATGAAATAGCGTGCCGCGGCTGCTGCCATTGAGACTGGCCTGTGGTCTTGTTATTGCCTTGGCAGCATACTGGTGTCCGTGGCAGCAGCCTTGCTGTGCTTTACCCAGCCCACGGAACCGTCCCTCTGCAGGTGGTGTCGGCGACCATCACCGTCACCCTGCGCGCCCGCGTGCTGCGCTTCGAGTTCGACGGCCTCTCAGGTGCTGGCATTCGATGAATTGACGACGCTGGGTTGAAAGTGATAAGAGCCTTCAGTTCGAGCCCATGCGCTCGCTGCCTGCCTGCGTATTCACCCGCCCACCCATGTCATGCGCTGGTGCAGACGGGCGTAGCATGCGGACGATCCTGGCACACGTGGCGCCCCGGCAGTGCATATTAGTGCATGGCAGCAGGTGAGGAGGGGGGCACCAGAGTTTGGCCAGCAAGTGAGCAGTCAAGTGCCTTGCTTGTGACCCATTGTGGCGGTTGCAGCGATAATGCACAGCGGTAGAACTTGCAATTCACCGTTGTTTCACTATGTGCCTCCTGCAGCGAGGCAACTGCAGCGCTGGCGGGCCACCTGCGGCAGGAGCTTGCTGGGCTGCTCACACAGGTGCGGCTGTCTGGCCTATCAAATTTGTTCACAGCACCGCACGTCCTCGCTGTCTGCTCTTCCCAGCAATGTGATGCAATGTGGTTGTGTGGTTGCTCCAACGCGGGCCATGCATCTGCTGCATCTGACGTGCTGTTAGTGTCGTTTCCAATCACACCACTGTTTCTTGCTTGCTGGGCAGGTGTACAAGCCGCAGGCAGGGGAGGAGGTTAGCTGCCTGCTGCTGTTGCTGCTGCCGCAGATCGTGCAACTGCATCAGCGCCGCCCCACTTTACTGTTTGCACTGGCGCTCTTCCTTTCCTCTTTCAGGTGTACGAGCCGCAGGCAGGGGAGGAGGTTGAGCTGCCCGCTGAGCCCTCGTACCGGCTGGCGCTCAGGTGAGCCACACAGGTGGAGGGGGCAGCCAGGTTGGCAAGCGTTGGATGGCTTGCTGTCTGACTAGGCATGCCATCTGCACCTCCGCCTGCCGCCACAGCGTTGGCAAGTTCGGATGTGCAAGCCATTGCTCTCCAGACGTCCACTAGCAACATGTGTTTGTCCTTGCAGCGACGAGCTGCTAGCGGGTGTGCGGCTGCACCAGATCGGCGACTACAAGCTGGGCTGTTCCATTACCACACTTTTGATTCGTAATGCCCCTCTTCTCCTGCAGCGACGAGCTGCTAGCGGGTGTGCGGCTGCACCAGATCGGCGACTACAAGCTGGGCTGGGTGGAGGGGCGGGTGGGGCCGCCCGCAGAAAGCTCCGAGGTATGTTGCTGCTGCCGCCTGGGCCGGCGGTTTTGCTGTTTGAAGTATGCTGCATGGAAGCTGTGATTCGCCGTGTGCTGTGCACTGTGCATCGTGCAGCCAACCTGCCTGGCATGTTGCCTGCTCACGTCTGACAAATTTTCTCTTTGTTGCCTGCGCTGCCTGCTTGCCTGCTTTCGCAGAGCCAGCTGCCGCAGCTGCTGCCAGCGGAGGGCGTAGCTGCGGCGGCAGCAGACGGCGGCTATGGAGGCGTCTTCATTGGAGACGCTCGCCTCTCTGGTGGGTGGTGCAGCTGGGTCTGGCCACGGCTGTCTCTGGGCTTCCCCATCCTTGCTTGCTTGCGCAGGAGTCGGTTTGGAAGATGGGTTGCCCCAGATGGAGATTTGATGCCTGGATTGATGTGGGGTCCCTGCCCGTCCTCCCCACGGGGCCGCAGAGCTGAAGCAGGCGCTAGCAGCGGCAGGCATTGCCTCGGAATTCTATGCTGGAGCGCTCTACTGCGCGGGGCAGGTGCGCTGGCCAGGCACGGGGCTTGCAAGCCAGTGCTGCAGACAGGCTGCTGTCCTGCCCCGTAGCAGCAGCCAGGCTCCCTTGGCAGCGTTGCAGCTCTGCAACTTTTGGTTTCATTCACGCTGCTGCTTTCTGCCCCATGCAGGTGGCCATCAAGCGGCGGCAGCTATGCGCCTTGCGAATGTTGGGTTCCACTAATCAAATTGCCTTGATTTCCGCCCAACCACCCTCTACATGTCAGGTCGTGATCAAGCGGCGGCAGCCGGGCGGCGGTGACGACCCCGGCGGCGATGGCGGGCTGGTTCTGGAGGGCGCCCTTTCGCCGGATTACTACAAGATCCGGGAGGTGGTCTACTCGCAGTACCACATCTGCTGACCGGACAGCGGTACACATTACAGTTCCAGATTGGTTGAAATCACTCGCGATGCACCATCTGCTGAGCCTGTGGGGTGTGCTTGGTGCCCGCCCAGCACCACTGTAATGCAAGCAGGCAGGACCAGCGGCAGCTACTGACAAGCACAACGGACCTGGCTATAGCCGTCAAGCCACCATACGAGTGCATTTGCAGCTGCGCCAGTGGCTAAGCTCGCCGCAGCCAGGGGAGGCGCCGCGATGGTCCCCAGCATGCAATAGGGCAACTGCGCCACGGCCGCAGTGGGCAGCCCAGGCTGTGCCACCGCCGCTGCTGCCATGACTTGTACTGGCGGTCTTGTCTGCTGCAGTCCCAGCTGAGCAGGGTGGTAAGTTGGCACGCCGCGGCTAGCGGCCAGCACCAGGCTGTGTTGCACCGTGCAGGAGAGGGTTGGCGGCGGCGTCCGCCGGCACTTGGGAGCCGCCTGGCGTGGGCCAGGCGCCCCTGCTCGCTGGCCATGCTGCAGGATGCGCCTGATGAGAAGAAGGCGAGTTTGTGTGGCGAGCGCCCTCATGCAGCAGTCCACATGAGAACCCAAGCGGTGGCTCCAAGGCAGCCGCAGCCCATTGGCAATGCGACAAGCAAGCCTCTGCAGAAGTCGGGCAGGCACCGAGCCAGCAGCAGAGCGCCGCCACAAACCAACGGCCTTGTTGTGCACTCCCCCGGCGCTTCCTTTGGTCGCCTAACCACACACGCAGCCAAGGCGGGTAGGTCCCTCCCCGCAGCAGGCGCCATTGCGCCCTGGCCCTCGCCGCCGCCGCTGCCGCTCTGGGAGCCTCTCATGCCGCCTCTTGCCGCTGACGCTCCACAACCGCTCCTCTTCTCCTGCGCAGAGGTTCTCCTCGCCATGGATTCCATCACTGCTCTGCTGGATAGCCTGCCAAGGCATTTTGGAAGCTTGACCCTCACCGTTGCAGCAGCACGGGACGCTCAGAGCAGTATGGCTCAGCTGCGCGCCCTAGTGCTTGCGGGTGGCAATCGCAGCACCGACGCTGCCGGTCTGGACAGGTGATGCTGGTTAGGCAGCATTGCCTCCTTGCTATGCCAGTTTCTGAAGCCATTTACACCCAACTCTGCCTGCAGGCGGCTGCCGGGCTGCAGCAGCTTCGACACCAGCAAAACAATTGCGTCACGCTGGGCGGCAACCAGGTGTGCCAAAATCTCAGACGCTGGCGACGCTGCATTTCTTGCTGAGGCATTTGCCAGCCGCACAGCCAAGCCGCCAGCCCTGCTGCCGTGGCTAGTAGCACTGTCTGAGGCGTTGCCGCTGGCACTAAGAAATGTTGGCGAAGGTGAGCTTGACTGGTAGCCCTTGCACACTGAGTCTAATGAAATGGCCACATGACCCGCCTCTTGCTTCATGCCCGCAGAGGTCCGCCTGGTTTTGGCATTCAACTATGCTCGCCTGGTCAAGAGCCTGCTGACCGATAACACCATATGGGCCAAGCATGTGGCTGCCATCGCCGCCGACCCAGCCCAACAGCAAGCCCTTGTGGGCGTGCTGTTGGGCTGCTGCCTACCCACTGTAGCGGCAACGGCGGCCGCAGGACAGCAGAAGCTGAGCAGCCACGGGTCAGACCTGCTCATTGATCTGAGCGCCACCCTGCAGCACAGCAGCCTGGCGCCCGCTGTTCGGCACCAGCTGCAGACAGGCGGAGCGGAGGCTGCGTTCGAGCATGCGGCAGCCATCCTGCATGCCCAGCCGACCAGCCGGCCGAGCGGCATGACGGGACCAGAGTGGATTGATCTCCTGGCCTCAGGGACAGCACTTATGGTTTTCCTCAGCAGGGAAACAGCACAGTTCTCTCAGCAGTCAGTCACGACAGACCTAGGCGAGACCGCGCAGGCAGCCAGCGATACAGCTGCAGTTGCAGCAGCGGGCTGGCAGGCGGCACGCCTGCTGCCCCACCTGGCGGCCAGTGTGGCGGCTCTGGCCGCGGATGTGCAGGATCGCGCAGCCTTCCCAGCTGGCACGACTGCCTGGCTGGATAATGCCAACCTTCTGTGCTTCTGCCTGCAGTATTTGCAGGAGCAGGTTTATGCCCTGAGCGTGGGCCAGTGCAGCGCCCAGCAGCTGTTCTGCTGGCTTGATGCTGTTTCAGCCAGCCTGCGGCTGGCCTCGTGCCTTGCGCCGCTGGCTGCCCACTTGGAGCTGGCAAGCGACAGCGTAAACGGTGCAACGCTGTTGAGCTAAACCCTGCTGGACGCGCTCCATGATGAGCTGCCGCATCAACTGATCCAGCTGGGGCAGGCATGTGAGTCCCAGCGGCTTGGCAGCAGCAGCACAGCGGGGCTGCCCCCAGACGATGCGGCCGCTTGGGGCGGGCTGCCGGCACAGCTGTGGGCGCTGCACACCAGCTTGTGCCGCTTTGTGGCAGCTCTCAGCTCTCCGGCTGCGCCGCTGCGCCTGCCCGGCGGACCGCTCAGCACAGATGACTGGCGAATGCTGCAGTGGAACCTCTGCTGATGCTAGCCGCTGATGTGCATCGCTTGATTGAGCAGTCGTCGGCAACCAACACTTTACGATATGCCATGTTCTTGCCCAGGCAAGTGTGGGCAGATGGGCAGGTAGGGTGCTGCGGCACGGCGCCGACGCAGCTTGTCCTGTTGCATTGGGCACTGCGCAAGTGGCGACTGCCCCTGCCCAGTGGCTGGGTTTCTGCCAAGCACACTGCCAATGCAGAGAGGCGCGTGCTCTGCAAGCCATGTGTGCGGGGCATGTGCCAGCGATGCAGGCGGCTGCTGCAGCAGCAGCTGCGGCAGCACCAGGGCCGGCAGAGTTTGACTTTGGGAGCGGCTCGTCGCTCCTGGAGCCCGGCATGGTTGCAGCAGCCCTGCTGCCTGCAGCTGCAGATGCATCCCTGCTGACCCCGCTGGAAGCAGCTCTGGCGCGGCTGCCGCAGGTGAGGGCTTTATTGCCTTATGAAAGCTGCAGTGTCGCAAGCTCATGGAAAACGCCGCACCGCCTTCATGCCATTCTCAAGTGCTTGCATGTTTGCCTCAAGCTCAGCTGTAGGATAGCATTGTGCCGCGCTGCGCTGCTCGCAGGATGCTCAAGCTGTTGTGGATCGAATTGAAACCCTGACAAGGCTGTTTGACCTTGCTGCCAAGCAAGACCACCTGGCAGCCGCAGTGGCCAGCAGCAGCCTGCCGGCTGCAGCGTTGGCGGCTGTCGAGCGCTTGCAGAGCACACGGCACCCGCAAGCAGCAGAACGGGTGAGCTCCTGTTGTTCTGCCAGGATGGCTGTTGAATGATCTACTGCGACAGGGCAAATGTGGTGCGAACACTGCCGTACGCACGCAGCTGACCCGTGTGTGTCATGTGAGCGCCCTCCTGCATCGACGGCCTTTCAGACGTTTGGTCTTTGGGTCGGGCTCACCGGGATGTTGAGCAGACTGCCGGGCAATGCGACTGCTGCCGCCTATAATGCGGCAGCAACTGGTGCACCAGACAGCCTGGCTGGGCAGCTGAAGCAGGGAGCGCGACAGTTGCAAGTGCAGGCAAGCAACATGCAACGCGCTGGCCATCGGATTCAATGCACTGTGGCGGTGCGCAGAAGTATCTGTAATCGCCCTCCGTCTAAATGAGCTGCCAACCCGAACAACCGCACGCAGACTGACCAGGCGCTGACAGCCGCTAGCGCTGCCATGAATATGCTGAAAGACACATTGGAAGCGCTCGAGGGCCGTGCCAGTGGCACCCGGCCAGATACCCATGCTGCACAGCTGGGCACGGCCGCGAGCAGCAGCCAGGTGCAGCAGCAGCGATTGCTTGGCCTTCCACCGCCCTCCGAGCAGATTTCCCAGCTGCGCAAGCTGCTCCCGCCCGCCGCCCGCCTGGCAGCCCTGATGCAGCAGTACTACGCCCTGCTAGCGGTTGAGGCAGAGAGGCAGCTGGCGCTGGCACGGGCGGCCGCCGGCCGCTCCTGCGCCTACCTGCACTGCGCCAACCTGGGCGGCGAGGGCGGGCCGGCGGCGGGGCAGGGCGTGGGCAGCATGCGCTGCAGGTGGGTGGGTGTTTCTGAGATGGTGTGAATGCAGGAATGGCGGTGGGAAGTCTGCATTTGGCAGCCGCTGGCCCCCAAGCAATCATATTGCCTTCTCTTGATGCCGCTCAACCGCACTTTCTGCAGCGCCTGCCGCGCGGTGTGGTACTGCGGCACCGCCTGCTCGCATGCCGACTGGCGGGAGGGCGGGCACCGCCGCGTGTGCAAGGCGCTGGGCGCGGCGCGGCGGGCGGCCAAGGAGACTGCGAGGGCAGCAGCTGGGGCCGCGCATGCAGACGAGTAGGGTTTTCAGGACATGCATGGGCTGGCTTGTTTGCACTGCTGCACAGATTGTGGTGTGCTGATACCATGTAATGCACAGAATGCAGTTTCTCACTCGTAGCGAGCTGTGGTCTTCCGCAGCCTGGCGCTGCCGCCGCCATCGGAGCCTGTGCACTGTGCGCTGCCACCGCCGCCGGTGTCACTGGCCACAGCAGTCCTGGGGAGCTGAGCGTGGTTTTGGGCACTGTCTCAATTCGTCACGGCACTCGATCACGCCTTGGCGCCAGGAAATTGGGAGTTCGGAGCGCTGCAGAAAAGTGCGCTGCTGTTTAGCACCTGCGCCGCTCCAGATGCTGCGAGCATCGGCCTCAGTAGCCGCTGCTATCGCGGCGCGGCGCTCAGTGCTCGGGGGCGCGGCAGCGAATGCAGCTCGGCACCTACAGGGCTCGGTGGACGCTGGGGTGAGCACAGTACAGGGCGATCGCGTGTCGCAAGCGAGTACGATTCCCGGTTTGCATTTTCGCCCTGCACTGCCGCCGCCGCCGCGCACGGCCACCGCCATGCTCACCCTAGCCTGAGCCTCCATCACCTGCTCTTGCTCACCAACCCTGCCGTCCTGCGCCCCGCAGGCCTGCCACAATGGCTGCGCAGCAAGCACGGTGTTTCCCACCCAGGGTCCGTGCAGCGCAGCGCGCCGGCGGCAGTTCAGCAGCAGCGCAGAAGGTAGCGGCGGCAGCGGCTCAACCGCCGTCCTCTCCAACACATCCACCTTCCTGCGAAACCTGAGCAACGGGGCGGAAATCTTCCTGGTGGGAACCGCCCATGTCAGCAAGTGAGTGCAGTGTAATGGCGTCTGTTGTGGGTTTTGCCAACACCGCCGCGGTTCGGTGTACTGCGACTGTGCACGCACCTGCTGTGCTCTGCCAGCCGGCCCTCAGCAAGCAGCCTTGCCATGCAGCAATTGGCAGCACCAGCACAGCAGCAACGGCAGGAGTTGTACGCTCAGCACTTGTGCACTCTCTGATAAATCTATACGCTGCTGCAGGCAGTCTGCTGAGGAGGTGCGGGAGATGATCCGCCTGGTCAAGCCCTCGAGCGTTATGGTCGAGCTGTGCGCGCAGGCAAGTGGTCTAAAGCAGAAGCGCTGGACGATCCGACTGGTCGGGAGGGCGAAGAATATAAGAGGTCTTTGCATGTGCTATCATTCTAGAGGTGCTGCTGCCTGCACACAGTGCAATTGACTGGTCCCATCTGCTGCTTTCCTTCTGCCCTCCAGCGTGCGGCGCGACTGCGAGCGGGACCGGCACACGAGGCGGAGTTTGTTCAGGTGTGGGTGCCGAGCTTCGCATGATCAACAGGGCTGCACTGGTTTTGAGCATGCAGGCGAGCTCGAGGGCGCTCCTTCCAGAGCAGCTTTGGAAGCCAGCTGTCGCTGGCGTGCCCTGCCACCTCAGTACGCCCTCACCTTGCTTCTGCTTGCTTCCCCTACCTATGTTTGAACTGTCGCAGCAAATGCTGCAGCAGATCATGTCCGGCGGCGGCTCCTTCAGCCAGAAGATGGTGCAGGTGAGAGTCCATGGGACAGCTGGATTGGAAGGCATTGAGGCTGTTGGTGTCAGGATTGGCGGCTTGGTGGCTAGCAATCCAGGCGCAGCAGGCCGCCGTTGCTGTGCGTGCTTGCAGCCCTGCCTGGCTGCCGGCTAGTTCGCTGGCATGCATTCAGCCGAAGCACTGTTGTTCCCATGCTCGCATTCCATCTAACCACTGGTAGTGTCTGCTGCCTCACTCCCCTTGCAACTGCAGGCGTCTCTACCCATGATGTACAAGTCAGTGCTCGTGTGGCCAACCTTGGATGTTGCTGGAGTTTGGGGCACAGGGATTGCATGTGGCTGGCTTCATGCTGTAGCACCCAGACAGCCATACGATGCGCAGCCCAGGGCCGTGCTGTGCCGTGCTTCCAGTTTGCCGCCCCTGCTGTGCAGTGCCGTCAATGCAGGATGCACATCAGTTTGCTTTCGGAGTGACTCTCCCTCCTCACCTGCTTTGGCCGACAGGATGCTCAAGATGATGGGCATAGGACCTGATGCACTGTGATACCTCCTTCCTCCATGCTGCAGCACACTGCCACACTCACAAATTTGCTGAAAATGACCGTCTCGCCGCAGGATGCTGAAGATGATGGGCATGGAGCCGGGCGGCGAGTTCAAGGTTGCCCTAGAGGAGGCGGACGCCTGCGGCGCTCGGTGGGTTATCAATTCAGAAGGCATCTTGCTCTGGTTGGCGAGGCTTCAGCTGTTGCCTGCCTGCCTGACACCCTAACTGCTACTACAAACCTGCCTCATGTACTTCCGCCCCTCCTGTTGCAGGGTGGTGTATGGAGACCGTGACGTGCAGGCCACGCTGCAACGGCTGTCACAGAACATGGACTTGCAGCAGCTGCTTCGCATGGCCACAGGGCGGGGCCTGCCCGAGCCGCCGGCGGTGCGTGCCTAGCTCGCTTTTTGTGCCAGCCATGTTGAGTGTGAGAGTGACTGGGGTATGCCAGCCTGTGGCATGCCAGGCCAGAGGTGTCAGCGTGGCGCAGTGGCTGTGCTGGCTGTCTGGAGCTTGCCTTTCACCTAATGATTCCTGCTTGTGCCCGCTTGGCTTGCAGTCCCTCCTTGAAGCCTTCCGCTCGAGCGGCGGGGAGGGCTTGGAGGCGCAGGCAAGCGCCGCCGACGTGTTGGTGATGGGGGTCTGCTGCTGGCCTGCCGCTGATGCACCTATTTCGCTGGCATTCACGCCCTTCTTGTCTTCCGATGTTGAGCTGAAGCCTCCCCTTCTCTGACCTCCCATCTGCCACAGGTTGAGGGCATGAAGAGCCGGCGGCTGGTGCGCGACATGTGCGAATACCTGCGGGCCATCAACCCGGGGCTGGCCAAGGCGCTTGTAGGTAAGTGGGCGTTTTATGTGTACGTCTCATTCGGTGTTCAGGATTGTTTCTGGGAACGGTGCAGGTTTGCCGTTAGTTGTGGGTCTGGTGAGACTGTGGCTGCTCAGCACAGCCTGTCACCATAACACGCTGTCCTCCCTTGTTTACCACACCTGCAGACGAGCGCGACGAGATCATGATGGACGCGCTGCTGCGGCTTCAGCACAAACTTCTCCCGTAACCTGTAACCTCTTCTCGGCCTTTTACATCAAACCTGCAGATGAGCGCGACGAGATCATGACAGACGCGCTGCTGCGGCTGGAGGGACGGGTGGTGGGCGTGGTGGGGCTGGCGCACTTGGACGGCATCGAGCGGCGCTGGGAGCAGCTGCAGGCCAGCGGGCGCGCACTGACCGCGGGCTGAGGATTGACAGCCTGGTGTGTGAGAGTCGTATCACCGATGTAACATAGTTGTTGGCAAGGCTGGCTGGATGCCGGGGCTTCGTAGGGTGGACTAGAGAGCCTTTTGGGCCGGCGGCTGTCCTTGAGGGTGCGGCGGCGACCGGGCAAACGGAGTGTGCCTTTGGCTTGAAAATTATGTGTGGCGTTTGCACGGGCATGTGCAGCAGCACATGCACTTTCATACATGCAGCAGCTTGCATTGCTGCCAGTGTTCGCCGCTCCTGCCGCTGCCGCCAGCTCGCCGCCGCCCATGCGGCCGGTGCACTGCCCTGCATGCACGCGCGGCGGCCCCCGATCGACGCAATCGCGCCATCGCCGTCTATTCGTCGAGCGCCGGGCGGCGGAAGACACGAGCACCGGCACCACTGCCTCGCTTCTGCGGCTTTGCAGCCCTCGGCGCATGAACTGACGGCACATCGACGGCCAGCAGTGTGCAGAATGAGCGCGCCAGCGGCGCTGGGCTGCGCCAGGCCGCGCTGCGAGCCGCGAGCGGTGCTGCCGGCGGGCTCCAAGCCCCTGCGCTTGTCCAGCCCACGCATCGTGCTTCTGGGTAGTCACGGGCCGCTGCGGAGCGGCTTCAGCGGCCTCACCCGCAGGCAGCAGGCGATAAGCTGCTCGGCAGCCGCAGGCGGCGACAGTGCGCCAAGGTCACGGCCCCAGGAAGTGGTGAGCTGCTGCGCATGCCAGCAGCATCGGCGGGAGGCCGCAGTGCAGGTGGCGGCGGCAGTGGCGGCAGCGGCGGCAACCTGCCGCCCAGCCAGTCCGCCCTGCAGTGCTTGCAGCTGCCACTGCTGGGGATATCCACCTGCACTGCAACTCTGTCTGTTTGTTCCGCCTGCAGGCACAAATAGCAGTGAAGGCCATGCTGCCCAAGGTGGCCGGCAGCGAGGAGACGGCGCAGGTGGCGGTGCAGGCGGCGCAGGTGCGTGCTCCTGCTTTGCTGCTGCTGCTGCCGTCGTGCTGTATGTTGGGGCATGCGCAGCAGGCAGCGCAAGTGTGCAGAGTTTGCGGATGTTTCTGCTGTGTACCACACTGCCTGCTGCCATGTTGCCAGCCGTGTTGCGGTGCCGCCGCCTGCTGCATTCCATCATTGCCTTACATGCCATTCGCGCTCTGTGGCTCTGCTGCTGTCCTCTGCTCGCATACGTTGGACAAAAAGGTGGTGCAGTGCGCAAGAGCGTCCAGTGGCTGCATGCCAACATACTTCCAAACCATCTTTTCCCATGCCCGATTGCAGACAATAGATGAGAAGCTGGGGGAGATGCGCAAGACGGCCAAGCGGCTCTATGACCGGGTGTACTACGGAGACGTGTTGCCGCCCATTGGCTCCTTCCAGATCTCGTATGCCCGGTGCGGCTTCAATCCGAGCACACAACAGCATTCGCAGCAGCATTAGCTCCTGCAGCGTGAGCATGACTGAACTGTGCCTGCAGTTCCTATTCTCACAGCTGCAGCCATTACGCAGGCAATGCGGAAGGTTTAAAACCTGCATCTTTCTTATTTGCAGGCTGCTGATGCTGCTGCACGACAAGCGGGTGAAGCGCATCATCCTGCTGTCCGACGGCCGCTCCGCCATTGTCGAGGTGGGAATCACACCCTTTTTCTGCCGCTGCCAGTTCAGTTGTTGCCGTACTAGCATCTGTCCTGCTGCTCAGGAACATTCAGCTGTTGTATCATTCTGCGCTGGCATTGACGGGGTTGCCGTTGCTGTTGCCAATGCAGATCCCGGTGGAGAACACGGAGAGCGATTTCGAGACGGTGACGTACGACCGGCGCAATGTGCAGTGAGTCGCCCGTGCTGTCGTGGCTGCCAGCCAGTGCGGTGTTGCCTGTGGCTGCCATGGATTGGCTGCCGCTGATAGCTGGCTGCATGTGCCGTTGTTGCTGGTTTTGCCGCCGCCGCCTGTAACTGCTGCTGGCAAAAATTGATGGCTGCTCATCAACTGCCAATTGACTTGTTCTTTGCGTGTCTGCCACAGGATCCAGTACGCTGAGGAGGTGCCAGAGTGGCAGATGGAGAAGAACCGGTATTACGTGGAGCTGCCGGGCGATGTGTGGGAGGAGGGCGAGCTCATGCGGCTGATCAAGGACAACCAGGAGAAGCGGGTCAGTATCTGCCTGCACATCTGCACTTTTCCCACTTGTTTGGCAGCTAGTAGGGTGGGAGGTGGGAGGAGGCTGTGCAAGCTGTGCCCTCGAGCACTCCCCTGTCCTACTGTTTGCTGCCCGGGCGAAGATTGGCAGCGAGTTGCGCATCCCTTGCCTCAGCCTGCTGCCCCCTCCTCATGCATTCCGATGATTTCCTGCTTTGCGATGCGCAGGTCATGATTGACGGCGAGCTGCGCATCCCCTACGGCAACATGCTGCAAATCAACCAAGTGCGGCCGGAGCTGCAGGTGGTGGACCCCGGAGACGCGTGAGTGACTGGCTATTTGTAAACCTTTTTTCTGCTGCTCATTCTGGGCGGGGTTGTGTTTGTGCTGTTGTCTGCCCATCGCGCCGGAGCTGCAGATGGTGCACCCCGGAGGCGCGTGAGTGACCAAACTTTTGCATTTTTTTGAAGCTCCCTGCCGCATGTGCAGTGCGCTTGCAGTTGTGTTGGTGTCTGCCCATAAGGCCAAGCTGCAGGTGGTGGACCCCGGAGACGCGTGAATGCCCCTCAAATTTGTTTTGGTCCAATTTGTTCCAGGCGGTTGCCTTGTAGGCAGACGTTTGCCTGCTGAAGCTGGCGTGTCCTTTGGCTGCCGCACTTGCTCGTAACTGCGGTTGTGGCTAGTGTCGCTGCTGTGTGCAGTTCAGCTCAGCCTGCTAGGTGCAGGGGTTTGCCATGACTTGTTGCTGTTGCCGCTGCCCCACTGCTCCCTGCAGCTACGTGTGGCTGAACCAGTACCAGCCGCAGTTCCTGCCCATCCTGGGGCTGCTGCTGCATTCCGCACTCTAACCATGCAGCCAACCCTGTGCCCCCTGCGCAGCTACGTGTGGCTGAACCAGTACCAGTCGCAGTTCCTGCCCATCCTGGGCCTGCTGCTGCATGCTGCATTCCAAACCGATTGTATCGCCTTGGTTTCCATTGTCCTTGCAGCTACGTGTGGCTGAACCAGTACCAGTCGCAGTTCCTGCCCATCCTGGGCCTGCTGGGCCTGCGCATGGTGGTCGGCGCCGGCGAGTGGCTGCTGCGCAAGCTGGGCAAGGAAAAGAAGAGCGAGCAGGCAAGCGCTGCTGCAGCCTCATTTGAGCAGCCGTGCAGCACAAGGCCAGTGCATGCCGAGGATCTGCCTGCTGCGCTGGAGCCTTAATCCAGACCGCTTCTGACCGCCGCTCCGTACTACCACCGCTGCTTCTCTGGGTGCAGGAGCAGCTGGCTGAGAGCCTGGGGCAGCACCGCGCTCGCGAGTACAATGTTGAGGAGGAGGGCAAGTGAGTACAATTGCTTGTGCAAGGCTGCTGTGCATGCCTGACTATGAAAGCCTGCTGCGCAAGTCTGGTGAGACATTGCAGCATGGCACGGGCGGCTGTCGCCTGCGCCTGGGAGCCAATCAACTCACCCTGCCCTTACTGAGCTTCTGCCTATCTGTGCCTTGCCTGCGCTTTGCCTGCCGCAGGAAGGGCGGCAAGCGGAAGGGCACTGGTGTGAAGTACGACGATGTTGCGGGCATCGACCACATCAAGGCGGATGTGAAGGAGGTACGCCTGGCAGCTTGATCTGCATGGCTGGGTTGCCGGTGCATGCTTACATAGCAGGCAGATGAGTCAGCTTGGCTGACGGATTGTGGAGCACTGATGTGCGCTGGGGCGGCCTGCCGCCTGAGTATGACTCCTGCGCATAATTATTGCACTGCGGCCCCACCACCCACCCACCCACCCACCCACCCCCACCCTCCACAGGTGCTGGACATCCTGCTGGGCG
>VFQQ010002231.1_pt1 | contig 22777 bp, 19 predicted proteins | sample 3512341 | NCBI WGS metagenome assembly VFQQ01 (sample SAMN10412373, study PRJNA504923) | tailings metagenome | isolation source: Relicate 2 Philex TSF1 revegetated site | place: Philippines: Tuba, Benguet | collected 2017-08-29 | reverse complement strand
TTTTAATAACAATTTACTTATATGAATTTGCAAGATTTTGTTGGTAGTTCTTGGAATACTTGCAATTTAAATGATTAAAACAACTAAAAGTCTTTTGCTGCTGTATGTTGAAATAGCTTTTTAAGGAACAACTATTTAAACACAACCATTGTAGCACCTGCGCCATATTTTAACTCATCTGCCGGATAAAATGTTGCCACAATACTATGTTGCTTTTTAAGCTCGGTATGAATTTTATTTTTTAAATACTGCGTGCCAATGCCATGAATAAATACAATGTATTTCATTTTATGTACAAATGCAGCCTCTAACGATTTGGTAAACACCTCCATTTGCAATGAGGTAATATCGGCAGTAGGTTTAAACCCTTTGGCTAATAAATTATCATAATGTAAATCTACCACCTCTTGCGGTTTTTGAAGCAAATTAGGCAAAGCGGTTTGAGTAGTTTCGGCAAAATCTTTTTGTTTAAGTTTTTGCATAATGTCAACAGAAACCGGAGCTTCATCAAGCCTAAACACATAAGCTTGGTTTTGCGTAAAAAAACAATACTTTAAACTGTTATGAAAAACCTTTGCATTAAAATGCAAATTCATATCAATTGGTTTGGCAAGGTTAACCATTGTTGGTTCAAGCAATAAAAACTGAAAACGCCAAGGCTTCCATTTATCAAATTGCTCTAATTCGTATTTGTCTAATGCAATGGATTCATCTCTGTCTATTACCCCGGATTTAGTTAATTTGTAAACATCGCCATCTTTGGTATAACAAGCCATATAAACCTTAGCCGCAATATTGTTATGAACCAACAGTTGCAGTGTTTGCTCACTAATGCGGTTAAACGCTGCAAAAATTCCTAACGGACGATTTGATGGCGGTTTTGGTTTTTCATCGGTAGGTTCAGCAATTGCAATTGTAGGTTCAAAATTAATTTTTACCAGCTTACTACCATGTACCGGAATTTCGAAATCTTCTTCTATTGTAACTCCAAAAATTTGGTTGGGTTGAACCGACGTTATAATACCTTCCAGTGGTTCATCAACAAATCTAACTTTATCGCCAGGTTTAAGTTTTTGCATTAAACGTTAAATTTAAAATGCATTACATCGCCATCGTTAACAACATATTCTTTGCCTTCCATGCGCAATACACCATTTTCGCGGCAAGCACTCTCCGACCCAAACTTTTTGTAATCTTCAAATGCAATAACCTCTGCTTTAATAAAGCCGCGCTCAAAATCAGAGTGTATAACACCGGCTGCGCCTGGAGCTTTTGTACCGGTGGTAATAGTCCATGCCCTTACCTCTTGCACACCGGCTGTAAAATAGGTTATTAAATTCAACAGCCTATAAGCAGCTTTTATAAGTTTAGCAACACCACTTTCGGTTAGTCCTAAATCGTTTAAAAACGCCTCACGATCTTCAAAATTTTCAAGCATGGCAATATCGGCTTCAATGGCTGCGCTTATAATAAGCACTTCGGCATTTTCTGCTTTTACTGCGGCTTTAACAGCATCAACATGTTTATTACCCTTTACGACACTGGCTTCTTCTACATTACAAGCATACAAAACAGGTTTTGCAGTTAACAAACAAAGGTCTTCTACATGTTTCCATTCATCTTCTGTAGCTTCAATGGTACGGGCATTTCTGCCATCTTCTAAATATTGTTTAAACTTTTGTAATGCAGCTTCTGCCTTAGCAGCATCTTTATCGCCGGTTTTAGCTGCACGTGCAACTTTAAGCAGTTTTTTCTCAACCGAATCAAGGTCTTTTAATTGCAATTCAGTATCGATTACATCCTTATCACGAATTGGATTTACGCTGCCATCAACATGAATTATATTATCGTCTTCAAAGCAACGCAACACATGAATAATGGCATCGGTTTCGCGAATATTAGCTAAAAACTGATTACCTAACCCTTCGCCTTTACTTGCACCTTTAACCAAGCCGGCAATATCTACAATTTCTATGGTAGTAGGCACAATACGTTGTGGTTTTACCAATTCGGTTAGTACATTTAAACGCTCGTCGGGAACTGTAATTACACCAACATTAGGTTCTATGGTACAAAACGGGAAATTTGCTGCTTGTGCTTTAGCGTTACTTAAACAATTAAATAAAGTAGATTTTCCAACGTTTGGCAAACCTACTATGCCACACTTTAATGCCATTTTTTATTAGTTTTTAATAAATTGTTTCATGTCAGAAATAAGTTTTTCTGCCAAGCTATTCGCAGTAGTTTCACTCTGACTTTCTGCGTAAATTCGTATAATTGGTTCGGTATTACTTCGGCGCAAATGCACCCATTCCTTATCAAACTCAATTTTTAATCCATCTACTTTATTAATGGGTTGTTTTGCATATTTAGATTCAACTTGCTTAAGCAGCTCATCAATATTAATATCAGGAGTAAGTTCTATTTTCTTTTTGGCAATAAAATAATCCGGATAGCTTTCGCGCAGCATCGAGCAAATTTTTCCAAACTTAGCCAAATGCGATAAAAACAAAGCAATACCAACCAAGGCATCTCTGCCATAATGCAATTCTGGTAAAATAATGCCACCGTTACCTTCGCCACCAATTAGTGCTTTTGTTTCTTTCATCATTTTAACCACATTAACCTCGCCAACAGCGCTAGCAGCATAGCTACCACCATTTTTCTCGGTTACATCTTTTAATGCCCTTGACGAAGAAAGGTTGCTTACTGTATTTCTTTCGTAGCCTTTTTCTTTTAAATACGCGCTGTTAACATTTTTTAATAAATAATCAGCTACGGCAACCAATGTATATTCTTCGCCAAACATGCTTCCGTCTTCGCTAACTATAGCCAAACGGTCAACATCCGGATCAACCACAATGCCTAAATCGGCTTTATTTCTTTTTACTTCGCCTGAAATAGCAGTAAGGTTTTCAGGCAACGGCTCTGGATTATGCGGAAACTTACCATCTGGCGTACAGAATAATTCTACAACTTCGTGCACACCCAGGGCATTAAGCAAAGCAGGTACAGCAATTCCACCGGTGCTATTTACCGCATCTACAACAACTTTAAACTTTTTGGCTTTAATGGCTTCAACATCAACCCAAGGCAATTCAAGAATTTTGGCAATATGCCTATCTATATAATCATTTATATAAGTTATTGTACCTAATTTGTCTACGTCAGCATATTCAATTGCTCCAGAATCGGCAATATTTAAAACCTCTTTACCAACCTCATCGCTAATAAACTCACCATGTTTGTTTAATAATTTTAAAGCATTCCATTGCTTAGGGTTATGACTAGCGGTTAAAATAATACCACCATGCGCTTGCTCCATAACCACTGCCATTTCTACGGTTGGTGTTGTGCTTAAACCAAGGTCTATAACATCTATGCCTAAGCTAACCAAAGTGCCGGTTACCAAACGGTTAACCATATCGCCACTCATGCGCGCATCTCTGCCAACAACCATTTTAGTATTGCCGTTACCACTGCGTTTAACAATGGCACCAAATGCCGAGGTAAATTTAACAATATCAATAGGTGTAAGTGCGTCTCCGGCTGTACCACCAATGGTACCTCTGATTCCTGAAATAGATTTAATAAGTGTCAAAGTTGTGTTACGTTTTTTTTGGGCTGCAAAGGTAGTAAAAAAGGCTTAATAGGTTTAACTAATTATGCACAAACAATGGTTTTAAGGTTAGAATGGCCATTTTTATTTACCAAACAAGCAATTTACTTTATATTTGCCACGCAAAACGGCTCATCGCTATGGTTTAAATGTACCCTAGAGGAAAGTCCGGGCAACACAGGACGCCGCACCACCTAACAGGTGGGCAGTTGGGTTATAACCAACTGACAGACAGTGCAACAGAAAGTATACCGCCAATTTATTGGTAAGGGTGAAATGGTGGAGTAAGCGCCCACCGCTTTGTTGGTAACAACAAAGGCATGGTAAACCTTGCGGGTTGTAAGGCCAAATAGGTTAAGTTTAGCAATAACACCTTGGTTCCGGGGTGCTAAGAAATTGGGCTTAACGGGTAGGCTGCTTGAGCTTGTTTGTGAAAACAGGCCCAGATAAATGATGGGCATAAAGTGCTTGCACTTTAACAGAACCCGGCTTATCGTTTTGCATAAAGTAATTTACATAAATAAGTAGTTTGAAATAGATAAAACCATTGAAAGTTGGTTCAAACATAAACCTGGCAGCCCAACTGCTTGCACAAGGCAAATTGGTTGCTATACCCACCGAAACAGTTTACGGTTTGGCTGCAAATGCTTTTAATGCAAATGCTGTTGCCCATATTTATACAGTAAAAAAACGCCCCCAATTTAACCCGTTAATTATTCACTCAAATACTATTGAAAAATTTATAAACTGGGGAATAACATTTAATAAAGATGCCCTAAAACTAGCCGAAGCATTTATGCCTGGGCCTATTACATTGGTATTGCCTACTTCTGAAAATATTCCGCAAATAGTTAATGCCGGACACAGTGCAGTGGCCATTCGCATACCAAACCATCCTTTAACACTTGAATTATTAGCACTAATAGATTTTCCGGTTGCAGCTCCAAGTGCTAACCCAAGCGGTTATGTAAGTCCAACCAACGCTCAACATGTATTAAACCAGCTAGAAAACGAAGTAGATTACATTTTAGATGGCGGGCCTTGTAACGTTGGTTTAGAAAGTACCATTATAAGCTTTGCTGATCCCACTCCTAAACTGCTGAGATATGGAGGATTAGCCATTGAATTAATTGAAAATGTTTTACATAAAAAACTAGATAAAGGAGCAATTATAAATAACGACGACCCTATGGCACCCGGTATGTTAAGCAAGCATTATGCTACTAAAACGCCTTTGGTACTTGGGCAAATTAGCAATTATTTAAAAATATACAACCCAAAAGACATTGGTACTATTTGTTTTAATAAACCTTTTGATATAATACCTGAAAACCAACAATTGGTTTTAGCACCGGATGGTAGCCTGGAAACTGCTGCCACCAATTTATTTGCAGCTATGCGCATGGCAGACAACCTAAATGTAAAGATTATTATTGCCGAACCTCTGCCAAACCAAGGTTTAGGCCTAGCTATTAACGATCGATTAAAAAGAGCATCTGCCGGCAATTAAGGTATATACAGAATGGGCATTTTTTAAAACCAGCTTAAAGCCGTATAAATTTAAATTACATACAATTTACAAAACCCATTGAAAAAAACAACACCATTAACAAATTGGTTTTCTGAATTTTAAAACAATTTCCTTAAAATATTGATAAAAGTCATTTTTTATTACAACACCTTTAGCGTATTTGCATCTGGAAAAAAATTAATTAATGATTGGTCCGCAGTGGTCGCAAGATGAATTAACCGGCTCTTCCATTGAAAATGAAGACGAAATTAGAAAACAACTAATTCTTACCGCGTACGAACGCGATAATTTTTTATTATTATTAAATGAACTACCAATAAGAATTTGGCGCGTTAATGAACAAGGCGATGTTGATTTTTTTAACCAAACTTTGATAGAAAAGGCGTTTAACTTAAACAATGAATTTTCAATAGACAATTGGATTAGTAATATTCATAAAGAAGATGCAGATGAGGTTTTAAAGGCATACAAAAAGGCTTTTAACAACAGAGAAGTTATTGAGTATAAATTCAGAACTTTTGATGCCAATGGGGCCATTATTTGGCTAAAAGATTTTGCAAAACCCGTTTATGTTGATGGTTACTTTAAAGGTTACCTGGGTTGCTCGTTCGATATTACCGACCTGATAAATTACCAGCAAAAATTGGTTGAGTTAAACGAAACAAAAGAAAAATTAATCTCCATTATTTCGCATGATTTAAGGGCTCCTTTTGTAACGCTGCAACAATATACCGATTTGATTTTAGAAGATGTTAACAACAACACAAGTGTTAACGAGCTTGTAAATAATATTAAGATAATCAATAAAAAAATAACAGAAGCATCAGATTTAATAAATGATTTGTTAACTTGGACATTGGTGCAGCGCGATAAGTTACAATTTAAACCTACACTCATAAATCTAACCCAACTTATCGACGAAAAGCTAAGTTTATTTATTGGAATAGCCGCAAATAAAAATATCGTCATTAAAAAACAAATTGATGCAGAAATTTTGCTGAAAAGCGACGAAAACATGGTACTTACAGTGCTTCGTAATTTAATTTCAAATGCTATTAAATTTTCTGAACCCAATAAACAAATTACGATTTCTGCTTTTATCGATGGTTTAAAAGCTACTATTTGTGTAAAAGATGAAGGCGTTGGATTAAATGAGGAGAAAATTAAAAATATTTTTATTAATCCTTTAAAATCTACTAAAGGCACTGCCGGAGAAACCGGAAATGGTTTGGGTTTAATGATTTGTAAAGAGTTAATTGACAAATGCGGAGGCGAAATTTGGGTAAACAGCGAATTAAATAAAGGTAGTAATTTCTGCTTTTCGTTACCTTTGTATGCAAAAAATAAATCTTGAGAATAGTATTTTTAGGCACACCCGATTTTGCAGTAGCTAGTTTAAAGTCAATTATAGATAATGGATTTAATGTAGTAGGTGTAATTACTGCGCCAGATAAACCAGCCGGCAGAGGCATGCAATTGCAGCAATCGCCGGTTAAAAAATTTGCAGTAGAAAACAACCTTAAAGTTTTACAGCCTGTTAAATTAAAAAACCCGGAATTCTTAGAACAACTAAAACACCTAAACGCCGATTTACAAGTAGTAATTGCATTTAGAATGCTTCCCGAAGCTGTTTGGAATATGCCACCACTAGGTACCATAAACTTGCACGCATCTCTACTACCCGATTACCGTGGGGCAGCACCCATAAATTGGGCCATTATAAACGGAGAAACAGAAACCGGAGTTACTACCTTTTTCTTAAAACACGAAATCGATACCGGCGATATGCTTTTGCAAGAAAAAATAAATATTGCACCATCTTTAACTGCCGGCCAACTGCACGATGATTTAATGCATTTAGGCGCTAAAGTTTTGGTTGAATCGCTAAAAAAAATACAAAATAAAAACTACCAAACCATTCCTCAAAAAGAAGGTTCAAACAAATTTGCACCAAAAATTTTTACCGAAACCTGCGAGATAAATTTTAATAAATCAACACAACAAGTCTATAACCAAATTAGAGGGTTATGTCCATACCCTGCTGCATTTACAACCATTAACAATAAAAAAGTAAAAATATTTTACGCAAACCCGGTGCAAACAAATTGGCCACAAACGCCTGGTAAAATTAGCACCGACAATAAAACATATTTGCATATACATTGCACAGATGGTTATTTAGAAATTACAGACTTGCAGCCCGAAAGCAAAAAGCGAATGGATATAAAATCGTTTTTGGCTGGAAATAAAATTACAAGTTAATTTTTGCATTTTTCTTGCTTAAAAAGCAAACCTGGCAGTCGGATTTTTAAAGGTAAAAGAAACGTTTATTGCAAACTGTTCAGGCTTTCATATTTTTTTTTACAAAAAACTATATTACAGATAATATATTTTCCGCCATTCCATTAAATGCAAAATTACTACCTACATTTTTGTTTAAAATTAATTTAGCTAATGGTGCTTGCATAGAAATACAAACAACCCTATTTTCTTTAAAATCTATTTTACCGGCAGCAACAGAGATAAAATATATATTTTTATTGGTGGTAACAATACTGCCAAAACCAACAATATTTAACGTTTGAAAAGGATTAATTTTAGTAACGGTTTCGGCCATGTTTTGCCATTGCAACAATTGTTTACTTAATTTTTCTTGCTCAAGCTGCATCATGCTAATAGATGTTTCGTGTTTATCGCCAGCCGAACTTTTAGCATCGTTTAAGGCACCATCCGAAAGTGCATTTATTTGCGATTTAATAAAATTAATTTTCTGGTTGCAATAAGCTGTTAAATGTGCTACCAGGGCAACTTTGTCATCTATGGTCATGTGCCACAAAGTTGCAATAAAATACTTTTGAACCAATAATAAATTTGGAAATAATAAACGTAAAGATAACATTTGTGCGCCTTCATAGAGTTTTTAATCATATATCCGGGTATTCCAATTGCAACTGCATACTACGCTTACCACAAAGGTTACAGCACAGGCAGGTGGTTATTATATGGCATGTTGTTGCCCATAATTACTATTATTATTTTGCATTATTTAAAAGTAAAAACACACAAAGTTGAGGAGCGCAACAAGCCCATTATTTTTAAAGATAAGTCAAAATTATTATATAAAAAACCAGATTAATCCTCTAATGTTTTGGGTTATAAAAGTAAACTTAAACAATAAAAAACCGCTTTTTGTAGTAAATTTTAGACGGCCGGGAAAACTTTAACATAAATAGTTCTAAATTTAATATTGGCTTATTGTTTTGAACCCATACATTTGTTTGCGTGATAAAAGACAATAAAGGCTTTTTGTACTTAGACCGCGAAATAAGTTGGTTGCGTTTTAACGAACGTGTACTGCAAGAAGCCGAAAATACAAATACCCCACTAATGGAAAGAATTAAATTTCTGGCCATTTTTTCTTCTAATTTAGACGAATTTTTTAGGGTTAGGGTAGCGCAACTTAGAAAACTTCAACGCATAAATGGCAAAAAACCAATTAGCGCTAATCAGTATAGTCCGGATGAAATTTTAAGCGAAATACAACGTATCTCTGTTAACCTTCAAAACAGGTTTACCGAAGTTTATACCAACCAAATTTTACCCGAATTAGGCGATAGAAAAATATTTTTTATTAACGAACAACAACTTTCGCCCGACCAACACGAAGTAGTAAAAAACTATTTTAAACAACAGGTTATAGCTCATTTATTTCCTGTAGTTATAGATGGCTTAGCTCATGTGCCACACTTAAAAGACCGCAGCATTTACCTGGCCGTAAAAATGAGTCATAGCAGAAATTTGGTTCAACCAAAACATGCATTAATTGAAATACCAACCGGAATTGTTAGTCGATTTTACGAATTAAAAGAAGACAATGGCACCATAAAACTTTTAATGCTAGAAGACATTATAAGGTTTAATTTAAAGGCCATTTTTAGCATTTTCGACCACGACACATTTGAATCTTATATTATAAAAATTACTCGCGATGCCGAATTTAATATAGACAAAGATACAGACACCGGTTACCAGGCAAGCTTGTTAAGTAAAATTCAAAAAAGTTTAAAACAACGCTCAAAAGGCTTACCTACCCGTTTTGTATACGACGAAACTATGCCTAAAATTATGCTTGACTTGTTGGTTAAAAAACTTGAGTTAAAGCATGTAAACCTTATTCCGGGTGGCAGGTATCATAATTTTAAAGACTTTATGGATTTTCCAAAAATTGGAAAGCCAGACGATTACAACGAACCATTGCCACAAATTCCGGTTGTAGAAATTGAACAAGAACGTACGGTTTTTGATGCCATAGATAAACAAGATTTACTTGTTTATCACCCTTATCAAAGTTTTGATTATTTAATTAGAATGCTGCGTGAAGCGGCTATCGACCCAACAGTTTCTACCATTCGCATTACATTGTACCGCGTTGCTAAACACAGCAATGTGGTTAATGCTTTAATTAATGCAGTAAAAAATGGCAAAAAAGTAATTGTTTTAATGGAGTTACAAGCCAGGTTTGATGAAGAAAGTAATATTTACTGGACCAACCAATTACAAGAAGCCGGAGCAATGGTATTTTTTGGCAAACCCGGCCAAAAAGTACATTGCAAGTTTTGTTTAATTGAACGTAACATAAACGAATATAAAACTTATTACGCCCATCTTTCTACGGGTAATTATAACGGTGTAACTTCGAGAATTTACAGCGATGTTTGCTTGTTTACCAAAAACATAAATATTACCAAAGACATATTACAAGTTAGCGATTTACTGTTTAACAACCTAAGAAAAACAGGCTATCGCGAGTTACTAGTGGCTCCGGAATTTATGAAACGCCATTTTCTTGCTTTAATTCAAAACGAAATTTACAATGCGCGCAGCGGCAAACCAGCCTATATTACCGCAAAAATGAATTCGCTGGTGGATGCAGATGTTATAAAAGCTTTATACGAAGCAAGCAATGCAGGTGTTGCCATAAATTTAATTGTAAGAGGAATTTGTTGTTTAGTGCCACAAATAAAAGGACTAAGCGAAAATATTAACATAATTAGCATAATAGATAGATACCTGGAACACACCCGTTGCTATATTTTTTGCAATAACAATAACGAAAAAGTGTACCTATCAAGCGCCGATTGGATGAGCCGAAACTTGGAAAATAGAATTGAAATAGCTTTTCCTATTTTAGAAAACAAACTTAAACAAGAATTGATGGAAATTATTCAAATTCAACTTAACGATAATGTTAGTGCAAGAATAATAGACGGATACCACGATAATCGCATAAAAACCAACGATAACAGATTTAAAGTTAGAACCCAGCTTAATACCTACCAGTATATAAAACAAAAATATTTAGAAAAATTGGGGCAATCGTAATTTAAAACAAATACATCCTCAACTACTAGCCTAAAGTTTATAAGTATAAAAAAGTTCTGCCAATAGGCCTATAAATTACATTAAATGTTTGAACCAACCCCAAACAAACCATACATTTAAACCTGATTTTCAAGCAGGTTATTGCAAATCAATTGTTTGTTTTACCATTAAAAATCTTGCCGTAAAACCACTTTTTACTGCCGTTAAACATATTTTATGCATTAATTTTGGCTAATAGCTTATATCTTGCAGGCGTTTTAAAATTGATAAAACATATGAAAAAACTATTTGTAATGGCGTTATCTGTATGCTTTCTAGTAAGTACACAAATAAATGCACAAACAGCACAGCAGTCAAATACCACACAATTAATTGAAAAAGTGGTTGCTAAGCCGGGCGAACTAAAAATTGGTTACGAAAAATATTTGTTACCAAATGGTTTAACCCTAATTATTCATGAAGACCACAGCGATCCGATTGTACATGTGGAAGTTACATACCATGTGGGGTCAGCCAGAGAAACCCCGGGAAAATCGGGCTTTGCGCACTTTTTTGAACACATGATGTTTCAAGGCTCTGTAAATGTTAAAGACGAAGAGCATTTTAAAATTGTACAAGGTGCAGGTGGACAAATGAATGGTACTACCAATAGAGATCGTACCAATTATTTTCAAACTTTGCCTTCAAATTATTTAGAAACTGCATTATGGTTAGAGGCAGATAGAATGGGTTTTTTACTGGATTCTGTTACCCAAAAGAAATTTGAAGTGCAACGTGCTACCGTTAAAAATGAAAAAGGAGAACGCGTTGACAATGTGCCTTACGGTCGCACATTTGAGGTTAAAGATGCCACTATGTATCCGGCCGGACACCCTTACAGCTGGCCAACTATTGGTTATATTGAAGATTTAAACCGTGTAGGTGTAGAAGATTTAAAAAACTTTTTTATGCGCTGGTATGGCCCAAATAATGCATGTTTGGTGGTTGCCGGCGATGTTAACCCACAAGAGGTAATTAAATTAACCGAAAAATATTTTGGCCCTATACCTCGCGGCCCGGAGGTTAGACCAATGCGCATTGAGCCTGTAAGATTACCGGCAAATCGCTATGCAAATATTGCAGATAATGTGTTTTTACCATTGTACTTTATGGTATATCCATCGGTAAAATCTTACCATCCTGATGAGCCGGCTTTAGATATTTTAGCAAGTATTATGGGTAGTGGCAATAACTCTATTTTCTACAAAAAATTTGTTAAAGCAGAAAAAGCAGTTCAAGCAAACGCATTTAACATAAGCGATGAATTGGCAGGTGAATTTGGCATACAAGTATTACCATTTCCGGATGGCGAAACCGATGTTGAGAAGCTAATTGCCCAAACACTTGAAGATTTTGAAAAACAAGGTGTAACCGATGAAGATTTATTGCGCGTTAAAGGCGGTTTTGAAGCCGGTTATTTTAGAGCTTTAGAAAGTGTTGCTTCCAGAGCAACCATAATTAGTCAGTTATGGTATCTAAGCAAAGGAAATCCTGCATTGGCAAATAATTGGAATTTAGATAAAGACATTGCCCGCTACCAAAAAGTTACCAAAGAAGATGTAATGCGTGTTTTTAGACAATACATTAAAGGCAAAAATTACGTTCTGGTAAATGTATTTCCTAAAAGAGCAAATGCTGCTGTAAACAAAGAAGAAACACAAATGGCAGAAACCTCGGGCACACCGGTTAAAGGCGAGTTAGAGTACAAAGGTTTAAGCTATACCATGCCAAAAGACAACTTTGATCGTAGCAAACGTCCTGAAGTGCCTGCTGCCAAACCGGTAAGCGTACCAGGCTTCTACAAGGAGGATTGGAGCAATGGTATTAAATTAGTTGGAACCGAACACAAAGAATCGCCAATTGTTACCATTTTATTAACCATGAAAGGGGGCAATATTGCCATTGCCGATATAAATAAAACAGGCTTGGCTAACCTTACAGCTTCTATGATGGAAGAAGGAACCCAAAATTATACAGCAGAACAATTTGAAGCAGAGTTAAGTAAAATTGGAAGCGATATTAATATTGGCGCTGGCAGTGATGCACATTTTATTCAAGTTACTTGTTTAAAAAAGAATTTAGATGCAACCTTAAAGTTGTTTGAAGAAAAACTATTCAGACCAAAATTTACCGCTGAAGACTTTAAACTAAACCAATCGTTGATTTACCAAAGCATTAATTCGGTAAAATACGATGCAGGACAAACTGCCGACCTAGCTTTCTTTAAATTAATTTACGGCAAAAGCATTTATGCTGAACCAACCGAAGGTACATTAAAATCAATTAAGGCCATTTCGTTAAAAGATGTACAAAACTATTACGACAAATTTTTTGCGCCTGACTTTGCTACTTTAACCATTGTTGGCGATGTAAACAAGGAAGAGATTTTACCGAAACTTGAGTTTTTAAAGAATTGGAAAAAGAAAAATGTAATTTTACCAAACATTCCGGTTCCAGCTGTATCAGCAGGTAACAATAAACAAATTTATTTAGTTGATAAATACAAAGCAGCTCAAAGCGAAATTAGAATGGGTAACCTTTCATTACCATACGACTGGAACGACAAATACTTTAAAGCAAATGCAGCGAATTTTCCATTTGGCGGTAACTTTAACTCCAGACTTAACTTAAACTTACGTGAAGATAAAGGTTTAACTTATGGCATTAGAAGCAGTTTTACAGGTTACAAAGACCGCCAAGGTTACTACTTAATTGCAGCTGGTGTGCGCACAACTGGCACCGATACTGCCATGCAAGAAATTAGTAACGAATTAGCAAAATATTTAAAAGAAGGCATTGAAGACGAAGAGTTGGATTTTCTGAAAAAATCTATCACACAAAGTGATGCATTGCGCTACGAAACCACTTTTCAAAAAGCAGGTTTCTTAAACCGTATTGTGCAAAACAACCTTCCTGGCGATTATGTAAAACAGCAAAATCAAATTATAAATGGTTTAACCAAATCAGAAATAAATGCGGTTGCTAAAGAATACATAGTGCCAGAGAAAATGACCATTTTAATTGTAGGCGACAAAGAAAAAATTAAAGCGCCTCTTGAAAAATTAGGTTACAAAATTATAGATTACAAAGAGGTAGAAGTGGCAACACCAAACTATCCAAAAAACTAAGAACATTTTACGTAAAAAAAACGGCCATTGTAGTTTACAATGGCCGTTTTTTTGTTCTACCGATAATACCTATTTGCATCACATTAATCAAACTTGCCGTTCTCAACCATTTTACGGGCAATGATTCTCGTTTGCTTATCAGTTTCTATATAATCATCAAGCGTTGGTTCAGCAATAAAATTAACCGTATTAACGCACGCTTGATTTAGTCGGGCAATATCTAAAAACGAAATTTTATCTTGTAAAAACGCTTCAACTGCAATTTCGTTAGCTGCATTTAAAACACATGCTGCATTGCCTTTTTTGTTTAAAGCATCAAAGGCAAGTTTTAAATTGGTAAATGTTTCTAAATCGGGCGCTTCGAAAGTAAGCGTGTTAATGGGGTTAAAAGTGTATCTTTCAAAATCTGTTTGAACACGATTGGGATAAAAGAAAGCATAATGTATTGGCAATTTCATATCGGGTAAGCCCATTTGAGCCTTTATGCTGCCATCTGAAAACTGTACCATACTGTGTATAATACTTTGCGGATGAATTACAACATCTATTTGTTGCAGAGTTAAACCAAATAACCATTTGGCCTCGATAACCTCTAGCCCCTTATTCATTAACGTTGCCGAGTCGATGGTTATTTTTGCGCCCATGCTCCAGTTAGGATGTTTTAAAGCCTGAGCCTTTGTAACTTTTGCTAAAAACGAAGCATCTTTACCTCTAAACGGCCCACCGCTTGCCGTAAGAATAACCTTTTCAATATGCGATAAATTTTCGCCTGTTAAACATTGAAAAATAGCAGAATGTTCGCTATCAACCGGAATTATTTCAACATGATATTCTGCGCAAAGTTTTGTTATTAAATCGCCAGCAACAACCAATGTTTCTTTATTTGCCAGGGCAATGCGTTTTTTGTTTTTTATAGCCTCAACAGTTGGCAATAAACCACTGTAACCAACCATTGCCGTTAAAACCGTATCGGCAGACGTAACCGACATTAATTCTGTTATAGATTTATGTCCGGCAAAAACCTTAATATCGGTTAACGCCAAAGCCTCTTTTACATAGGAATATTTAGATTCATCTGCAATTACAACATGGTTTGGATTAAACTCAAGCGCTTGTTTAATTAACAAATCGGCATTGCTATTTGCGGTTAACACCTCTACTTCTATTAATTGAGGTTGCGCGCGCGCAATATCTAATGCTTGTGTACCAATACTACCTGTTGAGCCTAATATAGCTATTTTCTTTTTTTGCATGTTGTTTAATATTGTATAAGTCCTTTACCCTCTCTAACAATTACCGGCTCTTCATTTGTACAATCAATTACAGTAGATGGATTATTATCGCCGGCTCCCCCATCAATTACGGCATCTACCAGGTATTCAAATTTGTCATGTATTTCTTCGGGGTCTGTCATAAATGTAACAATCTCATCATCGTGGTGAATGGTTGTTACAACCAAAGGCGACTGTATAGCCGTAATAATTTGTTGTGCTATTTCATTGTCTGGCACACGAATACCAATTGTTTTTTTATTACCTTCAAAATAACGGGTAACATTTTTATTGGCATTAAGAATAAACGTAAACGGACCCGGTAAGTTATTTTTCATTAACCTAAATACCGATTTATTAATAACCGAAGTATAGTCGCTTATATGCGAAAGATCGGAACATAACAACGAGAAATTAACTTTTTCGGCACGTTTACCACTAAGTTTTGCCATACGCTCTATACCTTTTTTGCTATCTAATTTGCAGGCCATAGCATAAATGGTATCGGTTGGAATAATTACCACTCCGTTGCTGTTTAACAAATCAACAACTTGTTTAAGCTGTCGTGGGTTTGGATTTTGTGGATGTAAGGTAATTATCATATGCAACTTATTTATCTATATAAACATTAATTTCGGCAGAAATACGCAAGGCAATTTCTGCCAAAGCATTTCGCTGCAATTCGTCGATACTTACCAATCTGCGCCTTAGCTGTGTAAAATTGGCACGCCATTCTTTAGGAGCTTCGGGTAAAAAATTTCCTGCCGGTAAATTTGGATATAAATTTTTAGGACTACCGTTATATGTAAAAACATGTTGTTCGTCTATCTTTACATCATCAATTATATCGCTGGCAACAACAGCCGAAGTTTCTGTAGAAATTAACTCATAAAAAACTTTTAAACTCACCAATCTTTTTTGATAAGCATCGGCATAGTTTACCTTTTTAAAACGTGTAACATAATTATATGTTCCATTAGGGTTTGGTGTAGATTCGGTATAAGCCTCGTAAGCAACAACAGAATCTGTTTTAAGTGGCAAATCTTCTACTTTATAATCGTTTACCCTAACCGCTAAAACATACTTTAAACCCGCAAGTTTACCTGCTTTTGCAGCACTTTCCGGGTTTATTATACCTGTCATTCCTAATTCTTGCTCTTGCAAAAACTGATTAAAAAACTTTCTATCCACAACTTGTAAAAATGGGTTCTTAATTTTTACCAAATTAGCCACCAAATAATCTTGCGTTTGTTGTGCAATATTTGCCAAACTTTTATCTATGGCTGAACCAACAACAACTACTCCCGTTCTTGCTTTTTCTAATGCTTGATTGCGTAACGCGGCTATATCTTTAAAAGTTGGATCAACAACGAATACCTTATCAAAGTTGCGGTATGCTTCTTTATAGTTACCAATACCCATTAATTGATTGCCACGCGCATACATTGGTTCAAGCAAGCTTATGGTACGCAACACTGTTACATCCTTAAAATTGCTATCTAACTCTGTTATTTTAGAAAATGTTTTCTCGGCCAAATCGTACTTTTTTTGTTGCATTTGCGCTAAGCCTTTATCGTAGAGTTTTAAAACAAAATCGCTCTTTAAATCTTCATACACATCGTTATACAAGCTTGGCCAATTTAGTTCTACGCCAACGTTTTTTACTGTATTAAAATAGCGCTGTGCGTTGCGGTATTGATAAACGGCTTGTTCGGTTTCGTTTTGTGCAATATACCTTCCAAACTGGCTTATCTTTGAGGTTAGCACCAAATTTCCTGCTTTCTCTAAAGCCTGTTTTGCCAAATAATTCTTTGGATTAGCCAACAAAGCATTGTAATAATAATTGGCAGCATCTTCATACAAGCCCATGGCATAAAGCTCATCGCCTTTTTTTACATACTGCTTAGATGGGTTACAAGCTGTAAATAGTAATATTACAATTAAAAATCCGGCTGTTAAATGCTTCATACTACATTCTTTCGGGCACATTTATACCTAATAAACCAAATGCATTTTTAATAATGTTTGCAGTAATGCTACACAACATTAAACGCATGTTGCGTATAGCCTCATCTTGCTCTTTTAAAATAGAGCATTCGTGATAAAATTGGTTAAAACATTTGGCTAGCTCAAAGGTGTAATTACAAATTACACTCGGACTATATTGCTGTGCGGCCTCTTCAACAACTTGATTAAACAAATAGGCTTTAAAAATTAATTCTTTTTCGAATTGGTTTAATGGCACATTCTCTAAATTACTAAATGCAAAGGGCTGAGCATTGCGTAAAACAGATTTTGTACGCGCATGTGTATATTGAATAAACGGACCGGTATTGCCGTGAAAATCGATACTCTCTTCCGGGTTAAAAAGCATTTTTTTCTTAGGATCGACTTTAAGAATAAAATACTTTAAAGCTCCTAAACCAATTGTATTGTATAACTGCAATAATTCATCTGGCGTAAAGCCCTCTGTTTTGCCGGCAGCAGCAGTTGTATCGGCAGCGGTTTTCTCCATTTCTGCAATTAAATCATCTGCATCAACAACAGTGCCTTCTCTGCTTTTCATTTTACCATGAGGCAATTCTACCATGCCATAACTTAAATGAAAAATGCCATCGGCATAAGGTTTATTTAGCTTTTTACAAATAAGTTGTAAAACTTTAAAATGGTAATCTTGCTCATTACCTACTACATAAACCGACTTATTTGCACCAAAATCGGCATATTTTAACTCGGCTGTGCCAATATCTTGTGTAATATAAACAGAAGTACCATCACCACGCAACAACAGTTTCTGATCTAATCCCTCTCCGGTTAAATCAACCCAAACACTGCCATCGTCTTTCTTAAAAAATGCACCGCTGTTTAAGCCTTCTGCTACCAATTCTTTTCCTAATAGATAGGTATTGCTTTCGTAATAAAACTTATCAAAACCAACACCTAACTTTTTGTAGGTAATATCAAACCCGTTATAAACCCAGCCATTCATGGTATTCCAAATGGCAATGGTTTCTGCTTCGCCGGATTCCCATTTGCGCAACATTTCTTGAGCCGCCAGCATAGCTGGTGCATTTTTTTCTGCATCAGCCTCACTGTGTCCGGCAGCAATCAATTCTTTAATTTGTTCTTTGTATAACTTATCAAAGGCAACATAATATTTGCCCACCAAGTGATCGCCTTTTAAACCGGTATTTTCGGGTGTTTCTAATTTACCTGCCAATACCCAAGCGTACATGCTTTTACAAATATGTATACCACGATCGTTAACTAAATTACAGGTTACTACTTCATGTCCTGCTGCCTTTAAAATTTCAGCAACACTGAAGCCCAATAAATTGTTTCTTATATGACCTAAGTGTAATGGTTTATTGGTATTCGGACTACTATATTCGACCAATACTTTATCTTTTGAATTAGGCGTTGCAAAGCCAAAAAGAGTATTATTAAAAGTTGTATTTAAAAAAGTTAGCCAGTAAGTTTGGCTAACCACAATATTTAGAAAGCCTTTAATTACATTAAACGATTCAACTTCTTTGCAATGTGCTGCAAGGTAATTTCCAATTTCTGTAGCTGTAAGTTCAGGATTTTTCCGCGAAATCTTAACTGCTGCAAAAGCAACATAGGTAAAATCGCCGGTAAAATCTGCTTTTGTAATTTCTAACGCAACAGTTTCATGGTTTATATTAGTTTGGTACAAAGCCTGAATGGCTGCTGCAATATGTTTTTTAAGTATTTCCTCAATCATTATTGCGCGAATATAGCAAAACTTAAAGCGAATGCATGTGTTGGTTCAAGCAAATTAACCAATATCTTTAGGCATGGCCTAAGCATAAGGGGGCTAACTACCTTTAATTTTTTCGTATTTGCTCATATTGGCTATATTAATTTCGCTAAGCAAATCAACGGCTTTGGGCTTTTCTATTTCTTCGGCACCTTTGTAAATACTAACCAACTCGTCGCTTTTGGCACTAAAAAACCAAAGTAAAACAACTGTATTTGGAGCCAATTTAAAAACCTTTTGTACCTCTAATAATGAATTATAAATTTGCTTACGAGCATCTAGTGGTTCTTTATAAAAATAATCCATGCCTTTGCGATGGTACAAATAAATTGCTTTTCGCATGGGCCTAAACCTATCGTTTAGAATATTATCAATAAGGTTATATCTGGTTCTTAAAGAGCGCTCAAAAGGCTTCCAACCGCTTTTTCCACTGCTTTGTTGAGCTAAAGCTGCAATTTGAAGTGCCTTGTTAAAATAAGGTGTACCTGATTCTAATCCATAGCTATCAAAATCTAATGCAGTAACGTAATAAGCATAAAATGCCATTAGAGCAGAAAGATCGCCTAAAAATTGCCCATCCTGAAAATCTAAACGATCGCTTTCCTGGTATTTAAAATCAAAATTTTCATCTTCGAAATTAAACAAAGTAGTGTTGTAATTGCTGCCGTAAACCGGCCTTCTGCTTTGTATAATAGCTGATGCCCTGTATTCATAGCTATTTTGGTCGTACGAGTTTAAAATAATTTCTATATTAAACTCTATACGCTCGTTTTGTTTAATCTGCTCGTTTGTCCATTTAGTATTATTCATAAACTCTGTCAAACGCTGCTCTAATCGTCTAAAAATCGACTTATCCGAGATTTGCACTTTAACGTCGTTTATTTTAATGATACAGTTTAAGTCTTGAGCTGAAGCTACAACAACACAAGCAAACATAAAACCTATAAATATTTTAAGCCTTGGCATTTAACACGTTTATTATTTCGTTTACAATATCCATTGCAACTTGTTTTTTATCTTTTAATTCATAGGCATGTTGCTTGCCATTTTTGTGCAATACAGTTATTTTATTAGTATTTACGGCAAAACCCGCGCCTGTATCGTTTAAAGAATTTAGCACAATAATATCTGCATTTTTTTGAACCAATTTTTGTTGTGCATGTTCAATTTCGTTATTTGTTTCTAAAGCAAATCCAACCAAAATTTGGTTGTTATTTTTAACTTGCCCAAGCGATTTTAGTATATCGGTTGTTTTGTTAAGCGTAATTGTTATTGCATCATCATGCTGTTTTTTTATTTTTGAATTACTAACAACAGCAGGCGAATAATCTGCAACAGCTGCGCTCATAACAGCAATATCAATATCTTTAAAATATGCTAAACAAACTTGCGCCATTTGCGCAGCAGTATTTACAGGAACAACCGTTATATTTTTATGTGCAGTTTTACACTGAGTTGGCCCGCTAACTAAAACAACATGTGCTCCCATATTGGCCATAGTTTCGGCAATGGCGAAACCCATTTTACCACTGCTGTGGTTGCTAATAAACCTTACCGGATCAATTGGTTCAACCGTTGGACCAGCTGTAATTAATACTTTTTTGTCAAACAATAATTGTTGGTTACTAAAAAATAGTTCAACAGCACTTATTATTTCTTCAGGCTCTGCCATTCTACCTTTGCCATTTAATCCACTTGCCAATTCACCTGTTTTGGGCTCTACAATGAGGTTACCATATTGGATGATTTTGCTTAAATTACGTTGCGTTGCCTTATGCAGCCACATGTCTAAATCCATGGCCGGTGCAACCATAACCGGGCATCTTGCGCTAAGATACGTAGCTAAAAGTAAGTTATCGCAAAGCCCATTAGCCATTTTAGCAATGGTATTGGCTGTTGCCGGAGCAATAATTATTAAATCTGCCCAAAGTCCAAGTTCTACATGGTTATTCCATTCGCCACTTTGGTTTTTAACAAACTCGCTGTAAACAGGATTTTTAGTAAGGGTTGCTAATGTAAGCGGTTGTATAAAATCTTTAGCGCCTGAAGTCATTATTACTTTAACCTCGGCACCCGCTTTAACAAATAAGCGGGACAATACAGCCGCTTTATAGGCAGCTATACTCCCGCTTATTCCAAGTATAATTTTTTTGCCTTGTAGCACCATGTTGTACTACTTATAAGGTTACTTCTTTTTAAAGTAAACTTTATCGGCCAAAAACTCTTCGGTAGCAATTAAAGTAGGTTTTGGCATGCGCTCATATTGCGAGCTAATTTCTATTTGCTCTCTGTTTTCGAAAATCTCTTCCAAGGTGTCGCTTTCGTTATCGAAATTTTGCAATTTATTGTGTAATTCTTCTTTTAATTGCGCAGCAATTTGGTTTGCACGCTTAGACATTACCACAATACTTTCGTAAACATTACCGGTCTTTTCTTCCATTTTTCTAACATCTCTAGGAATGATAGTGGTTGGTACATTTGAATAGTTACTTGCCATATTAATTATTTTCTATTTTTGTTTCTAACTTTTTAATTGCCTGCGCAGATTTGTCTCTGTACAATGTTAACTCTGTAAGATACTTGCTGCCTTCCGGATACATCTCTGTAAATTCTTCAAAGGCTTCTAATGTTTGCTTGTATCTTTCAATTTGTTTTTCCTGTATGCTATTTGTAGCCAATAAGTAGGTCGACTTTACAACTAAAAAATCGATTTCTTCTTTTTGTGCAATTTCAGGAAAATCGTTTGCTGTATTTTTAAGTGCAACAATAGCGCTTTTATACTCGCCCATATTAAAATACAATTTTGCTATGCGGTAAGATTTTTCGCTAAGTTTAGCACGTAATTTGTCTAACATGGAATTGCATTCGGGTACAAACCTACTTTCTGGATAAACCGAAAAAAACACCCTAAATGTTTCAATGGCTTTATAAGTATCTGTTTGATCCAACTCCGGGTCTTGCGATTCTAAATACTGGCAATATGCAGTCATATATAACGATTCTTCAGAGGTATCGCCTGCTGTAGGAAAATTCTCGAAAAAGGTTTTGTATTGAAAACCTGCAATGCCATATTGTTTTAAACCAAAATTACATTGTGCACTTCTGTAAAGAACATGTTTTGCCAAAGGCGTGCCGCTGTAAGCATCTTCTATTTGCTCATATAACGAAATAGCTCTTCCATAATCTTTCTTTTTAAAAAAATTATCGGCCAATTCTAACTTTACTTTATTGTCGGGTGTTTTTAATGCTTTTTGATAAGCATTTCTGCAGCCGGCAACCAAAAGTAAACCTACTATTGATAAAAAAACTATTTTACGCACAAATAACAAACTGCAAATGTACGGTTTTTATTATTGCTATGTTAATTTTTTTATGTTTGTTGGCTGTATAAAGCAATAAGCGGCAAGATTTTTAATGGTAAACCCACAAAATATATATATAACCTTTATATTCTGCATGTTAAGTACATTTGGGTTAGCTCAAACCGAATTAACAGATAGTAGCCAAAAAAACAAGGTTATTGTGGATTCTGTTGCGTTCAAACCAAAACCATTAATAGACAGTCTATTAGAACATGCATTTAGCTATATGGGGCGAAATTACAGGCGTGGCGGAACGGGAGCAATTGGATTTGATTGCAGCGGCTATACCATGACTGTTTTTAAGCATTTTGGCATAAAACTGCCACATACAAGTGCCGGACAAGCATTAATTGGTTTTGAAGTTAAACCCAACCAAATACAAAAAGGTGATTTAATTTTTTTTAGAGGTAGAAACAGAAAAAGCAAACGCATTGGCCATGTTGGTATTGTTATTACTGCAAAGGGCGAGCCTGTAAAGTTTATTCATAGCAGCACTTCAGACGGGGTACGAATTGACCGAATGGACGCGCCTTACTACAAAGTAAGGTACATGAAGGCAACTAGGTTAATAACTAAATAGTTAGCCCTTAAAAAGCCTCTAAAACATTCAATTTTGTTAATCATGTTTCAGGTACAATCAAAATTCCGGTAATATTTTCTTTTT
>VFQQ010002230.1_pt1 | contig 22788 bp, 27 predicted proteins | sample 3512341 | NCBI WGS metagenome assembly VFQQ01 (sample SAMN10412373, study PRJNA504923) | tailings metagenome | isolation source: Relicate 2 Philex TSF1 revegetated site | place: Philippines: Tuba, Benguet | collected 2017-08-29 | reverse complement strand
GATAAGCGCCCTAGGAGGGCAGAGAAGGAAGTGGCGGTTGGGTGACAACGTGAGCGGTTGCTGCGTTGGACCTTTTCCTCGTTGCGCTGCCCAGCCCTTTCATTGTTTGCGGAGAGTGCACGTCATACATACAAGAGTTCATTTAGCAACACGATACGGCTCACGGTGCGCTACAGCGAGCGGGGGCACTGGGCACGCCTTGTCTAGCGTTGCGTCTTGCCTACACCCGACCGCAGCTACGCAGTTCTTCTGCTCTCTGCTACAGCTACACAGAAAGGGCACGGTCATCCTTAGCGACAGCTACAGCACCGCTCCAGCGCGCGTGGGCAAGCACGCTCCTGCACTTCGCAGCGCAGTACCGAGCTCAGTACCAACAGTACGAAGAACTCATGGCGACAAGCAAGGCAGTCTCTGGCATTGTGAGTTGTGCACAGCATCACGCACTAGGGTGGGGCCGCGCCACCACGCTGGCACATCCCGAAGGCCCCTCCTCCGCTATGGATTCCAAGCACATATGCTCCAGCATGCATAGTGCAAGTGGGAGACAGCAAGCAGTGGCAGCTTTGTGGGTGTCGGAACCAGCAGTCAGGGTGCATCTAGCTGTCAAAGCGTCACCCCCCCACCGCACCTTTGCGTCCCCAGACTCAGCCCCTGCAGCACCTCCCTGCAGCACAGAGTTTGCATTGCGGGCTGGCCTACGTGCGCAAGCGGCAGGAATGCAGCCCTGAGAGACTGAGTCACAGAGCTTCCGTGAAAACCCGCGCATCCCTATGACACGCTCAGTTCTGCCTCTTGCTGTCCTGCAGGTTACTCGCCAGCACATCAGTGAGTTCTGGAATGTTGGCATCGCCACGGCACAGGGGTTCAGGCAGTCTATGGTGGGTGCCTTGTGCCGCACAGAGCACGCAGGGCGTCTGTCCTGTTCAGACTAGCTTTGCGCCCCGCACCAGAGGCAGAGCAACCCTCCAAAAACTTGGGTTATGTTTTGCTGCACTGCAGGAGGATAGCTACGCTATAGACTTGGAAGTGGACCCGCAGACAGGTCTGCTAGGTAAGACAGAGCAAGGCTGGTGCCTTGCGTGCACACAGCCCAGCTACGCACAGCCTTTCAGGGCACAGAGCGCACAGTTTTACAGGGGCCGCACAGTATGGCCGCAGGTAGCTGTGGCTGTACAGAGTGTCAATCGTGTGTGTGTATGTTCACGCTTGCAGCTGTGTTTGACGGACATGGCGGAGCCCACTGTGCCACACACTGCAGTGACAATCTGGTAAGCAAGAATGACCTTCCTGCTAGCACAGTACTGCATTTTGCTCATATCAGTCACGATCATAGAACGCCGGTTTTGGAGCAACACAGACGGGTGTTGGCACTTGTGTACGTACACAGGTCTCGACAGTTCGAGCCACAGACAGTTGGCAGAAAGGTGACCTACACAACGCACTAGAGGAAGCCTTTTTGGCCCTCGACCACCAGCTCGTGCGCGATGACTCCGCGGCCCCATGCTGCTGTGGTACTACCGGCACAGTGGCGTTGGTGCGCGGCGACAAGCTGGTGGTGGCCGGCGTGGGTGACTCAAAGTGAGCAGCGCGCACGCTCTCTATACACACAGCTGCATCCATGCCGACCTGGCTGTACGCACATGCCTGCCGCACGCATGGGACATGTACGTGCGCAGTGCCGCAGGCGCCCTGGCTCACACACACGCGCATGCATGTAGCCTGCTATCATGTACCAAGTGGGTGTACCATGTGTGTGTGTGTGTGTCGCGCGCCCATGCAGGGCTGTGCTGGTCACTGGCGGCAAGGCAGTTCCCATGACAGTTGATCACAAGCCCACAGAGCCGGAGGAAGAGGCCAGGATCCGCTCTGCTGGGGGCTTTGTCATCAGAGGGCGGGTCAATGCGTGCCTGAATGTGTCCAGGGCGCTGGGAGACGCACAGTTCAAAACAGTGAGTGCAGCGTGCTTTGACACACACACACACAGACGGCGTCTTTGCAAGCAGGGGGGGTGCGTGCGCAGACGCTGCAGACGATGATACGTATGTGCGTATGTGTGTGTGCGTGTGTCCGCAGGATCTGAGTCGTTCACTGAAGGAGCAGCAGGTGTCCCCAGCGCCAGATGTGAGGGACGCAACCGTCACCAGCACGTCAGACTTTCTGGTACGTTTGACCACACTGATTATCTGCATCGTCACACTGTGGCGTAGTTGAGCATCATAGCCATTGGCTTGCTCATAAGCTGCCGCTTTGAGTCTGGCCGCGCACATTGCCAGAGTTGCTGTTGCAGCGTGTGTGCTAGCCAGGAGCATCAGTTTTGCATTGTTATGAGTATGTTGCCAGGGCTTCCCACCTAAGCCTGCGTGTTACTTGTATGTGTGTCTGCGCGCAGCTCCTGTGCTCTGACGGCGTCTGGAACAGTATGCGCGACGTCCTGGCCCTCCGCTTCGTGCGTCGCCGTCTTCGCGCTGGCATGTCCCTAGACAAGATCTGCGAAGAGCTGTGCGCCGCATGCCTCGAGCCCTGCCGCACGGCCTACGACAACATCACCGTGGTCCTCTGCACATTCACAGACTCCGCGTTGGAGGCGGGCGCTGCGGCGGCCGGCGCCGCGCAGAGCGGGCACGTCGCGGCCGCCGCCATGTCCCTCGACTCGTCTGCCCCATCGTCCTGCACGTCCACACCCACTGTGTCTCCACGCACGTCAACAGACGACGGTGCCAGGCCAGGGCATGTGGACATGAACAGTGTGGCTGCGGGGCTGGGCAGTGTGACATCACCGTTTGTGCCGCGGGCCGCGGCGGCGGCCCCGCGCGACGCGGCGGGGCAAGACTGCCAGGCCCAGGTGGCGGCGGTGGAGAGGGCTGGGAGCATGGCTCGGCAGGGCAGCGGCGCAGAGGCCATGGCGAGGGTGTCCTGCTGCACCTAGATTAGCCTCCCCACATGGCCTATGTGTAAGCGCTGTTCATATCGCCATCTCACGTATGTCTAGCAACAGCATGGTATGTTACAGCGTCCTTGCGTTGCCACACAAGCAGATACAGTCCGGTATCTCGCAGGGTATTTGCATGCAGGGGTGCGTGCATGCAGGTGTATCTGCAGGCGCTTCTTTTTTTTGCTTTCGTATTGTCTGGTATGGCATGCCTGATAAGGGCGTGCCTGGTATGGCATTGCGTATGGCCAGGTGCTTGGTTTCGCGCCTGGCCTATCTTTTCTATGGTGGTGGATATGGCTTTATCAGTGCGGGCTGAGTGTGACTGGGATTTCAGCGCTTGCAATCCCCGATGTCACTTGTTTTGCGTGAGCACTGAACTGACTGATGAGTGTGTAGTAGTGCGCTTTTTCTGTCACTGAAGGACGTATCAATGAATGACACCCAAGTTTACCAATGTGCGTTCGGACCCTAAAGCAAACAATGTTGTGATCTGACCACCTTTAGGCGCTGTGTTGGTCTCACGGCTGCTGATAAGTACCAAGTGTGCTGTGATGCTAGCAAGTGTGTGGGGGGGGTAGACGTGGGCAGGATGTCTTCACTTCTCATGTCAGCCAAACTTCATGTCACTTTCACCAGTCAAGAGCACTTGTGAAAGAGGACACAAGGTGAAGAGATACAAAGAGATGTACGTTCAAGAACGTTGGAAGTGAGAAGTTGATCTAAAGGTTCCTTGGCTGTGTGTGCGCTTGCGTGTGTTAGCCAGTTTTGATGTCATCCGTCTGTTATCTGTTCTCATCCCATTGTTTAGTAGTGTGCTTACTGAAGGGTCCATCAAAGCTGCGTTGCCACCCATGTTGGGACACATCGTTTGTAACACTGATTCATCTCGATCGCGTGTCTGCGAGGCATGGCCCTTGTTCGCAGAACTGCAAGACCAACACCGTCACGCTCGCGAAGTCCATGCTCAAACAGCCATTTTTACACAAGACGCACGCACGAGCTTCATCCAGCGCTGATCACTGACAGCCGCAAATCACACTTCCTCACGCCTCAGCCTGCACAGTTGTGGTCGAGAAGGCCTGCACATACTTCACACGGCTAGGGTGCTCTTCCTGTGGCCGGTTGTATGGTGTCCAGATGGGCTCGCCAACAAAGAGACGCATCGCCTGCACAGGACGTCAACACATCCGACACAGCCACCCCTGTTGCAAACGCACATGGCGGGGCACAGCGAGCACGGCAAGTGCAATAACGTTTTGTGCAAAGGGACAAAGAGGGTTTGCACGCGCACGCGCAAACGAAGACAAGGCCAGCTCAGTCTGCTACATGCTGCACCTCCCACCTTCGCATAATTGTTTGTGTCTAGCGTGAAACGGTGGTAGATGCCCTCTGGTAGGACAATGAGGTCGTTCTTTCTGCACCAGATGCGAATCCAGCGATCCTCAAAGTCACGCACGTCGAAGTACCCTGCGCACGCGTGATCACGCACACAAAAGCGCAACACAGATAACGCACTTTTCTCGCTGCCCGGAACAGTCACATGCTGCCCATGTGCGAAGGTCTCAGGCACCTGCACCATGGCTTGAAATCCTGCCCAGCCTACCCGGCGCGAACATATCAGCAGGGCAGCCACATGACTCTCTTACCTGACCCATCAAGAACGAAGCGGATTTCCTCGTCGGAGTGAATGTGCTCCTGGTAGAACGTCTTGATCTTGTCTTCATAGCCGGGCAGCGTGTCCTTGGAGATGCTGACGATCTCCTGCAGGGGCACCAAGCATTAGCAGAAAAGCTGGACAAGCGAACAGGGCGCGCCGCGCAAGCGCGTGATCTCAGTGCCTTGCAGACAGCGAAGCGCAGGGCGCTGCCCCTTACCACGTATGAGTAGCCGCGGACTTTGCGGATGGCTGCCAGTCTGGGATCTGTCTCGTGGTTGTCCGCATCGAGCTTCCAGTAGAGCACGCCGAGCTTTCGGAGCGCCTCCAGACTGGCAGGCTGGTTTGGCACAAGCCTGCAGCAAAGCAAGCACAGCTGTCTCTGTCCTCCTACTACCGATGGCTGGTGCGCGTGCTGTGTCACTGTCGCTGCCGTGTTCGCGTCTGGTGTGTGCACAAGCGGGGCTGCGCGCAGATGCGAGGCGCTGCCGCCCTGCACCTACTTATGTGGCTCCCTCTGGTCAGCATCGCTGTCGTCCATATACCAAGCCTCAATTGTGGCCGTGGATGGGTTGTCAGGCTGCGGGAAGGACACAGACAAGAGCGATGAGGTGAGGAGCTCTGCCGACAGGCTCGACACTGCTCGTCTCAACCTGGCCTGCGCATTGCCACTCTGAAAGCCTTGTGCCACTCTTCAGGTTACAGGTTACAAGGGGTGGCAGAGAACAGCATCCGTGCTGCCTTGCCTGTGCGAGCTTCAGCTCCTCCGCGGTGTGGGCGGCCATTCTGGCTGTGGTGAGCTACAAATCCGGGTTGGCAGCACTGATGCAATCTAAGGAACAGAGACAGGGCCAAGGGGCAGAACTGCTGCTCCGAGCCGGTGAGAGCGAATCAGTCCCGCCGCGCGCCAACTCGACCCAACGTCTTTAGCGGTGGACGTTCGCGCTCTGGCCCCTTCCCGCCTCGCCTTCAATTCCAAACGCGTGCGGGAGAGCTATTCGGAACTCCGCAGCTGCTTCCAGCCCATGAACACACTCTGAGCGTTCAGGCGAGGAAGACAAGTCTGGCCACCACCTGCGGACCCACCGCTCTAGGCAGAGGCGACAAGACGATGGGCGGACCGGTGAGTCCTTGCTTCCATTACGCCTCGCATTGCATATTGTGTAAGTTGGACTGCTATCTGTGGCGGGGCGAGGTGGCTAGGAGTTGTCCCGGCTGCCAGCCGTGGACCCGCGCAACAGGCACGCCTGGCGCCACCTTCTCCGCGGCGCCCAGCACGTCGGATTCTGTGCTAGGATTATATCAGCTCATACACCGCTGCCTTCCGGCGTTGGATACGGAGGGCAAGCCGGCCGCCGCCCTCGCGTGCCTGCCCAGCGTGTGCACCCTGGCAAGAGAAGCACGCGGCCGCCCTGGCCTGGCCCCCGATCCAGCCAGCCTTCACCGCAGCAGTTGATGATATACCACTGCTTCAACAGCCGCCCACTTTTGAGCTCTCCGCCCAACGCACAACTCAGAAGGCAGCTCTCAGCCTACAACCCTAACCTGCAGCCGTCGCGCCTTCCTTTTGAGCCAGTACTCAGCCCGCAGCCCCTACACGCTCTTGGATGTGACCAAGGAATGTGCTGCACCGGGATATGTGTGTCTGCTTGCGTGTCCGTGCCGTTCATCCGCCTGCCTGTCTAAGCAAGTGCGGTGCCCCTTCCCCCTGTGCGTGCTTGCAGAAGAACCCTGCGGCAGCCCTGCTCAAGTACCCAGATGAGAAACGCAAGGCCCTGGAGGAGATGGCGCAGAGCAGACTGCTCAAGGCACTGCGCGAAGCAGGTAAGGAGCACTGTCTGGCGCTTTCTCCACCCAGAAGCCTGTATGCCCGCAGGCGTCCGCGCGTGCGCGTAGTGCCCTGTAGTTCTGACGCATACCACGCTGACAAGTATCTGTGTGTGTGTGTGTGTGTGTGTGTGTGTGTGTGTTTGTAGGATGCAATGAGATACCCGCTGGGTGGTCAGTGCTCGCCAAGGAACGCGAAAGTGGCATGTCGCGTGGCGACATTGATTACTTCTTCTTCTCACCCACTGGAAAACGATTCAGGTCGCAGAGAGAGGTGTGTGAGACAGCCCCAAGGCACAAACACACACACACGCACACACACACACGCACACACACAACAGATGCGAATTCAATAGTCCATACCTTGCATCGCATGTCAGCGCGTCCCGTGCGCCCATTAACAGCGTCCTGTGGACTGACCGTGTGTGAGTGTGTGTATGTGTGTGTGTGTGTGTGTGTGTGTGTGTGTGTGTGTCTGCAGGCTGTGTCTCTGATGCTTGTGGATGCTGGTATGATCAAGAAAGAAGACCTCGAGCCACGTGAGACACAGATCAACCTGTACTCACGACCAGCACCCGGCACACGCAACTTGGTACTCAGCCAGCAGCAACAACAGCTTGCAGCAGAAAGACCGGACCCCGTACCAATCGCAACCACCTCCCTCCCGCCGCGCAAGCCTCCGGCTGCCTATGTGGACGGTGCCGGCGGCAGCGGGGCCGTTGCCGGGCCGAGTAGGCAGGCCACGCCGCAGCCGCCGCCGGCGCCGGTGCCCGCGCCGGTGCTCGTGCCGGTGCAGCCGCCGCCCGCCGCGCCGGTGTCGGCGGAGATCGAGGCCAAGCGCGCGCGGGAGCGCGAGCGGGAGCGGGAACGCCGCAAGCGCCGCAAGCTCGCGCAGCAGGCCGCCGCGGCTGCTGCCGCCGCCGCGGCCGCCGCCGCACCTGCCGCCGGCGCAGACGCCTCACATAAACACGCTCAGCAAGTTAACACCACCACCAACGCAGGCGGTGCAGCACAGGCACCACGCAAGCCCCTGACACGCACAGGGTCGTTCGACCTGAGCAACTGCAGCTACAGTCTAGGCAGTCAAAAGTCAAAGTTATGGCGTGATCTAGACACAGACTCAGACAACGAGGTCAACGACTATGGCACGTGTCTGTTGGCATGGCGGCTGAACCGCGCGGCCAACAGATGCTCGCGGGCCGCGCTGGACATGCTGGCCGCGACGGCGGCGCACGAGAGCGCTGACGCAGCGGCGGCACAGCCGGAGATGCGGGAGGGCTCGGACCCTGTTGCTGCCCTTGGCACCCCGCCGCAGGCAGGCGTTGCGAGCACGGGCCAGGCAGCAGCTGGTCTCACAGTATCCCCACTAACCGGTGCAACCCTGTTACTAGTCCCGCCAGAAGCGGGCCAGGGGCTGTCAAAGGGTCAGGAACTGGCGCATTGTGGTGCACAGTCCATGGAAGTCGATGGTACTCTGACCGAGCCAACAGGGGTGCTGCCCCATGCACCACACACGCCCGCAGGCACTGCGGCTGTGCTGCTACCTGAATCTCAGGAGGCTGCTGCCGCGGCGGCTGCGGCGGGGCCGGCGGCAGGGCCTGGAGCAGGCGACGGCGGCGCCGCCGCCGACGCCCTGGCTGCGCGCGGAGCTGCCGCATGTCCCGCAGGCCCCGTCGCGTCGTCCGACACCGCAGGCAGCGGCGGCCACGACGCGTCGTCGGCGCGCAAGCGTCCGCGCACGGCGCAACACAGCGCGTTCGCCCAGAATGCCCTGCAAACCCTGTCAGCACAGGCTGCACCACACGCGGCGGAGCTCGTCAATGCTAGTAAGACCACAGCAGGTGATAATCATAACAACCAGCACAAAGAGCACTCAGACGAGGCAGAAGAAACGCACGAAAAGGCGGTTGCTAGCGACGTCGACATGGCCGATGCCGCCGACGCTAGTGGACCAGGCGGCGGTAAACACGCCTCGCAGGCTGCGCCGCCGGCGCCGGCAGGCGCCGCCGCGGCTACAGACCCAGCCGCAGCGCAGGACACCCACGCGCTGCAAACTGCGACGTCACAGGGCTTGGATGGTAACGCTCACCAGGGAAGCATGGGTAGTGGTGGGACAGGGGCCACTGTGCCTGTGTCTCGGCGTGGGTCGTCGACAAAGGGCATTGGGCTGCTGCACATAGACAGCGAGTCTTTGCCCAACATATTGAATGATCCCAACATGGAGGGGTTGTGGGAGGATGGGTTCTACGTGCCGTCTAGAAGGAAGACTAGGCTGCAGGCAAAGGCGGAGAGGGGCGAGCTGCCCTTGTCACCGAGCAAGGTACGGAGACACACACACACACACACACATGCCCTATACTGGCTTTCCCTCGCACGCACGCAGGCACAGGCACGCACACACACGTACTATGCACACACCAGACACATGCCGAGACACTCGCTACAAGCAATGGTAGTCAGAGAATGAAGAGTGGAAAGTGGACGCTGAGCTTTGTATGTGTGTGTGTGTGTGTGTATATGTGTGTGTGTGTGTGTGTGCGCATCTTGCAGAGTAAGGAAGCAAGCAAAGCTCCCACAGCCGCGACCAGCACCGGCGCCGCCCCCGACCCACCCACCCGCTCATCCGGCGCCCACGAGCCGCCCCCACGCAGCCTGGACTTACCAACAAAGCGAATCCTAGGTCCCAGAACAGGTGGCGGCGTGGGTGGTCCGAGTGGCCTAGGCGGCGGGGTTAGCGACGGGGGCCAGGCAGGGCCAGGGCCCTCAACGGTACATCCTCATAAGCCAACTAACAAACAAACCCACAAACAGACAGTCAGTAACGGTCCTCCTATGATGACGGTTACAAAGGGACCACACGTGCCTGAGGCACCCTTTGATGAAGAGGTGTGTATGTGTGTGTATGTATGTGTGCGTGTGAGTATGTGTATGTGTGTGCTTTGTGTGCTACCCAGCGGGAGGGTGGACTTGTGCCAATGTGTGTGTGTGTGTGTACCCGCAGGAAGCCGCGATGTTGCTCGCGGAGGGCCTGGCAGTGGCCTCGCGTCGCAAGCGGCTGCGCACACACGAGGTGGTGCACAGACATGCCGCCCACCTCCTCATGTCCGCAGCGCCCGCCATGACACAAATGATAAAGGTATGTACTCTAGCTAACCCCTTTGCTCTGTCACATTGTGCTGTTTAGTCCGAACTGCTCTCAACAACTGTCTGCGTGACTGTGTGTGCAATCATGTGTGCTGTACGCGTGAACATGAGTGTCACCTGTCATGGCTGCACGGAGGCCCCGCGTTTCTCCATGTGCGTGCCCTGTGACTTTGCATGTGTGCATGAACAGCTCTTCAGGTGTGTGTGAGCCCTCTTGTTGTGTATGTTTGTGTGTGTGTGTGTGTGTGTGTGTGTGTCATGCAGGTTGTAGAGGGTCTCCAAGCAGCGGGTGTGGGCGGGCCAGTATTCGATGAGTTCACACGCGCGATGAGGCGCGTCAAGGGAGCTGCCAAGCTGCTCGCCAGTGTGCCGCACATCACAGCCATGCCGCAGGTTGCACAGGAGGGACAGTGATGCAGAGATAGCACAGCATGGGTAGTGCTCATGCAAGGGAGACACTCTGCAGTACCCGCGCGGATTGGTTAACTGTGTCCCAGGCTCACAGTGAGGCTCACACTTAGGCTCACAGAGGCGAGGAGAGTGCTGGCGGACGGACACAGCGGTGTACGGGCAATGTTCCACAGCCAATGTTACAGCCATGTCACGGGTAGGCACGAAGGGGAGACAGAAAAGCGAATGAGCTGCAAGAGGGCAGCATGCTGTGTGTAGCACAGGCTGGTGTTGTTGGTGTACCATAGATTGCGAATGCGTCACATGTTCACATCACAACTCTGGGCAGTTCGCATGACAGACTCAGAGACACAGATACGACACACGTGTACCACTGACATGGACTGACACACACACACACGCACACACAGCACGCGGGGTTTGACGGCAGGCCATGCGAACTGGTACGCACACATGGTACATGGCGCGGCAAACGGGTGTCTGGTAGCACACATGGCACATCGTGTGCGCCATAGGGTCTATCGGGCCATGGTACTGACTGCGCACACAGATCGTACAACGTGTGCATAGCCCCTTTGTGTGCACAAGGAAGACGCAGTACACATCTCGTGATCCATAGCTATAGCAGAGTCATTCCCTTGCACAGTTATTCAGTTGAGATCTGCTTGTTGGCATGAACAGGTAGCATGCGGCGTCATTACCAGCACTGCAGAGTTGTTGTCAGTTGCGTAGCTAGCCTTCTTCATTCCACTGGATGGCATCTGTCAGATTAGATGGCATCTGTCTTTCTTTCATACGCAGTACTTTCGCTTGTGATCCCCCTTGCTCTTTACTAGACGTGGTATCAGCACTCCTTACCATGCACGCTGAGTGTGCTTGTTTGGCGGTCAGTAACGGCACAACGAGGTGCTTGGCTGTAACAGCACGCTGCACTGTACTCTGTCGTATGCACACTCGCTGATCCCTGGGGGGCTAAGGGTGTGGCTGAATACACGAGCGCTCCGGTGACCATCTGTGCGCAACCGTCGGTAGCATTGTGGGCATGTGTCTGCAACAGCCTGCTGCCACATTGTCGTGAGACGGGGGCAGAGTTTAGCCGAACAGGGGCTGAGTCCTTACAGCACCAGCGTGCGCAATTTGATACGAGGAACGTCGAAACATCATCAGGGTGCAAAGCTAGCAGCGGGTGCGTGCAAAACCATCCTTGCCTGATATCTTGAATCGCGCAAGGGGCAACAACTACTTGGCAGGCATGCCTGTCCGTCCACAGACATCTCTCTTTGAGCATCCCTCCATAGATCACGTACAACGTCTGTATGCGTACGCGTGCGCTTGGCTGATGCCACAAAGCTGCACTAAGTAGAACCAAAAACTGTATTGGACAAACCCTTGTCTCGCACGGCTAAGCGCGCTCATTCCAGTGTTTGCTCTTAGACTGTACAGTGTTCATTTGCTCATGCTATGGTTGCCAATGCGATTGGCATGTCACGCTTCGGGCAGCGTAAGCACCACTCCAGTTCGCTCTAGGTCTGAGAACAAGCTGTCACCTGTCATGCCATTGGCAGCGAAGGCACCCAAGACATGCAAGATGCAAGTAGAGTATACTCTCACGCGTTCGTATGCTCAATGATGTGGTAATGCTTTATGCTAGTCAGGCTGATGCATCTCATGCCATTGGCAGCGAAGGCAACTCAACCTTGTCCTCACTCCCTTCCCATGGCATGCCCAGGGTAACACCCAACCTAGGCTCCTCACGCGCAGGGAGCTGTCGGCCCACCGCCGCCTGCACCAGCGCGCCGTGCTCGTACGCGCAGCGCGCGATGCACGCGGCCGCGTCCGCCGCGGTCTGCGGTTGCAAGGGGTCGGCGCAGGTCGCGCGGTAGAGCGCGCCGGCTTGGATGCACACGGAGGGCCCAGTGCCGTCAGGTGTGTTTTGAGCGTTGTGTTTGAACGTGATGCGCGACCAGGCGCCGAGGGGTAGGCGCAGTAACGTTTCGTGCTCGGTTTTGGTGCCCTCCACACTGTGGCACATGACGACACACACACACACACATATACATACACATGAGAATGGATTTGCAACTGCATGTCCCACTGAGCACGCTGATCACACCACACCAGGATGAGCTCTCTAGCCAAGCCGCCACTTTTCTCGCAAGGGACCCGTGCTTGCAAGCGCTAGCGTGCGATGCCGTGTCACGTAACATGGACATGTCTCAAAGGCACTATCGTAGCGCAGTGCACGCGTGTTGCTGCGTGTCCACTCACACCACACCAAGATACTTTTTAGGTGGATGCATTAAGTGCTAGGCACATGAGCGCTGCAATGCATGCATACCCATGCTTAATGAGTGTTGCTGCGTGTCCACTCACCCCACACCAGGGTACTCCAATGCGGGTGGCAAGTCAGGTAATGACCACGCCCTATGCCATCTGTCAGGGGGTCTGGCAGGCAGCACTGCGCTGGCATCTATGGCTGGCTGCTGTGCGAAGGTGGGCATGCCGCCACCGCAGCCTGTCAGCTCAACGAGCCCTCGGTACTCACTGTCCCAACGTTCGTGGTGCACGTCGACCTGTAGACAGACACACACACGCACACACACACACACACACCGACACAAACACACACACACACACACACCTTGTCACCACTCTGTGCTGTGTGACCTAACAAGCATAATCACAGACGCCCAGTGAGTGCTTTAAAGCCACAGCAACATGCATGCAATATGCTTGCGGAGTGCGCGAAGAGGGCAGCCTGATCATACCTTGCTCAGCGCCCATGCCTTGCTGGCCCAGTCGCGTTGCAAGTGGTGCACCAGCCTCAGCCGTATGGTTGGCGTGGCCGCCGTTTCATCGCCTGTGCTGCTCGTTGATGTGCTTGTTGTCGAGGCCTGTGAGGTGGTTGTCTGTTGGGCTGGTGAAGGGAGGGGCTCTAAGTCTGTTTCCGGTACTGGGGATACGATAAGGGCGATCTCTATGACTGCCTGGGAGGCGTCTGCGGGTATCTCCATTGGTGCTGCAAAGCATAACAGAGGGCACGTGCATCATGTACACAGACTGCATTGAGCTCACATGCATGCATCGTCATTATCATTGCATGCAGGTCATCATGGCTCGCCATAGTTGGGCAGTGAGGTAACGGACTGCTAAGCATAAAAGAATATGACCTGAGAATGATTGCCATTGCTCTGATCTGGAACATGCTTGTGACGCGTCTGATGGCAATCCCCTTGCTGCTGCATGGAGAGATAGACCACACATGCGTACTCGCCACAGCGAGCATGCAAGCAGTGAGCTTGCTCCGCCAGTATAGTCCATGCATGTGAGCTTCTCTGTGTGACCAGCATGCGCGCAGCAGTCTGCATGGGCTGTACCTGCTACGTAGCTTCCACAGGGCGAGAAGGCCGCCAGCTGCTGCCCGCTCTGCGCCTCCTCTGTAAAGGCGATTGCATCTGCCTCGCATCCTACAGTAGGCATCATCCGTCTACACACTATCTGCACGCTGGGCTCCTCTGCAAGTGCCAAGGAGGAGCAGGTAGTCTGCCAGTCGTAAAGCTGTACGCCCCAGTCTCTGTACGCCTGCAGCGCAGCGAAGACAACCCTCATGATCAAGTGTTCACATTTGCGGGGTTGCAGAAAACTGTGCCTTTAGCTTGCACTGTGAGGTGGTGTGTGTGTGTGTGTGTGTGTGTGTGTGTGTGTAAGGTCTGTGGTTTGTCATACCTGCGGCACGTAGTGCGGGTCGATTTCTGCGGGCTCTCCATTGGCCCTGAACGACGCCGTGACGCCCTCCCATTCGCCTGCACGCATGTATGATAGGCTGGCGTGACGGACAGGGAAGGCAGATGGGTTTGGCTGGGCATCTTGCGTGCCAGTGTGCGATTACCTGAGAAGCTCTGTGAGAAGCGCTTCCACAGCGCTGATGCTGTGGCTTCGCCTGGGCCGTGATGGTTGCGCGCAATGGGCCTGTGGCTCCTTGGGTTTGCGCTGGTCCCAGGGCAGCAAGTGCGCGCAGCAGTAGCGGACGGGTGCCATCGCGGGTCCCTGTGGACCTGGGGTCCCTGCCGGTTGGCGTTTAGCTGCATCTTGGTGCTATTGGTCCAGTGTGCCGCGAAAAGACGTGGCGCTCACAGCAGGACCTCACAACCGCCTGGGGAAACGCCGACCGAGCCGTGTTGCTTTCTGAGGCCCTTCCCGCCCCCTTTTGCAGCTAGCTATCTATCCTTCTATAGTCCACTTGCGCATAGGCAGTAGTTAGCCCACCCAAGTGGCGATGTGACACTGCTTGCATTTCGGCACACGGCTAGATCGTGCCCAAGAAGCCTCAAGCCACCATGACGTCTTCTCTAGCACAACAGCTGAATGCTATCCAAGCTCAGCGAGCGCCTGCTGCAGCAAAGAAGCAACGTGGAAAACCTAGTCTGCTCTTTGACGCTCAGCGGGCCAGTGATTTGGACGCTGATGCCATCTATGACATTGGCTGTCAAGGTAAGAAGAGGCACAGGGAGCAGCAGCAGACCGCAGTGCCTGTTCTACCTGCCTGCCGCCAGTCCTGTGACGGCGCAGCCGCCCGCCCTTTTCTGGCGAAGCTTCTGTCCGCAACGCAGCCAGCATGCTCCGCCCCTTACTTTACTTCCTGCTCCATGATCTGAGAGAAGCCACAGGCTCCAGAGTGAGCACAGCACAGAGCCGCCCACCTGTGCACTGATGCAGGTCTGGCCGAGCTCTGCCGCCTCAACCCCGCTTACGGCAGGCTCCGTGAGGCACTATTCTCGCGTGCTGCTGCCTCACTTGTCCGAGATCAGCAGCAGCCAGAGGCCATCGCACAGCTCGACAGCGCGATTCAAGAGTTCTGCAGCCTCCTGTCCCAGCACTTTCTGACCCCTGGGGCTTTCAAGGCCCTGGAGTACCTCATTCGCAAGTTCAAGTGAGTGCCAGAGGCCCCGGCGCAAGGGACGCTGTAGAATCACGCAAGAACGCAGCAGTGCAGCGGCCTCGCGGCTCCCAGCTTATGCTAGTATGCGTGCCTTTGCTTTGCAGGGCGAACGAGCACAACATCAGCGCTCTGCTCACTGCCGCGATGCCATACCACGCCACCAACGAGTTTGTGCTGCTCGTCAAGGTGAGGCCAGCACCTACTCTGCCCCCAGCCCAGCAGCAGGAGAGTAGCCTTGACTACCAAGTCAGTCACTACAGCAGCAGTCACCATAGCCTGCAAGGTTTGCGACGAGCAGCGTAAGAGGCATGTGGCCTATCTTACTCTCTACCCTTGTTGTTCGCAGACTCTGCCTTTGGACGCGTCTCGTGGGCTGTGGGGCTGGCTCGCGCCGATCCACAAATCAGGCGCGTCCCTGGTTCGAGGCTCCCTGGTTGCACGCTGCATCGCGGACCCAAAGCTGTTGGCGTGGCTCGGCGACACAGCCAGGCGCCTTGGCAGCCAGTCAGAGTGGCCAGGGAGCGTGTTCCTGACCTTCTACGCGACTGTGATGTCTGAGATCGTTACCTCAACAAAGGTATAGCTGACAAGCAGGCAAGCATGTATGCACAGCCTGCAGCGTGGTGTGCAGTAGCTGCCTGTATGGTGCTTGTGGCCGAGCGGCAGTTGCAGCAATCCTTGCTGCTTGGTTACAGGCGCGTTCAAAGGCAGCTACTTCCCCCTGCAGGGCTTCCAGTGTTTTCCTTATGTGAAGCCTCCTCGCTAAGGTGTTCCTGACAAGGCATGTGTTGTGGTTCTTGTTCCCATGTGTCTCATCACAGGTGCTTGACGAGCAGCAGACAGCCCGCCTCCTTCCCTGGGTCACATACGGCCTGGACAGCAGCGCGTCCCCTGACTACCGGGCAGCTACTCTCATGATTGCTGGCACATTGGTGGTCAAAGTCACACTCAGCAAGGAGACAGCAAAAGGTACGCGCACACTTGACAAGTGAGCATACAGCCCCCATGTCTCAGCATCATCGCAGTGCCTCACAAAACAGGGGCTTTGGGCAAGCTGCATGTGGATCATACACTACATGTAGGATGCGCGTGTGTGTGTTTCTGTGTTTGTGTGTGCGTGTCCACACTATACGGAGCTGATGATGAGATTACATATGCGTGATCACCTCTGTTCAGCAGGGGCTGCATGAGTGTTCAACAGTTTGTATTCCCTGAGGCTTCTATGCATGCATCATGACACACATTTGTTTCTCATGCATGGAACATTGGCAGGCATGACACAGTGCACTTGGTGTCATTACGGGTCGGAGTGGAGTCGCTCACCATGTGTGTGTGTGTGTGTGTGTGTGTGTGTGTGTGTGTGCAGCCCTGGTCAACTCCATGTTGCGAAGTCACCCAGCAGGTCAAGCAGGTCTTGACGGGCTCATGCTGCAGGTGCTGGCACTGGTGTGCGCCACACAGCCATCCCTGCAGCACATACCCGACAAAGCTCTCAAGGTACGTGCCCACACACACACACACACTCACACACTTGTCCCACACATGTGCTCACTCACTTATCTGCCAGCACGCTGAGGTGAGGACAAGCATGGCAGCACGCACGTGCAAGCAACCTGAACAAGGGACTGTGCACCTACCAGCACGCAGGAATCATGGCCAACTGTGACGGAGCTTCAAGATTCGTGTGTGTGTGTGTGTGTGTGTGTGTGTGTGTGTGCAGGCACTGCTCAAGCTGCCATCTCTGTCATCGTCCCTTGAGGCAATGGTCAAAGAGGGGCGTCAGAGCACTGCACTGCTGAGTGTGCTCACTGGCTCACTGGTCAAAGGACTGGCATCACACCCTGAAGACGTTACTGAGCCGTTACGTGGCCTCATCAAGGGCAAGGCATTGGCACAGGTAGGTGTACACACAGCCTGGGCTTTCCTTACTGCCTCCGCCCGCCCGCCACACAGATGAGACCACGCCTGGCATCATGAGCTGAGTCAGGCATAGTGCTTTAAACTGAGATGTGTGTGTGTATGTGTGTGTGTGTGTGTCTGATGCTTGCTCTGTGCAGGTCGCTACCAAGCTGGCCACCCAGTTGCTCCTCCAGGCCTGCCCAGACGACCCCGCACACACCCTGTCCGCCCCCGCCCTCGAAGCCACTCAGCAGCTGCTCAGAGCGCTCGACACACACTACCCTACAGAAACCGACACAGCAGTCAACACACTGCTCACCGAAACAACGAAAACCGCCGCAGGCGCAGCCCAGGCCAGAAAAAGCAAAAAGAGTGACCAGGAGGGTGAAAACAATGAGAGTGAGGGTGAGGGGGGAGATGAGAGTGACGACAATGCGGAAGGGGAGGGTGATGGGCAAAGGTCAGAGCGCGCAGGGGCGGTGTTTGCGTTTGTGCAGTCTGTTTTCTCGCACACGCTGCATGCGCCGTGTGGAGACCAGGCGATGACGCTGGCCGCCGCTGCGACTGCGCCTGCCGCGGGTCTGCGCCTGATGGTGAGTTGTGTGCCAGCTGCACTAGTCTTTGCACAGCAGACGTACACGAAGCATGGATGCATGGAGGCACGTGCAGGACATGCTCAGCCCCGCTAGCACATCGCACGGTGTGTTGACGGTGTGTGTATGTGTGTTGACGGTGTGTGTGTGTGTCTTACTGCAGGCACTGCAACGCATGACCGAGGTTTTGGACACAGACACCAACCTCTCCCAAGCCGTCAAGCAACGCATGAGCGACACCATCCTCAACGGCCTAACCGACGAGGACATGCAGGTGGTAACAGTCGTTTTCTCCGCGCCGTTTCTACGCACACAGCCGGTCGCCGCGCTCCTCCCGCGCCTCACCCCCGCGCTCCTCCGCGCGTCTGCCGCGTGCTGCGCCGCAGCGCCGGCCGGCAAGGCCGGCAAGAAGGGTAAGGGTGGCAAAGGGGAGGGAAAGAAGGAGAACAAGGAGTCAGATGTCGCTGCCAAGCACGCGCGTGCGGCGCTGTTGGCAGGTTTGGGGCTGCTATCTGACCTGTTGGCAGCTAGTAGTGGCCTCTCTGGGCCTGTGAAGCAAGAGCTGAGCGACGTGGCTCTGCTAGTGTCGTTACAGTGTTTGTTGCCAGAGGCACGGGCACCTGAGCTAGCCGGAGCCGCGCTGGGATGCCTCGAAAGGCTTCCCCACCCCCTCCTCGCGCACCGTGACTCGATGCGCGTTGCGATCGACGCGCTCGCCGGGGCCTGCGCGGACGCCGCGGCGGCGCGGAAGGGCGGCGGCGGCGACGCCGACGGCGGCGCGGCGCGCAAGGCCGCACGCAAGCAGCGCGACGCCGCAGCCCTCCGCGCGAGCGCGGCTGTGGTGTCCGGCCTCGGCCAGTGCATCGCAGAGGACTCGCAGTGCGATACCGAGCTGCCACGGGTGCTAGCGCTCGCCAGACAGCTGAGTGCGGATGCGCCAGCAGGGGCACTGCTCCGCGCGCGGCATGTGCTAATGCTCGCGCTGCACGTGGGCTTGCTGCGGGCTGCGAGGGTGGCTGCCCGGTCATGTCTGGCCGCCACGGCGTGTCAATTGCTGTCTGGCAGGCTGATGTCCGAGATACTGGACGAGCTTGCCATGACAACACCTACGTCTACCACTACAAACACACACACCAATGACAACACAGAACATGCAACACAGGAGCAGCTCAGTGAGGTGTACAGCCAGTGCTTCAATGCAGCTGGTGAGCCAATCGACGCGTACAACACACACCTACACACCAGCACAGCACAGGTCCACCAGGCACTGCTATACAAGGCCCTCCGCGATGTCTGCGACGTCGTGCCGCCGGCCGCCGACGGCGCCGAAGGCGCCGCAGCGGGCGATGCCGTCGCGAGTCAAGTACGGGCGTTCTTCGCACGCCTGGCAGCGCTCAGTGGGCCTGAAGGTATCTATGACGCAGAATTGTTAGCATTTGTCAGTAAGCAGTTTGGTACGGGGCCAGCCAAACAGATGGCGTTCTTCGCATCCTTCTTCTGTGACCCGGCTGGCACAGCCGCGCCTGCCGCCGTCGTCGCTGCGTTGCGGCTGGCGGCGCGCGTGGCCGAGCCACTGAGGGGCGCCGACGCCGCGCATGCGCTGACGCCGTATGTGCCGCATGTCTTTGTGGCGATGGCGGCGTCGGCGGAGGCCACGCGGCGCGCAGCTGTTGCTGCGGCGCGGGCAGTGGCCGTCGCGCTGCAGTCGGCGACGGACGATGCCGCGGCTGACGGCGCGAGCCAACTGCTGTTTGCGGTTGTCACCGATGCCGAGTGGGTGGGGAGCGACGCCGGCGCGGCCCGTGCTATCCTGCGCGAGCTGGCCGGCTCTGAGCCTGCTTCGGCGCCAAGCACCATCAAGGCTGCAAAGGCTTTCAGTCGGTCCACACAAGCAGTTCAAGAATTGATCTGTGCACCGTTGCCCACCCTCACAGACACACCATGCAACCTCCATGCAGCCGCCTTCCTTCTCTCATGCATGCCGAGCCCGGCGGACCTTGCTAATGCGTCAGGTGCGCAGAAGCGGTCTGTGCCAGCACCGGTCGCCGCAGCATGCATGGAGTGCACGCGGCTTATCCAAGCACAAGCGCCGCAGCCGCTGACTGAGCTACAAGCACGTGTTGCAGCAGGTGCGATAGGCCTGGCACTGGTCGTGCAGCAGCCGGCTGCACAGCGGGCAGCGCCGCGGCAGCTGTTCCTGCTCGCGCTGGCTGCGACGCACGCGGCTGCGGGCGCGCCGGCCGCGGCGAGCGCTGATTGGTTCGTCAGCATGACGCCAGTCCGGTCTGTCGCTGTGGGTATGCTAGCTACTGGCCAGCTTCCGTTAGCTGTCGCAGGGGCAGGTGACTACACATCGTCTGTTGTCCAGTCTCTTGCCTTGTGTGCAATGGGCGATCCAGCGCCGACCTGCCGCGCCGCGGCGCGCGGCGCGTTGGAGGCCATGCCCATCGACGGCGCGGATGTACTTCCCTTCCTCACTGCCGCGCAGAAGAAGCTCGAGCAGCAGGCGGCTGCGGCGGCTGCAGCTGCGGCTGCGGCTGGCGCAGAGGCAGGTGTTGCTGCGACGCCGACGCCGCAGGGCAAGCGGCAGAAGCGCAAGGGTGGTGCCAATGCGGGCACTGCTCCTAACACTGCTAGCACTGGTGCTGGTGACAAGGTAGCAACAGGTCTTGAGTTGACAACACTGGGTATTTTGGACCAAGCTGTGCTTGTGTTGGAGTTGCTACAATGGAAGACCCTTACAGCAGGTAAGGCAGTCGCATTGACAAGTCAGTCAGCGTGGTTGCACGCGTTGACCGTGTAGGTTGCTCATGCTTGCAGTGATCATAGTGTTTTGCGAACTGTCACCCTGGGCACAGATCCTATCCTGCTGACTGGCAGCGTGTCGCTGCATATGTTGCGCTGCCAGCAGGGGTCGTAGGATCAGTGTCCACCTTCTCGCTTGTTGCCCACCAGTGTGCCTTTCATAGCGTGGTAGCCACATGTTTCATCATTTGTGCTATTGTGTCATTGTGTGTGCCCACTGTGTAGGTGAGGACGACGTCATCCATGCATCCCAACAGCTCCTAACCACCCTTCAACCAGCCCTCACCCCCCTGACAGAACACCAACCCGTCACCACCACACAACCCAACTACCCCCTCGGCGCCATCTCAGTCCAGGACACAGACCCAGACAACACAGACTCAACCGACAACACCACCGACACAACTGACAACACCCACACCAGCCCAGCCACGGGTTACGCAGCACAGCTGCTACTGCAGTGGCTGGCTGCGGCTGCGGGCAGGCAACTGGCCGCGCGGCGTGCGGGCAGCGACGCTGCGACCGCGGTGGACACGGCTGGCGGCAAGACGCCAGCGCGGCGCAAGGGGCGTGTTGCGGAGGGTGGTGGCGAGTTTGATTTGGGGTTGGTGGTGCGGGTGGCTCAGTCTGCGCCGGATGCTGCGGCGAGGAACGCTGCATTGTCGTTGCTGACGGTTTTGGCGGGCTTGGAGCCACAGCAGGCACTGGAGCATGTCCTACAGGTGGGTCACACGCCTCAAACCACTGCAGGTCATGTGGTCAGACATTCATTGTGTGCCCATAGCACATAGCAAGTGAGCAAAAGTGAGCATATTGGCTTACCTGTGCATAGCACACCTGCATGGCGTACTGGCTTTCATACACCCTGCACCGCTGATGTCAAGGTAGTGCGGCTGAGTGTGTGTGTGTGTGGGTTCGCCTGCTCACACCCGCTCCGCTGCCTGCACACTACCTTACGTGGCAATACTGAAGGGCCGGAGGATGCATGTCCAATGGCTGATGGAGGAAAAAACTCGGGTTCTGAGGTGCAAACAGATACACACACACACACACACACACACATGCGCACCAGGCTGCCGTCGAGAGATTGAGACTACACTTGGTTTGTGCAGCACGGCTTGATTGATCATGGGCAGGCTGCTTGTACACATACGTCTCTCACATACAGTAATGTGCACACGCTCTTGGAGCTTAGTTACGTAACAACACCTGGCTTTAGGAGCGGGGGTCTATTTACTGCAGACTGTTGGTTACGAACACATTTCGGGGCACACATTGGCCTGTCAAGTGGCCTCATCGTCCTCTGTGTGTGTGTGTGTGTGTCACATCTATGCAGACTGTACGGTTCATTCATGACCTGGTGAAGAAGGAAGGGTACAGGGTGGTGATGCTGCACGGGCAGCGCTCACAGCCCGAGAGAGATGAGGCCATGCGGGATTTTAGAAGCGGCAAGGCACAGGTGAGGCTCGCCTGTGTCTCCATGTATGTTTGTGTGCTCGCTCTGGTGCATGTTCCTACTTAAGCCATACTGAGCCAGCAAAGCCAGGGTCCCAGGCTTACGTGGAAGGCCGACGGTAGTCTGTACACAGGTGTACATGGGGGGTTGTGACGACCTCAATCAGACATGGGTGGTAAGGTCTGGTGTTCTCTGTGCGCTGCATTGCAGGTGATGGTGGCGACAGACGTAGCTGCACGTGGTCTCGACGTGCGTCTCTTGCCATACGTGGTCAACTATGACTTCCCCTCAAGCCTGGCTACATACATACACAGAGTGGGCAGGACAGGCAGACTGGCTGCGTACGGACACGCGTACAGCTTCTTCACACGCAACCTGGTGAGCGAGAATGAGTGACAGTGTGACGCATGCTGTCGTGTACTCAGGGGTTGTCACTTTTCACCCGCCGCGGTTAACCTTGTCATTGCGCTGTGGCGTCTCTTTAGAGCAGTGCTGGGTTACTTTGGTGCGTCCATGTCGTGTCGAGCCTACTGTGTGCACATCTGTGTGTGTGTGTACATACAGGCTTGTCTAGCGTCCCCAGTCATCGACCTACTCAAAGAACACAACCAATCCCTCGACCCCAACCTTGTCCAGCTAGCAGACACATGGCGCGAGGCAGAGGCCAGGCTGCCACCCGAGCAGCTCGCAGAGGCCGCGCGCCGGCTCGCCGCAGCCGACGCGCGCGACGCGCCCGCCGCCGCCGCCGGCGATGACGGCGCGGAGAGCGGCGACGACGACGAGGGCGACGCAGCGCACGTTTCTGATCACGGACGTGAAACAGACGCTGACGCGATGCTGGAGGCTGAAGACCTTGGCGAGGGCTTACGTGGTGCATCACGTGATGGCCTAGGTTTGAAAGCTGCCGGCAAGGCAGCCAAAAAGCAGCGCAGGGACACAGCCCCAACAGCAGTGACAGACAAGGGCGACGTACCTGCGCCTGCGTCGTTCCAGGCAAGGTTGCAGCGCGCAGAGGCGGCAGGTGCAGCGACCGCTGCCGGTAAGGCACAGCTTGCCCAGGCCAGCAAGCCCAGCATTCCCTTCGTCGCTGCAAAGAAGTTCCAGGGTGCAAGGGCAGGGTACGTATTT
>VFQQ010002229.1_pt1 | contig 22824 bp, 37 predicted proteins | sample 3512341 | NCBI WGS metagenome assembly VFQQ01 (sample SAMN10412373, study PRJNA504923) | tailings metagenome | isolation source: Relicate 2 Philex TSF1 revegetated site | place: Philippines: Tuba, Benguet | collected 2017-08-29 | reverse complement strand
GCGGGCTGCGCGCCTGACGGAGGGTGTTGGTGCCTCGGACAGCCACGACGTGCTGCTGCCTGCAACTCCAAACGCTTGCTGCGCTTGTGCTTGGCTCACAACGCCTCTCCTGCCCACTTGCGCGTTGCAGCATCAACCCGTATGCTGAGTACATGTACGATGGAGTCAACCTCAGCCCCTTTGAGGTCATGTTTGTCAAGGTGGGACAGGGCAAGGAGCAGGGCAAGGAGAAGGGGGCAAAGGAGCATGCGGGATGGTAGGGCACAGTTGGGGGCTGCGGCACACTCCGCCTGCTCCTCCCCTCAGTTTCTTGGGAGATCGACGCTCACACGCGGCTGCTCCCGGCTGCTGCAGGTCAAGGAGTTCTTGCTGGAGGCCAACTGGACTACCGCCACCAGCGCCAAAAAGTACACAGCCTGGACGCGGCGGCAGGTGAGGCTGGGCCAGGGCAGCTGGCATGGCTGAACAGCGCAGACACTGGGCCAGTGTTGGGTGCCCGGCGAGCCAGCAGCTGCCGCGTCGATTCACCCGACGGAAGAATGACGTGCATCAACATCCCAAGTTGCCTCTCAACCTCTGCTTTGCAGGACGACCTCACCTCCAACGAGTACGTGCACAAGAAGGCGGAGCTGCGCTACATGAAGATCATGCACATGCGGGCACGGGGCAGGTGAGGAGGGGGAGGCTGCAAGGGAGCAAGGGAGGGCAGACCAGGGCTGCACCAGGGAGGGAGGCGGCGTATGGCATGGACGTGTGATCAGGCACATGCGCGCACGTGGCAGGTGAGGGCAAGAGCAGTAACCCCATGACTGTCGGGCGGTAAAGGGCAGAATGCAGAGGTATGAGCTGCTCTTGTTTGTTGCAACAATCTACCTCTATGCTGCTCCCTCCAGCTGACGTGCGCCACACCTCGTCCCCCCTGCCCGCCCCGCAGCGCCTGCTTCGACTTTGACTTTTACAAGGCGCGCAACCCCGACCTGCCGGCCTGGGGCCCTGCCACCATCTGGGAGCACTTTGTGACCAGCGGGCAGCACGAGGGCCGCGTGTTCAGGTGGGCCAGCAGTGCCTTTGCGCAGGGGTGTAGGTTGCTCGAGTGCGGATTGTCGGAGCCACCGCTCCTTTCGGCCGTTTTGCGTTGTCACAGAAACGAAACGTTCTGTCCCCACATCCGCCTGCCACAGGTTCCGGTGCAAGAGCGGGCAACGGGAGTATGCAAAGGGCCGGCTGCCGGGGCTGCCTGCCAGCAATGCGTCTCCGCAGCACGGCAGCGGCAGCGGAGCGCAGCGTGAGTCGCCGCGGCAGCCAAGCGCTGCTGACCTGGCGGCCGCGACAGCGGCGGCTGAGGCGGCAATGCAGGCGGCCTCGCAGGCAGCCAAGGCAGCCACCGCTGTGGCGGCAGCAGCAGCCGCCATGCAGAAGCAGCATGAGGAGCTGAGCCGGCTGTCGGAGCAGCATGTACTGCCGGCCAGCGCTGAGGAGCTGGCGGCAGCGCTCACACAAGCGCTGGCGGCCAGGGAGCAGCAGCAGCAGCAGCAGCAGGATGGGGCCGCCATGGGGGCGGCGGCGCACCTTGCGGCTGCGGAGCAGCAAAGTGCTGCAGCAGTAGAGCTGGCTGCGGCGGCGGAGCAGCAGCGGCAGCAGGGAGCAGCGGCAGACTATGTGCTGGGAGAGCAGGAGCCAGCCGTGCATGACACCTTAGATGGTGGGCTAGTGGCGGAATCGGCCTCCGGCCAGCAGCAGCAGCAGCCAGACCCGCTGCCCGGGGGAGGCATAGACGACGCTGCTCTGGGTGGTGGGCGGCGGCAGCAGCCGTACCCCCATCCCCAGCAGCATGAGCAGCAGCAGCTAGGGAGCAGCGGCTCGGATGCGGCATTAGAGCAGGAGGTAGAGCTTGCGGTGCAGCAGCTGCAGCGCGCGCAGCAGCTGGCCACAGCAAGCAGCAGCCAGCAGCAGCGGCGACGTGCGTCGCACCGCCGAGCCTCTGTGATGTAGCTGCATACCAGGCCCCATTACAGGCTTGTGTAACATAACTTGCGTGCTGAGTTGACTGAGGAATGGCAGAGGGGGGTAGGACAGTGCTGGTGGCTGCTTTGCAGGTATACAAGGTGCTGTCACGAGGCATGGCGTATTGGTGTGTCTGCCCACTACAGGCAGCCTGCCGCATACTAACAGGCCAGTCAGCCAGCAGCACCCGGCGCATGTTGCCCTGCTGCCGCCGGCGCGCCGCGGTATACGACAATGTTGGCGCCCTCAAATCCCAGCACTGCCTGCTGCGCCCGCCCCTTGGCCACAAGGTATGTAACCAAGTCGCGATACGTCAGCACAGGCACCTCTTCAGGCACCTCTGCGCTGCCGCCACCGCTGGTGCCAGTGCTGCTTGCGCCGGTGCTGCTGCCGCTGTGGTTGCTGCCGCCACCGTTGGTGCCTGTGCTGCTTGTGCCGATGCTGCTTCCGCTATGGTTGCTGCTGGTGCCCAGGATTCGGCGGTGGGGGAAGAGGCGGGGGAAGACGCAGCAGGGCACGATTGCAAACGGCAGGGCGGCCTCGAGCGCATAATCTCTGCAGCAAGCGGAGGGGGTGCGTCGATGCAGGGGTGAGCACGGGTCCGGAACGTGGCAACTCAAGTCATCACATGGCAAAGGCCACCTGGCGCCAACCCCATGGAGTTGAAGCTCGAGGCCAGCCACGTGCACACGCACTAACAAAAGCAACCAGACTACTCACAGGGCTGGCTCGGTGGCCTGGTCGGGGTGGCACGCCAGCACCAGCGAAAAGCCGTGGCTGAAAGTGGTCCGCCACCCGGGGCTGCGCCATAGCTCCGGCCCAAAGTGTGCCTGAACCTGCAGGCAGGTGCGCTGAGGCAAGGGTCAGGGCCTCCCTTGGCGATGCTGCCATCTACAGGACAGCTTCCCATGGCCCGCAGCACATGATACTTGAGTGCTGCCAATGCTCAAATGCTGGTGCCGCAGCCGCAGCAATCACCTGATGGAATGTGTCGGCAACGGCAGCAGCATCATCCTCAGGAGCTGCGGTAGTTCCAGGCTGGCCGGCTGGTGCTTGGTCCAGGGCGCCCGCTAGCAGCGTCCCCTCTGCCCCCATCTGCAGCTGCGCAGCGCTGGCTGTGTGGATGGCAGCGACGCGCCCCGCCGCCTGCAGCTGCCGAAGCTGCTGCTTGTTGAGTTTCAAGGGGCGTGGGTCCACCAACGTGCAGCGGATGCCATGGGCATGCTGCAGCTCAAATGTGACGCCTCCAGCGCCACCTGGCACAGCAAGTGCAGCAGCGGGGGACCAGGCAGGTGTGAGAAGCGACGTCACTGGCCGGCAGGCGAGCAGCGCCGCTGGCTGGTCTTGCATGGATTCCATCGCCGGTCACAGCTGGGCCCGCCGCGGCAGGCCTTTGCAAGCGTCAAAGTTGCCACGTCTGCTGTGCCAATGCCGCCCCTTGGCTGCACACCCACCTGCCACGTCAAGCACTCCCTCCCCGCTGTTTAGCAGATCCCGGCCGTACGTCTGCACCAGCCAGGCTGCAAGGACCTGAGCCCGCCGCCGCTTGGCCGCCGCGCCGCCGCTGTGCGCAAAGCCCTGGGCAGAAGACAGCACCCGCCGCTCCGCCAGCCTGTGGGGCGCAGGTGCAGGAGGTGTGGGCTGGTAGCTTGGAATCACCCGGGTTGGGTGCTCGGAACCACCAGGTCATGGATTGGAGTGCCAAGGTGCGGCTCAGCGCAGACTGCCACAGATGCAGGACCAGTCATCACAGCAGACGTAGCTAAGCTGCGCAACAGACACAGATGCAGGGCCAGCCACCACAGCAGGCGTAACTAGGCCGCGAAGCGCGCAACAGCGGGCCCACCTGCTGCCGACCCAGTGCTGCCGCATGGCTTCCGTGTGCAGGTGAGCAAAGCGGCAGGCGTCGCCCTTGGAGCAGCGGCCGGTGTTGATGAAGTATTTGCAGGCCGGCAGCGCTGCTCCTGCCGCTCCTGCGGCGCCTCCCGTCACACCTGCCGCACCTCCTGCCTCGGCTGCTGCAATGGGGCCTGCTGCCGCTGTCGCAGCAGCAAGAATGCTCGGCAGCGCCTCAGCCCTGTTGCCAGCAGGAGGCTGCTGCTGTGAATGCTGCTGCTGCCGCTGCTGCTGCGCTGCCCCGCCATGCAGCGGCGACGGCTGCGGCCGAAAGGTTTGCAGGGGGTGCTGCTCGCGCCACGCCTTCAGAACAACGACCGAGCTGGCTTGCACCTCGTGCCTGCCAGCCAAGCGGCCCTGCACGCTGACAATGTCCCCGAGCTTCACCCCGCTCCTCAGCTGCTCCAGCTCTTCAATGGTGCCGGTGCCATAGCAGCCCTGCGGCACACGGGGCAGAACAATCAGGCGGCTTGCATCAGTTGCACGAAGGTCAGTTGGCACATGTGTCAAGGGTCGGAACGTGCACGAGTGCTCACCAGCTTCACAACAACCTCAAGCCACAGCTGCTCCTGCCCGCGCTCCTGCTCCCGCATCTGCCCCTGCTCCACCATGCTGCTGCACAGCATGTCATAGAACACCTGCACGGCACGGCTTGCGAAGCATAGGCAGCAGCAGGCACACGCAGCATGGCAGCTGAGTGCAGCGGCGGCCGCCATGCGCAGGACGGGTGCCACCAGGCAGCGCAGGTACCCACCAGCTTCTTGCTGACAGCTCGCCGAAACGTGAGCTGCCCCACAACGGTGCACACAGAGCTGGCAGGCGGCGCCGCTGCTGCTGGAGGTGGCGCCGCTGCCACCGCCGCCTCGCCGTCATTTGCTGGCTGCTGCTCCGCAGGCCGTGAGCTGCCTGGCGGCGGGCTAGGAGTCATGCTCGCCGCTCAAACGTCGCAGTGAGCCTCGTAAATGGCCAAGACTCCCGACCCGAAGGGTTCGCACAGCTACACAGCCCAAGCGGAATCAATTGTCGAAACAACACCGATTCCTATCGTTGGGCAATGGCTGCATGCGCAAGCCGGATGAACGCAGAGCCTCAGGCACTGGCCGCTGGCGCCGACACACAGCAGGCCGCCACCCAACGCCCTCCCTTTCCGACCATGTTGGCCTGCTCTGCCCCTGGAGGGGGAGGACAACCTGTGTGACGGTCTGCTCAACAGTTCCTCTGTATCTGTATCAATCGCATGACAGCTGTGCTATACAGCACTAGGAGCGCCCCTGCCCTGCTGCGGCCTGCTGCGACTGCCCAGCGCCACTGCCGCCTCCACTGCCTCTGCCATAGAGGCGGTCGTCCGTAGCGCGCCTGGCTCGATGTGTGTCCTGGCAGCCACATGGCCCCTGCACAGGGCGGGCCGGTCAGAAGGGCTGCTGTCAACAGGTGCAAACGCTGAAAAGGGCCAGGACGCAGCAAAACCAGCAAGCCACACAAGCGTTGCTCTGCCGTGCAGGTGCACACTGCCAAGCAGGCAAGCAGCCCGTCACACGTGGTTTTTAAGCCCCACCTCCGCCGCAGCTCCTCAGCCAGTGCATCGCGAGAGGGAGGGCCCATCAGCGCTCCTGCCCTGCCCACATCGTTCATCCGCAGGTACCAGGGAGGGAGGCCCCGCTGCTGCTGCTGCTGCTGCTGGCCCTCCTGCCCCCCTGCTTCCTGCGTGTCGCCTTGCTGCTGCTGCTGCGTCTGCGCGCTGCCTACCGCCTGCACACTGCCTGGCCGCGGCCAGCTGGCAGCTGCCTCTTCTGCCTCCGCCTCTTCCAGCATCAGCCCAAGCAGCTGCTGCAAGCTGCCCACCCCGCCCTTGCGTGTGGCGGGCAGCGCTGGCCCACTGCCGCTGCTTGCCGCTCCTGCCTGCAGCCAGCCACGTTCCTCTGCTTCAGCGTGCACTTGCCGCAAGTGGCCCAGGCTGTGCAACGGGCCCAGCCACAGTGGGCCGGACAGCAGCGGCTGCTCGTCATGACTGCCGCTGTTGCTGCTGCCGCCGCAGCCCGCGGCCAGCAGCGCAGCAGGCATGTCGTGCCAGCCAAAGCAGGCGCTCTCGCCGCTGCCGGGCCAGTGCAGGCTGTACCCATACTCAGTGCCACCTACTGCTGTCCTGCCCGGCAGCCCGCTGCGCTCTCGATCCACCATCAGCATGGTGCGCCACACGGGGCCGTGGCTGCGGTCCAGTGGAGCAGGCAACGGTGGCAACAACAGGTTTCGGCAAGCTGGCCAACAACCCCCCGAAAGGCTGCTAAAACAAGCTGGCCACCAGTCAAATTGCAAAGAGGCAGGCTGGCAAGCAGGCGCCCAACAAACCACCGGCCTGTTGGGCTGCTCCCCCACCTTGAGTACAGGCTCCACAGCGGCTGGATGCTGCAGGGCAGTGGTGTGGAGGAAAGGCCATACCAAGTCGAACAAGTCTCTTTGGCATGGTAAGGGAGCCTGCCTGCTCCCCAGCGACTTCCAGATTCTACGCACAATGCCTTGCTTCCAACAAAAACCACGCCGGCTCTTCCCATCTCACAGCCGTGGGCAAGCACTCACCTGAGCCGCCTGGCCAGCGCTTCCCGGTACGCCAGCCCAATCAGCATGCGCAGCCCCTGCTCGTTAGCAGACGGCACGGGCGCCAGGTGCTGGCCGTACAGCGCCAGGGCGCTCCAGGGGTCGCGCCCGCCCGCAATCGTGCCTGCATGGAAGGGAGGGTGCTGCCTTTGTTGCCTTTGTTGGGCAGGAGGCCGCCCGGCCTGCAAGCTTGTGCAAGCGACGGACAGCGTGGCGACGCACCTTGGAGCCATGCATAGTCCAAGCGCAACAACCCCTCTGCTCAACAAGACAGCCAATACGTGAGCCACCACTGTCAACTGGGCTAACCAAAGCGCACCTGCTGTGTGGGTGAGGCACACGAGGCCTCCGTAGCGCACGGCCGACAGGGCCGCCCCAACCACCAGCGTGCTGGCGCCAAAGCTGTCGCAGTCGATGAGGTCGAAGAAGCGACCCTCTAGCCGGCACCTCGCCAGCAGGCTGCAGCGCAGGAGGGCACGTTAGTGCCCGTAAGCGCAGGGCGGTTGCGTCTGGAGCCAGCACAGGTGCTTGGCAGCAGTGTCAAGTGGGCAGTGCTGCGATGGCGAAAGCCTGGACAGACCACACACTGGACAGCCCTGTTTAACAGCATTAAACAGCATTTGCTTGCCACCAATCTTACCCAGCTCTTTGCCCCACCGCCCCACACTCCGCACCTTGCTGCCTCTTCGTGAACCAGCTCGCACCGCTGCTGCCGGCCGCCGGCTGCCTGCACTGTCCAAGATCGGGCGCCTGCGGGGGCGGCGGTGCTCCATGTGCTGCCCAGACAGTCTGCTGCCGCTGCTGCTGCCGCCGAGGAAAGATTGCCGTGCAGGCAGGCCGCATTCGCAGGGTCGCCCTCGTTGCATAACACTGGGGTTGGAACGTTGGGGCAGGAACAATTGAAGGGAGGTGCATGGGCTTCAGTGCTTGCTGCCCAAGTGCGGCGTGCAAACCTGGTGGAGCTCGCAGGCAGCACCAACCAGGGCAACACTTCCAGGCTCAGCACGAGTGCATGCCGGCTCACCGTAGTCTGCTCCAGCCTGCAGCAGGTAGCGCATGCTGCGGACGCCCGACCCTGCCATTGCATCGCACACGTGCAGCGGAGGCGGCGGCGGTGCGCCATTGCCATCAAGCTGCTGCTGCTGCTGCTGCTGCTGCTGCTGTCGGCGGTGCACAACCGCTGAGAGCACTGCCAGGTCCCGGCTGAAGCAGGACTGGGGCCGATAAAAAGCCTTGTGGCCTGCAGTGGAGCGGTGGCAGAGCTAACCCAAGCGGCGGCGGCGGTGGCGGTGGCGGCAGGGCCTTGACCGCTTGCATGTTGCTGCTGCTGAATGCATCGATGCACAATCGCGCCTACCTAGCTGAAACGGCACGCCACGCTCCACAACAGTGCCGCTGCTGGGCGCGGGCCCCGCCCGCACACAGGCGGGCATGCTGTCGGAAGTTTCTCCTGGCTCAACAGAATGCGGAGGTTGTAAAGCAATGTGTGATCGTGCTTGCAAGCCGCGGCTGGGTCTCTCCGCCGCATGAGCGCCTTGATGTCGTGCTGGTCGAGAGATCTGCGGGTTCCAGACGTTGCTTCATCTTCAATGATACTTCCACAATTCTATCTACAGTGCCGGCGATGCTTCCGTGACCCAGAGCGAGAGGACACAGTGCAAGCCGGCAGACCGTGCAGCGGAGGGCAACGCCTGCTTTCCAAACTAATCTAGAGAACTGGTTCAAGGCGTTGAGGATGGAGGGCGGCCTGCAGCGCCTGCACCGAGAGCTGGGCGTCACGCCGCCGCGAGTAAGCCTGCTTTGGGGCGCTGTGCCTGCCCTGGTAGCGAGACCAGGCGGAGAGAAAGCAAAAGAGAGCTCCTACGGCCCAGGCGCAGCGGCGTTCCTGCAGCGCGCGGCACCGCCGCCGGCGCCGGCGCCCTGCCGAGTTGATCGTGGTGGCAGTTGCTGAGAACAATGGCTGCCTTGCTTTGCGCTCCCATTGCAATGCAGGCGGTGCAGGCCCGGCTTCACTTCAACGAAGCTGCGGCCAAGCGCCTGAGCATCGAGGCGGTCCTGCGGTGCGGCTCCCCGCCTCCCTGCTTGCCCTTTGCACTTACTCGTCTGCAAATCGCAGCGTGTGATGTGTTTGGGCCCAGTCAGGGGCCTGCCGCCGCAGCTGGCAACGCCAGGCGTTCTTCAAGCCTTGCTCGCTGTGCAGCCGCCTCACTGTGCCTGCTGTCCGCCTGCCTCTGCCGCAGGGGCCACAGCGGGTGCGTCAACCGGCTGTGCTGGAACGAGAGCGGCAGCCTGCTGGCCTCGGCTTCCGATGACCGCAAGGTGCAGCTTAGCTTTGCTGCGCTGCGATCGACCTGTTTGCAGCATCGCAGGCTGGTGGTTGCTGCTGGCCGCATTCCTGCTGCCGCCACTTTGCTGCCTCCTGCTCGTGACCCCAACCAGCTGCTGCAATCAGCCTGCCAATGGAGCTATGGGGACGCTCAGCCGTCAGCCGACTCTCCGTACCTACTACGGCTTTGCTGCTGCTCCACAGGTCATGCTGTGGAGCTACCCAGACACGCAGCGGCAGCCGCTGAGCGTGGAGACGGAGCACCAGGCCAACATCTTTGGGGTGCGCTTCCTGCCGCAAACCGGCGACGCGCGGCTCATCACCGGCGCCATGGACTACACGGTGCAGGTGGGCTTGGGTTGAGTTGGTGCATCCATGGCTGGCCAGCAGCCGGTCGGTGTTGTGTGAGGCGTGCGGCTCATCACCGGCGCCATGGACTACACAGTGCAGGTGGGCTCGGGTTGAGCTGATGCTGCAATGCTTGATCATATCATGAGAGGTTGGTTGTGGTTGTGAGGCGCGCGGTCGATCGCAGGTGGGCTTGGTTGAGCTGTTTGCACGATGTTGGCACGCGGCATGCTGCCTGCCGAAGTGTGCCAGGCGCGCACCTCACCAAACCCTCCTGCATCCTTCTTCTTGCGCCTGGCCTGCAGCTGCACCAGCTAGATGCGCCGCCCGCTTCCATGCACCCGCCCGTGCGCGCGGCCAGCAGCACGCGGCGACAGCCCAACCTAGGTGCGATTTATGTGAAGTGCAAGGCAGGCATTCTGGGCAGGAGACAGTGGAAGGCAGTGTTGCTTGCCAGTTGCTGCGGCACCCGGTCTGCTGTCCCTGCTACATTTTGAAGGCACCCAAGGAGTGGAACGGCCTCAGGGTGACTTGCATTGCTACCCGCGCCAGCGGCTCAGCCTCGCTCCCTGCCTCTGCTCCCTGCTGCAGCGGCCACCGCGGCCAGCGTGCGCAGCGTGGTCTACTCCTGCCACCGCAGCCGGGTCAAGGTGGGTGTTCGCAGGGGGCAAGGCGGCTTCTGACCGCGGCACAAGGCTGCCTCGCACCAAGCGGTGCTGGCTCGCTCGTGCGCTGGCTGGCGCGCCTGGCCGCTTGCAGCTATGTGGGTTGCGCATACCGCCTCCCTGGCCGGCAGATCTGGGCTGCTGCAGGCGCTTCACTCTCTGTCGGACCTCCCTATCAAATCGCTTTCACAGGACGTGGCTGTCGAGCCGCTGAACCCGCACCTCTTCTGGTCGGCGGCGGAGGACGGCTGCGTGCGGCAGTTTGACACACGCGTGCCGTGAGTCGCCTGCGCCTGTGCCAGGCTGCTTGCAGTGCTTGGTGTGTGGTGAGGTGCAGGATGCCAGCGGCAGCTCTGGGCCAGAACTGAGAGTGTGGGGCCATGCGAGCTCACAAGTGCACCCGGCATTCTCCGCTGATCTGTTCTGCCTTTCTGTACGTGCCTGCCGGTGCAGGACGGCGCAGCAGCGGGACTACGACTCCCCAAACATGCTGCTCTGTGTGCGCAGCAAGGGGCGGTGAGTGCGAGGGCTGCTGGCTGGGCGCACCTTGCAAGGAGGAATGCTGGATTGCGCAGCTCCTTGCTTTGCGTGATGCCCTTCCAGCTGCACCCGCAGGTGCATCACCCAGCACCTTCTGTCTCATTCTCTAGCGCGTCTTCTCCTGCCCCCACATTGCCCTGCCCCCAATAATCCCCTGCAGGTTTGCCGAGCTCAAGAGCCTGAACCTGAATCCCGCCAACCCGCAGCAGCTGGCGGTGGCGGCCTCAGACCCGCTGCTCCGCATCTATGACCGCCGCATGCTCACCCCAGGCACGCTGTGTGAAACTTAGCTAACCACACTCGGTGCAGTTGTGTGGGAGCGGTACAGGCTCACTGTCTGGCCCTATTGCTTGGAGCTTGCAAACTGCCTGTGCCATGCACGGCATGCAAGCAGCCACTGTGTTACAACAGTGGAGCATGCTGCGGCATGGCTCCCACCCCATGGGGCCTTCTGCCCACACCCATGCCTGCAGGCGCTCCGGTGCGGCTGGCGCCGCCAGCCCAGCCGCTGCTGTCTCTGGCTCCGCCGCACCTTGCTATGGCCACAGCAGCAGCAGGGAGCGGCAACGGTGGCCGCGCCTCTCGCATGCACGCCACTTACGTGGCCTGGGGCAACCGAGGGGACAAGGTGGGTGCAGTTGTGGGTTCAACATGCTGGGCTCGCAGATGCTTAGTGGCGGCACAGGTGTGCAAAAGTGTGAAGAACAGTCCAAGTGCATGCACTGCAGTGCATGTCTCGGTGCGGGCATGTCTGTCATGCGTTCCTGCTCATATTGTGTTCAACAACTGCAGGTGGTGGCTACTTATCACGGGGACCATGCCTACTGCTTTGACGTGACAGGGGCCAGCAGCAGCGCCGGCAGCATACAGCAAACAGGCGGGCAGCCGCTCAACTTGTTCGCTCAACCGGCAGCCTCTGCAGCCCTGGCCGCGGGCGCGCTGAGCCACGGCCTCACGATCGGCGGCCGCCTGCGCAATGGCAGCAGCCCGGTGGCAGGGGCCAGCAGCAGCAGTGCAAACGGGTACAGCGGAGGCAGCAGCAGCGGCAGTGGCGGCAGCATGGCGGACCTCCCAGGCATGCTGCCGGCCGCAGCGGAGCGGGCCAAAGCGGACGGCAACCTGGCGCTCTTCAGCAAGCAGGCAAGTTGCTGCAGGGCGTTTGGCGGGTCCACGGCCTTGGGGTGAGCAGGCTTGTGTTCTTGTGGGAGGTGCTGTTCTCCTGCTAGTGTTAGATCGCGGTTCTGGCCTCTCCTGTGCGCTGCTTTGAAGTAGGTGCGCCGTGTCGCTGCCTCCCGTCTCGTGCACCCTGCTGGCCCTATAAACCCACATGCCGCCCGCCCGCTCCTCTTCCCTGACCAACAGCTCTACGAGGCGGTGCAGCACTACAGCACCGCCATCCGGCTGGCGCCCTGGGCCCCCTCGCTCTACACCAACCGAGCACTGGCGCTGCTGCAGGTGCGAGGATGGAGCGAGAGCGGGGGATGGGTCGGTCTCATGCACAGTTGGTGCGGCAGGCAGAAACAACATGACAGGTTGAGCTGGCGTTGCTGCGTCTGCGCAGGCTGCTTGATTTCACATCCCACCCGAGAGGCGGGTTATTGTTGCATCCCTTGCCGCAGCGTGGCTGGGGCGGCGATGCCATGTGCGCGCTGAGGGACGCTGAGACAGGTGCGCCTTGGGCCTGGTTGCCTCAGAGGCCCGGCTGGGCTCCCCAACAAATTATCAGGCACTAGTGGTGCTTTTGCTGCAGATTGATGCAAGCTCGCACTGTACCACTCTTGCCAAAATGTGTGCATCCAGACCTCTCCGACCCCCGCGCACTGGGCCTGCTTACTTTGTCCTAATCTGCACTGCACCACCCCTGCTGTGCATGCAGCCCTGTGCCTCGACCCCTCGAACCCCAACCCATGCATTGCGCTGATAAAGGCTTACCATTTACTAACCTCCACTGTCGCCTGCAGCTGTGTGCCTGGACCCCTCCAACCCCAAGGCCCACTACCGCCGCCTACAGGCGCTGCGCGCAGCGGGCATGCTGCAGGTAATGGCTGGCGGCTGGCATGCCTGGTGCGCTTGCGCCCTACGCTGCGTGCCATGCAAGGTTGTTGCATGCCTTTTGGTAGCTTAGTGCCTGCCTTGATGTTGTTCGTCCTCATGGGTTGCTCTCTTATTGCCGGCCGCCTTCATCCATCGCTCTCTCGCCCCTCCTGCCCCGCAGTCGGCCGCCACGGCCATCCGCCTGTTCAAGCAGCACTTTGCAGAAAGCGCCTCGGACGTGGAGGGCCTGGAGGAAGTGGTGCGCTGCGCTGCTCCGTGCTGCGCTGCGCTGTGCGGCTTTATGCAGTGCTGCGCCATGGTGTGCTGTACATACTCTCATTTGTGTATTGCCCAGCAAGATGCCTTGCCTCCTACTCGAGCATGTAAGCCTGCCCTCGCCCTCCTGTTTTCCGCTGCTGCCCAGATTGCTGCGGACATGGCCCGGCAGCAGCAGCAGGCGGAGTTGCGGCGGCAGCAGGCGGAGCAGCGCCGGCAGCAGCGCCGGCGGCGGGGGCTGCAGTTTGATCGCGCAAGGCGCGAGCGCCGGCAGCAGCAGCAACAGCAGGCAGCAGCGGCGGCAGGGGCAGAGGGCAGGGCCGCAGGGGCAGAGGCCGGGCCGTCTGGGGAGCAGCAGCAGCAGCAGGCGCAGCAGGCACAGCAGGCGCAGCAGCAACCAGCAGATCGAGGGTCATTTCCCGGCTCCCCCGCTGCGCCTGCTGGGCCTGCCGCAGCGGAGCCAGCAGGCCCCAGCGCCAGCGGCGGCAGTGGGGAAACAGAGGAGGCCAGCGGGGCAGCGGGGCCTGCTGGTCCGTTTCCGGCAGCTGATGATGGTTGGGACGATATGTACGCTTCAGCCAGCAGTGATGAAGATGAGGAAGAGGACTCAGCTGCTGCTGCCGCAGGGGCGGCCAGCGGCAGCGGCATCGATGCACAGTACGCCGCCGCGCTGGAGGCGGCAGCGGCGGGTGGCGCGACAGCTGAAGATGCTGCTGCCTCACCGGCGGCTCCCAGCGCAGACGCGTTGGTTGCAGCGCAGCAGGAGGCAGCAGCAGGGGCCGAGGCGCCGCCGCGGCAGCCCAGCCTGTGGAATGCATTTGAGGGCGGGCGCCGCCTGCTGCAGGTGCGCTCTCCTGAGGCACCTGCTGCAGGGATTGTGCCAGCAGCACCTGTTCAGTTTCAGGGCTTTGGGGGGGTCCTACTCTGGATACTTGCCTCTGGAGCAATTGTTTTTTCAGCTGCGGCTCACCGTCCCAGCCTCAACCCATCCTCCCTCACCCTGCCTTGCATCCGCCACCCCCAATTGGCCCCCTCCCGCAGCGCTTCATCGGGCAGTGCAACATGCAGACAGACATCAAAGAGGCCTGCTTCCTGGGCTGCAACGACGAGCTGGTGGCTGCCGGCTCGGACGACGGACGCGTGTTCATCTTCCGCACCGCCACCGGGGAATGCATACGGTGAGCTGGGCACATGTGGAGGCTTGCAGCTGCATTGCATGCAGCTCAGCTCAAGTGTTCCCTCCGCCCCGTACACCGCGCTTGTGTGCACCTGTTCAAACGCGCTGTTCGTCCCGCTGCCTGCAAGTGGGCCTTAACGGGATGCCATCTTCCTCCTTCACAGGGTGTTCACCGCCGATGAAGATGTGGCCAACGCAGTGCAGCCGCACCCGCACCTGCCCGTGCTGGCCACATCCGGCATCGAGAGCACCGTCAAGGTGGGGCGCTTGCCTGCACAAGGGCCTGCCTGCTTGCACGCAGTTACGTGCGGCTAGGCGCCACCAGTTTGGCTAATTCTTATGGTGTATTGCAGCTGTGCGTGTGCTGCTTGCCTGGCAAGTCTGCTGCAGCCATTCAACCCCCTGCCTGAGCCAAGAGTATCAGCAGCCGGTGACCAGCTGCCCACCTGCCGCGGCCTGCCACCCAAGCAGGTGTGGAGCCCAGAGGGCGAGCCCACCACAGGCGGCAACATTGGCGAGGTGGTGCGGCGCAACCAGGAGCGGCTCAAAGAGGGTGCGCCTCAAGCGACTCATGCCTCGTCCTGGTTGCAGCAGCCGCCAACCCGGCGGGTATGCTCGTTGTGGGTGTCTTTGAGCTGCCCTGCTTGGGCAGCGCTGCCCCACAGACGTGCCTTCCCTCTGCCAACCTGCCCCGCCTCCCTCTGCGGCTCCCCGCTCCTGCTCCTGCCTGCAGGCCCCACTGTGCTGCGCGGCATAGACCCCCGCATCATTGCAGCGCTGACTGATAACCCAGAGCTGCTGCGTGCGCTGGTCCAGGCAAGCGTGCTGTGTTGTGCGGTGCAGTGAGGTGCTGGGCTCGGTTGGGCTGCACCACTGGACGGCTTGATCTGCTGCGTCGCCTGCTGTTCTAGTATTGCAATATTCAGGCGGCAGTTTCTGTGCAGCTGCGGATGCCCACATTGCACATCTGTGTGGCTCTCAGCTCTGCCCTCCCTGCTCCTGTGTGGATGCAGCGTGCGACGCAGCGGCCGGGTAGCGGCGGCGAGGGCAGCGAGGGAGGGGAGGGCGGGGAGGAGGAGGAAGGCGGCAGCGATGAGGACGATGAGGAGGTGGGTTCTTTGGTCTTGGGTTACTGGCTGTGTGTTGGTGCAGGTGGTCGTTTTGGTGGTGGTTTGCCGGTGACTTAAGAGCTTGGCCGAGCCTCACGTGCAATGGCTGCCTCCTGCCCGCAGGGTGGCGGCGTGCGGGAGGTCAGCTGCCGCGTGGCCTGAGGATGCCAGGCAGCAGCGTCAGGAAGCAGCACCCACATGCATGTTGCATGCACGTTTTGTAAAGCCGCCTGCATGGAAGAGTGCAGTTTCTCGGCAGACCGCAGACGGCGGAGTGGCAGCACAGCGGTGGCAGCGGCGGCGGTGGCTCCGTTGGACAACTGATGTCGTATTCCCTCAACTCACTTCACAGTCGTCTGCAGCTAGAGATATACCATCGCAGCTGCCGCGCTCTCCCCGCGGTGTTCAAGCGGCCAGCAGCCCCAGCGAGCCCAGCGCACCACAGCACCCTCAGCTCGCTGCAGCGCAAGTCACAGAGCGGTGCTTGGTTACCGCCGGCCCGCCGCGCGGAGCTAGGGCTCCCGCCCTGCCGCCGCCCTGCTGATGGCGGCACGCAGCCGGCAGCCCTCCGCACCGCCCGAGGGCCGGGCCTGGTGGCTGGAGCTGCAGCGCCAGCGCACCGCAGGTGCCAGCCAGGATGGCAGCCCGCTTGCTGGCGAGCCCGCTGGCATATGCACAGGAACAGGATGAGCTGGCGCGCCGCCGTGCCACGCTGCTGTACGCCTCCCAGACGCTCCTCCGCCGCATGCACCGCCCCCAGCAGCGCAGCAGGCAGACTGACAGCTCAGGCGGCAGGCATGTTGCTGTATCCTCTGCTGCGGCTGGTTCGTCTGCTGTGGCGCCTGCTGCCGCCGCCTCTGGCACGCCAACCATGACCTCTGGCACGCCAACCATGACTGCGCATGCACCCTCTGCGGCAGCACCCACAGGCCCCAGTCCTGCGGCCCGGCCGGCGGCAGCAGAGCGCCGCGCAGGCAGCCAGGGGGCTGAGCGGCCGGCAGCCTCAGACATGCAGCAGATGAACCGGCTACTGGAGGGCGGCATCATTGGGTGCGCTCCTGGCTTCTATTGCTCCAGTGTTTCTGTTGTGCTGGCTTGCCTTCTGCTTGGTGGTGGGTCTGCCAAGGTTTGGTGGCGCCTTAAGCACCTGTGCAATGGCAATGTGTGCTGCTTCCAAAGGCAGTGCACTGGCAGGCTTATCTGCCTGTCAACTCACCCCGCTTGCTTGACTCACCACCCACTACCCAACCCCTGCGCAGGCGAGCCATGGCCGCCTCCGCCGCCTGGCACAAGACCAAGGCTGCGCTGCAGCAGCAGGAGCTAGGAGAGTGGAGGCTGCTGCGCGGGGAATCCCTCGGCCGCAGCGCGGCTGCCGGAAGCAGTTTCAACGCCATAAGCGCCGTGTCTGCAGCCAACAGCACGATGGCCGGGTCGGCTGGGTGCGGAGAGGGCACAGTGGCCGGCACCTCAGGCGCTGCTGCCGCGACCAGCGGGGATGTTGTGGCGGGCAGCACAGCACAGCATGCACAGCGGTCCCTGCCGCCTCTTCATGAGGACCGAGAGCTGGACACAGCCGACCAAGTGCAGGAGGCAGGCGGGCAAGAGGCCTCCCGCCCAGACCTGCCCAACGACCTCCCTTGCCGCCGCCAGCTGTTTGACTGCGCCACAGCAGAGGTGCTGATTGCTGCATTCGCTGATGCGGAAGTGAGGGAGTACCTGCAGCAGCAGGTGGCGGCTTTGGACCCTCCTCACAGCAGCGGCCACAGAGTCGGAGGAGCAGCAGCTGCAGGCAGTGCTGCTGCCGGCATTGAGGCGGTGCCCACAGCTGCCCTGCCGCAGCTGTCGGCAGAAGCTGCCAGCCCCTCGCCCTGCTGTCCCGCCCGTCTGGGCCCTGCACCCCTGCCTGCTGCAGCCTCCGCCGACGACAGTACGGCGGCTGGTGCGGGCCGCACTTCAGACCCTGTGCTGGCTGCTTAGATGGTCACTCGCGCCCCGCCCGACCTGCCGGTGCGAGGCTACGCGGCGCCGCCCAGCAGGGCCACCTGCCGCTTGGTGGCAGCACAGGAGATGCGCAGGTGAGGAGCGACCCTGCTGTGTGGCTGGCCTGGAGTGCCGGTGAGCCTGCAGCCTGTTTGCGGTCGCGATGGGCGTGCATCAGTGTTTGGCGGGGTCTGTGCAGCGGGGCAGCATGATACCGCCGCTCTCCCTCTTGAGTGAACATGGCGGAACAACCTGTGCTCCGGTCTCAGTCGTCTGGTCAGGCCCCCGGGCGTGCAAAATGCCATCTCACACCCGCTTGCACAGCAACAGACCTACCACTTGCCCGCCCACTCCCCGCCCGCACAGCTTCTACAAGCGCGAGCAGCGGCGGCAGGGCTCCTTCTTCAAGTGGAGCGGCCTCACAAAGGAGCAGGCGAGCGGGCGCGGCAGCGGCGGCGCGCCCATGCAGCTCGCGCCAGGTAAGCCGCTGCGGACAGATTGAGCTGCTGAGCTGCTGTTGCTGCTGCTGGTGGCGGTGAGTGGTGTTCCTGTTGCACTCGCGGTCGCCTCCACCGGCTGCCAAGGTGATTGTGTGCTGCTGCCGGCCCCAATTTTAGCTGCCATTCACAGGTGCTGCCGCTGGAGCTAAGCTGTGTGTGCCTCAAATCCTGCTGGCATGGCTGCATACTATGAGAACCCCAGATGCAACCACGAGAACCCCACTCAGACCAGCTCATCCCGCCGGTGCTGCCGTGCAGAGCGGGCTGCGGCGCCCGCCCCCCACAAGACGCTCAAGGGTCTGGTGCGGCGCAACCTGATGCTGAAGCACTTGGGCGACATGGCTCAGCAGTCCAAGGTGGGACTGCACCTGCGCGGGCTGGCTGGATGGCTGTGCTGAGATGGGGTGTCCTGCCTGGTGGGTGCGGCTGCAAGCCATGCGAGGGCTCAAATGCTGTCATGTAGTTTTGGCATGTTCGAAGCGCGACCTCTGCATGGGTGCTTGGCATAGCCTTAACTACTGAGCTTCCCTCCTGGTGTGCTGCCCCCCCTTCTTCTTCTGCAGGCCGCGGTTTGGGCGCAGCAGCACGCACAGCAGATGGAGGCGGAGGCTGGCCAGCGCCTGCAGCAGCAGCAGGCTGAGGCAGCAGCAGCGGACAAGGCACGCAAGGCAGCGGCGGCGGCCGCTGCACGCCGGGCACTGCTGGGCACAAAGGCCGGGGATGGCTTTGCAGCGGTTGTGCAGCTGGCCAAGCAGGTGCAGGCTCAGCAGCAGGAGGCGGGAGCGGCCGGCAGCGATGGCTCTGGCGCACGCCCTCGCGGCAGCCCAAATGCGGCCCAGCGAGGCAGGGCGCTACCTGCCCTGCACCTCCAGAAGTTGACCGAGCACTGGCACAGGACGGCAGCAGCGGCAGCCGCTGCAGCGGGTGAGCAGACGGCGCGGCAGCGGCGGGATGCGGCGGCGCGTGAGCAGCTGCGGCAGCAGTGGGCGGCGGTGAAGGGCCGGCTGCGGGATGCGGCAACGTAGGGCGTGCCAAAATTGGGTAGCAGGCGAGCGCAGGCAGGACAGTTGTTTTCGCTGTGTTTCAACTGCGTGTAACGCTTGAAAAGATGCACACAAGTGCGGAATGTGACGCCAGACTGGATGCCCGGGCATCACCCGTACGGGATGCATTGTGGCCGTGCGGCACATGGCGATCTGGCGGGGCAGGCAGCTGGCACCAGCCCTTTGTGGTGTTGTATTGGTCATGCCTCGCAGTTCAAAGTGCCATGCACTTCGCACGCCCCTTTGGGCATCCCGCAAGCCCGACTGAAGGGCGCCAGTCAGCGGTGTGCGGTGAACGCAGCCATGTCGCCATGTTTGCACCTTGCCATGATGCCTGCCCCCCAGGCATCGCAGAAGTTGGACCATGATGCTCTCCTGATGTTTGCTAGGCAGTGGATGCTGCAGTTCAGGCTGCATAGCGCAAACAATGGCCCAGAAGCTGATGTCTGGTCCGGCATGGCCGTGAGCTGGCACAGCGCGCCCGGCGCGCCCCCCCCCAATCCTGCAAGCCAACTTGCCCCCAGCCGGCCAATTGCCCGCAGATCACTTTCGGGGCAGCTCATTTGCCTGCCTGGCGCCTCCCGCGCTCGATACCCAAGAGGGGCAAGAGCGTGAACAATGGGCGCCCCGGCCCGCCTGTTTGCGGCCATCGCGCTGCTCTGTTTGGCTTCCAGCGTCTCGGCTCGCAGCCTTAAGCAGGTTGGGCTTTGGGGGCAGGCGACGGGAAGCCCTGCATGCCGCCGCCGCTGCCCCCGCCTTGCGGCATGCCCCCGCCACCCGCTTGAGAGGTGTTCGTTGAGCACGCATGGGCCCAAGTTTTCCCATGCCTTCACCACACACAGCGCTCATCGACGCTTCTGCTGCGGCCCGCTCCCTGGTGCAGGATCCCACAGCGAAGATCTGGTCCAACTACACGCTGGAGCGGGCCACCTTTTACATGAGCCTGCAGATGGAGCTGCCCGCCCCCAAGACCGACAGCCCGGAGAACTGTGCCTCCAAGTGCCTCGCGAATGAGAAGTGCCTCTTCTGGTCCTGGTGCCCCAACTCAGTGTCGGCGGGCTGCGCCGTGGCCGGCGCCAACGGCACCACCTCACAGACCCTGCCGGCGCAGACGTGCGTTCTCAGCTGGGACAGCTCCAAGGACACACTTGCTGTGTTTGCCATGGTAAGTAAGTAAGGCTGGGCAGTGCGCCGCATGGGAGAATTGGGTGTGGCCTTGCTGGCTGCAGGGCGGGCTGGTGCGCATGCTGAGCCTCTCTGCGATTCGCGGGCAGGAACCAAACAGTGTGCCTGTGCACGGCGGTTAGCATGGCCAGCACAGCATGCTGTTTTGCACCCGCCTGTCCACCTCTGCCTACGCATGCTCCCGTTCATCACACCGCAGTATGGCGAGGACAACACTACCGTGCCCTGGATGGGGGGCATATACGTGCCACCTGGCGACAGCACCACGAGCGAGGAGGAGGGCATCCCGGTGCGCCTGCGCTGGAGCCTAACACAAAAGCTCCACCTGCCTTCTTCTTCAGTGCAAGTCGCCCCCTGTGTGGGTGCCTCAACGCACCAAACAGCGGCTTGGGATGCATCCCATCCGGCTGCCAAGGCCAGCTGGCTGGATGCCACTGCCCGTCTCCAGTGTCTCATACACTCTGCTGCCAACTGTCTGCCCATGCTCCGTGCAGGTCAAGATCCCCGGCCTGAGCCGCCGCCGCCTTCTGGCCACCGCTCCCAGCAGCTCCGCCGTTTGGAAGGAGTTTTCGTATGGTGCGCGGAGGGGAGCTGCTGTGTGGATCGTAGAGCGGCAGCAGCTGCCTTGCACAGAGCTGAATGGCGCATGGGTAGTGCTTGCGCACATTGCATGTGCATTGGCGTGGCAGTGCAAGATGTGCATTCTGTGATGCAGTCCTCAGCGCTGGGGCCTGCCCAGCCTGCCCATTCCATGCGCTGCGCCCCAATGTTAGCCTGCCTTGCTCTCCTGAGCAGAGCCCAAGCTGGCCTACCTGGCCGTCGACCAGCTGGGCAGCACCAATGTCAAGACGGTTGACGACTGCGCCACCGAGTGTGCGTGACCAGCTGCTGGCTGGGTTTGCACTGTGAATGCCGCAAACCTACTGGACGCCTGCTTCTTATTCTGTAGCATGCTTCATGTGCTCATGGTGCCTTGGCCCGTGCACGCCATCCCTGCGCAGGCCAAAAGAACAGTGCGTGCGAGTACTTCCTGTACTGCCCCGCCAGCGAGTCGGCCGGCTGCCCGCTGCCGGCGCAGGGCAGCAACCTGCCCTCCTCCTTCCCAGCCGGCCAGTGCGTCACCACGGGCGACGCTGTGGTGAACCGCACTGCGGTGCTCACTGTGTTTGGTGACGGCGTCAAGTTCCAGTCTGGTGCACGCATCCCCGGCAACCAGGCCGCCGCCAGCCCCTCGCCCTCACCGGCAGCCTCCCCGGCAGCTGCCGGTGCTGCCCCCTCCCCTCCTGCCGCCAACCCCGATGACCCGCTCACCTGGGTGGACCCTGCACCTGATGGACCACAGGAGGTGAGAGGGTCACCTTGGCGGGGCCACGACAGTGTGTTTGCATCTCAACTGAAGTGCGCTCGAACTCTTGCCAGGGAAGCGACAGCGAAGCGGTGCAAAGTGCCAATGCTGTGTGTGCTGGCGTTCCCAAGTGACCACTTGCCCTCGCCAACATACATATCCCTCTCCCATGCCTGCCCTGCAGTGCCAAGGCAAGAGAGCTGATGCGGTTTGGTGGCAGTTTTGGTGTACTTTTGCGCTGCTGCTGCTGCTGCTGCTGCTGCTGAGGCTGCGCCCCATTTGCTTGGAGCATGATTGCTGGTGAACCGGTGCCCATCGCCCATGAAATGCCAGCTGCTAATGCAGCAGCACTCTGTTCTGTGCAGGTTTCTTTGCTGGAAACGAGTGGGGCAAGAACAGCGAGGAGATCGAGTGCCACATGTGAGAGGCTTGGGTGACACGGCACTGCCGTATTGGAGTGGATGGGCAGTAGTGGGTGGGCCGGGTGCACAAGGGTCCACAAGAGGTAGCAGCCAAGCTGCGGATTGTCCATTTACGTGTAGCCACATGGTGTTGCACCAGCAATTGAAGCAAACAGTTTGCTGTGGTTGGCTGCAGGTGCGAGGACAACTCCTACCAGCTCAAGGTGAGCCGCTGAGGGAATGATGGGGCCAGCCGCTCAATATGAGCTATCACTTAAACTGCCAGCAGCGCTGCGCACTGCACTCCAGCTGTTGAATCATTCTGGATGAGCTGATGCTGATCACCACCACTCGCCCGTCGCCCTCCCTCTTCCTGCCTGCAGTGCGACTACGACTCTGGCTGGATCGGGCGCACCGAGGTGAGCCGCAGGCCACGCGGCCAGCATTGTCAGATGTGTGGCTGCATCAGGCAGCCAGCAGTATCTGGATGCGCAACCCTTGCCCCGTTTGCCAATGAATGATAACGCGTTGCATGCTAGCTGCACAGCTTGGCGAACCATTGCGGGACATGCCTTCGGCCCAGCGATGCCCGGCATGGCTTGCAGAGATGAGCTGCCGTGGTGCGACTGTGCTTGCAGGTGAACTGCGAGCTGGACCGCGCTGGTCTGGGCGCCTTTGCCTTCAACGCCATCGAGTTCTCCTGCCCGGTGGACCAGAACAAGGAGCCCAACATCCAGGTGGGCAGGGATGTGTTGTATGGACTTGTGCCTGCCTGCGCTGCCTGCGTGGCATGCCTATCGTTGCCCGGCTGGTTGCGTTGACAAACAGCGTGTGTGGATGCTGCTCACACACCGGCTTAAAATGCTCCTGGCTCCTACCTCACCCCGCAGTGCGATTGGAATGATGTGCGCAACAAGCTGCCGGGATGCGCATGGGAGCCCACCAAGCGCATCCTGGCCACCTGGCGCCCTGGCAAGTGAGGCGCATCTCCCAGAAGGCAGCGGCCAACGTCGCTTCACGGCAAACCCTGTTGGCAGCCCGGCAGCAACCAATTCCAGCCATGTATGCCAGCATGCATGCAACCCCGATTTTTGCCATTCTAGCATGTTTGAATGGGGGCCTTTGGGACTCTGCCATCTGTGTTTTGCTCCGTCACCTCCACCATCCTGCGACCCCATCCCTTTGCCGGGCCTCTTCCCCGCATGTCTTCCATCAAAGTACAATGCGCATCCTGGCATGCTGCCTTGGCTTGCATTGGCCAGACCCGGCCGGAGCGTGCGTGCTGTAAATGAATGTTCACTCTGCAGTTGCTGCCACTATGCGTGGTGACAGGGGGGTACTGCTGTGCGCACTGCCATCTGCAAGCTAGCTGGTTCAAGCAGGGCTGGCGGCGCACAGGCATG